>ENA-ORNR01000007-ORNR01000007.1-human-gut-metagenome-genome-assembly--contig:-NODE-7-length-154530-cov-23.789383_pt1 | contig 154530 bp, 174 predicted proteins | sample MGYA00242114_ERZ509020 | MGnify/ENA primary metagenome ERZ509020 (study PRJEB26280, sample SAMEA2338758) | human gut metagenome | biome: human gut; feature: human-associated habitat; material: faeces...
TTCTTTTTAGCCAACCCTGTCGGCATAGCGCTGACGGCTATCCGTCTGGCTACGGGTATCGCCAAGGCCACAGCCCAGTCCGTGGTGGATATAGGCAAGTACAGGTATCAGTGGTTAACGGCATTGATAGATAGGGGACCTAGACGGAACTATGCTTATTATTATACTTCTGTCGCTCATTATAATTTATTTTACCAAAAAATAGGGGCGTCGGAGCTACGTGGATTGTCAACGGCCAAATATATCAAGAGCGGGTTGTATCCGGTTACAGACATCTCGTCACAAGGGGGGACCGTAGGCGGTAAGCCTATTATCATAAACAACCTCGATCGTGAGCATTCGTTGTTCATGTCATTTGGTATGGATAAGTATATGCTTGAATATCCGGAGTTGGTTTCAAGTTACGATACCAGTCGTATTCAGGATGAGTGTAATATTCGTAACGATGAGGTGGCTGGTATGACGCCTCATTTTATGACACGTGAATCTTTCGTATCCTGTCCTTATATGAGGATAAAGAAATATTCTCCGGCTCAATACGGGCAGATAGAGGATATCAGGTGGGTATCGTTAGGCGGTTGCGGGTTGATGGATGAGAATAAGCGTAAACCTGTTTTTGGAGGTGATGTATTTATATCAAGATTCTCACTTAAGAGGAAGATGCCTATGTTTTACTTGACTCAGTTCGGTCAGGGGGACATGATACCATTCCCTTATTACGATTATCGAAACATCGGGTATCCCCGTTATTTCGTCAATTACGATACCGGTGAGGATTATCTTAATAAGACCGATACGGATACCGGATCGCTATACTCTTTCCCTAGCCGGAAGAGCGCTTATGAGATGGTTTGCAAGACCGGAGATATGTATCTTAGCGGTCGTTTCTTCCTATACTTCTATGGCATACCTCAGTTTCTTGTGGAGTCTGAGATCAATTGCAATTTCCGTATAGCCGGGCCTGAGCCTTACGAGGGATTTTATCCGGAGGTAGGGGATTATATATCATGGACTCAGGAGCGTAATGTTCCTATATCAAGGGATAATGTGTTTAAGATGAGTCCTGTGTATAAGAATCGTTTTACGTTAGGTGGCAGGTCGTTGCCGGAGACATATGATAGTAATTTCTGGGACTGCGCTTACCAAAGACCCAACGGCGTTATCTGGAGTACCGCCGACGTGTCGGAGAACGGCATGACCGATCCTTGGCTGTCGTACAAGCCTATGGATTACCATGAGTTCAAGACCTCTTTCGGGAAACTTATAAGCATGAAAGGGATAGAGTCGGATCAGATACTGGCTCGTTTTGAGAATCAGGTAGGGTTGTACAATGCCATAGACGTGTTGGCGGAGAGAATATCCCCGGAGAATAGCGAGCTAGGGACAGGTGGTCTTTTCGCCTCTCGTGGTATCGAGTATAATAATACGACGTTAGGATATTCCGGGACCCAGAGCCGGGATATGATCAGTTGCGAGTTTGGGCATTTTTGGGTCGATTTAAGGCGTGGTCAGGTGTTTAAGGTAGATTCTAATGGTAGGAATCTTACGGAGGTCACACCGGGGCTTAGAAACTGGTTTAAGGAGCATCTTCAGATGAAGATCATCCGTAGCCGGATATATAACGCTGATACGGACGCTGAGTTGTCTTATTATGATATCGATAACAAGTTCTTTGGTATAGGGCTATCCATGGGCTGGGACAATCGGTTCAAGAGGGTTCTGATAACCAAGAAAGATTATATACCGGTAGGGAATCCGAGCGAGTACCAATTCCGTGGCGGCCGGTTCTACAGGAACGGGCAGGCGGTGGAGCTACAGGACGCCAGCCATTTCACGGACGTCTCGTTCACCGTTGGATATAACTGCCTGAAGGGTGAGTGGAAATCATATTTGTCCTACACCCCTGACTATTATATCGAGCACCAGCATTATTTCCAGTCTGGTAAGAATTACTCTAACGACGATCGTGAGATAGGATTATGGTCGCATGGTCTAACCAACCAATCTTATCAAGTATTCTACGGTAAGTTATATCCGTTCGTCATAGAGGTACCTGTCCGTGAGCAGTATGTGAATAAGATCCTCACCAACTACCAATATCGGATGGATGCCAGAAGATATCAGGATGAGGTTAATTACCAAATTCTTAGGACTACTGGATTCAATAAGGCATGGTTTTATAATGATACGAACAACAGCGGTGAACTTCGGATGGTTATCGCCGACAAGAACGATATGAGCCAGCGGTTAAGGTATCCTGTAACCAATGACGATAGCCGTGAGATACTGGTGACGGAGGTTGATCAGAAGATAAATATAAATGACTATTTTAACGAGGTCAAAGACGATACTAATAACCTCCCGGTATGGATCAAGGACGTGAATGATATTGACCGGAAGATCGACCCTAGGGCTGTCGATTATCACCGGAGGTGGCGTGATCGTCTTCGTGGCGATTGGTTCTTGGCAAGGTTCGTGAATGACATTGAGAGCCGGTTCAAGATGATAGTACGTTGGTTTAGCAATGAGGAAAAAGTTTATTGATTTAGGTGATTATATACAACTTTACACCACAAATGTACCGAATTATTTTTATATATAAATAATAATATCTACATTTGTGTCATGAGATTGGTCGAACAACATATAATCAAGCGAAGTTCAATATATTACGATGAGCTTCAAGACCTGTTGCATAAGTGCAAGGACTTATACAACAAGGGATTGTATGTTGTTAGGCAACATTATTTTCAATATAAAGACGATAATACCGTTAAATACAAATACCTCAACTACTATTCTCTTGAAAAGAAGCTAAGAACAGAAAACGATGTAGACTATCGTGCTTTACCGTCATCTGTAGCCCAACAGGTATTGATGATGGTCGACCAGAATTTTAAGTCCTTCTTCAATCTTCTTAACAAGAAGGGTAGAGGTGAGTATTCTGAGAAAGTAAGAATACCTAAGTATCTTGATAAAGATGGGATGTTTATGGCTGTTTTCCCGACAACAGCCTTTTCTCAGAAATGGATAAAACAAGGTATTATTAAGTTACCAAAACAATTCTCTTTTACCATAAGGACTAATAAACAAAATGTCCAACAACTTAGGTTTATCCCTAAGAATGGATATATTATGTTTGAGATTGTGTATAATAAGAAAGAGAAAGGTCTTATGTATGATAACGGAAATTATCTTGGTATTGATCTTGGACTTAACAATTTAGCGTCTTGTGTATCAAATACCGGTTCTTGCTTTATCATCAACGGTAAGCCTCTAAAATCTATCAACCAGTATTATAATAAAAGATTAGCATATTTAAAATCTAAATTAAAAGACAATAAACAAGTCTCAAAGCAAATAAGATCGTTAACCAACAAAAGGAATAACAAGATCAAGGATTATCTGCATAAAGCTAGTAGGGTATTGATTAATCATGTAGTCTCCAATGGCATTAATACGATCGTAATCGGTCACAACAAATGCTGGAAACAAGAGATCAATATCGGAAAGCGAAACAACCAGAACTTTGTTTCTATTCCTTTTAATATGTTTATCTCAATGATATCATATAAGGCTACACTTGAGGGAATCAATGTTAAGATCGTTGAGGAATCCTATACCTCAAAATGTAGTTTCTTGGATAACGAGCAGATTCGTAAGCATGAGGAATATGTCGGAAGACGTATCAAACGAGGATTATTCAAGACATCTTCCGGTAGTATTATTAACGCCGATATCAATGGTGCTTTTAACATCATCAGAAAATCGGCAAAAGAAGCCTTCGATGTAAGTACCTTACCAGAAGGTAGAGGGTTTTGGTGGAACCCGGTACGGATTTCTGTATAGATATATACCATTTTACGATTTTAGTGTAAAAAGGCATATAATCACCTTGATTTATTAACATATAGGGGAGGGTGTTTATCATTCCCCTTTTATACTTTCAAATGATATCAGTTATGGTTTGATTTCCGTTGAAACTGGTTGATTTTTATCACAATGAATATTGTGATTGACAATTTGTTTTATTTAATATTGAAATACAATAAATTTTAATAATTTGTTTATATGGAAGATTTTCAAGGTAAGTATGATGGTAATCAAATAGACAGTAGGCTTGATAAGGTCAAGGATATGGTTGGCGCCACGGCGTCCGGGGCTGGCGCTGCGGGATTGGTGCCGGCTCCCGCTAAGGGGGATGAGGGTAGGTTCCTTTGTGGTGATGGTACGTGGAAGGACGCAGTAGCTAAAAGTGATGATGAGGATGCTTTTTTAGCTATCATCTTACAGCTTGTAGGAGATCAATCTGCTACTTTGTCTCAATCTCAATATAATACTATAAAGTTGTTGTTTGACGGTAGCTCTACGTCCAATATCAGGATGATAAAACCTAGTGATTCTTTTGTGGAAGCTATTGGTGGTGTGTATGTCAATGATTTGATGGTTTTTAATGATCAAAGGAATGATTGTATCACTATTTATATCTCCTCTTCAAATAATCCCCTTAATATAGGATTTTTAGATGTATCTATATCTGTTTACCCTAATTTGAATGTTGAATATATTCATTCTAATTTAAATATAGTATCATCGGATAACTCTGAGATAGTTATTGTAAGATCTTTTGGAAATACTAAAGATGATACGAATTTTGATAATCAGTTGCATTTAAAGATGAAAGGGAATGGGGATAAGGCTCTTATGGATGATGGAACTTATAAGGAGATAGGTTCTTCTGGAGTGGATATCTCAAGCTATATTTTAGAAGGAATTGATTTTAAGAAAAATACTACCAAGGAAGGTTTTGACAAGATAAAAAGCTGTGTTATTAATAAACAGCATATGTATCTGTATTTTTATAATGCTATGGATGGTAATGAGGTTGCTTTCTGTGCCGATGTTATCGCTGGTACTTTATATGGAAGTTTAAATTTGTGTGTATATAATTTTAGTAGTTCGAAGATTGTCAATGTTGATATAAACTCACAAGATTATAGCATAACTGTTAATACGCAATGATATGGTGAAAAAGAGATCTGCTGTTAGTAAATCAGGTAAGTGCCCTAAATCGGGGTGCATCAAGAAAGTAGGAAGTGATTGGAGAGTGGTTAGTAACAAGACCGGAAAGTTATGGCCGGCGAAGTACAAGTCGAGGGATTCGGCCAAGAAAGCTTTGGCGGCTTATCATATGCATTGAGGGTGTAGGCGGGTAGGTGATATGAATCATGTATCCGCCTATTGTTTTATCCTGCATCCGATTATGTATATCTTTGTAGAAAACGTGATTTATGGCAAAGAAGAATAAACAGGAGGAAATTCCTTCATGGATAAAGGATTTATATAAGGAGGATCTTGATCGTGTCGTAAGAGGCGAGCGTCCTATGTATTTCAGGGGTATGGATGATAGCCCTTTAAGGAACGTATCCCCGGAGTTTGATATCCTTAGCGGAGGGGCCGCCGTCAAGGGCATGAATGGGATAAGAAGTACGTTGTCCCCGTTGAATAACGGCATGGGTAATTATAATTTCAGTATCAGGGGTATAAATAAGAAGATAGGCGAGCTGGTTGATGAGGCGGGATTGTATTTGCCTGAGAAATTAAGACCTATATATCAGACTGTGGTGGACGCTATGTCGAGATCCAAAGATAAAGGGTTAGGTTATATCACGCAGCCGTTGGCTAACGCCCTGTACCCGGCGGACGAGCGACGGAACCGGCGTCTAGACGGGGAACATCCCGTTGGTTATGTGGATGCCATAGACGGCATATGGCCTAGGGAGAAATATGGGTTATGGGGAGAGAAGATTGAACGGAAAGCTGATGGAGGAGAGATGTATACCGTATCTAAAGGCGATACTCTTTGGAGTATAGCCAAAAGATTGGGATTATCTTTAGACGATATTGTATCGTGGAATAGGGATATCCCTGATATCAACAAGATACAGATAGGTGATAAGATAAAGGTTTCAGACCCATCGCTGTCAATAGAGAAAGAGGATCATGATTTGATGGATGTAATATCCAGGGAGGCTGAGATCAATAAGATGAGCGATGAGGATATAATCAAGAGCGTCGATCATAAATCTAATTATGCTATTGTAGATAAGAAGAATAAAAAACTAACGGTTTATTCACCGAGCGGGGATATTCTTTATAGCACTAATAATATAGGTGTAGGTGCTTCTGGCGATGATTATAATACCTATACCAAGACGACGAAGGATAAAAAACTTATCGCCGGAGCTGGAAATATGTCTACTCCGGCCGGCATAACAAGAGTGTCAGGTATAGGCGAGTATCATGGCCAGAAATCGTTCCAGAGAGCCAGGTTTGATCCTAAGACAGGCAAGTGGGATCATGATATATCGTCATCTATGCATCATGAGGCTTCTGCTGGAAGAGGATCTAATGGGTGTATCAGGCTTCTTGGGAATACGGGGAATGAGCTGTATAATTTTATAAAGAAGGGTGATTTTATTTATACACTTCCGGAGAAAGAGGGAAGTAGGTTTGTCGTTCGTGAGGGGTCGCTTAATTATATAGCGGATAACCCTTATGGCGAGGATTCCGGTGAGAAGAGACTTTGGAATGATTATAATGTTCATATAAACAAGGATTTTAGGCCATTGAATATAAGCGTAAAAAATAGTGATATATCTCCTGATATCTTGCCTAAATGGATTTATAACGCTTATGACTCAAAGAATGGCGTCAATTCTAGCAACGCTTTCCTTGGTGTTATATCAGCCATTGATAATATAGCCAAAATGGATAAGCTGGGCAATATAAAGGAATATAGCGACGCTATATCATATAACAAGGAACGTATCATGAGTGAGTTCGATATCGATAGCTACACTTATGATAGGATGGCTATGCTTGCCATGGGTATCGCCGAGCAGGAGACTAAGTTTGGTGTATCCGCAAGATATATAGGGAAACAAGCTATCGGTGATCAAGGCGTTGATATAGCCAAGAGATTCAGGTCGTTGTTAAATGGTAACGGATGGAATGACAGGTCTTATAACTCGAAGGGTATAACACAGATAAAGATAGAAGGTGATAATGATGAGACAAAGAAGATATATAATAAGTTTGGTATAGATAAGGAGAATATCCTAAAGCCATATAATTCAGGTATAGCTACCATGTTGCGTTTGGCGTCTATATACAAGAATGAGGTTGTCGGTCGTGGCTTTAAGGATAATAAAGGTAATGATATAGACAAATTCGACGCCTTGCTTTATAAATGGATGGGTAAGGGAAGGTTATTGAATAACGGCAAGGCTTCTCCTGATGATAATGATTATATCAATAATGTAAAGAAATATATTGGCAATTTTGATTTCAAGGTTAAATATAAGGATGGTGGGCCTATTGGTGATGATCCGTTGTATGTAAGACAGGATGTATCTGATAAGGCTTCGTATTTAAAAGATATCTTAGGTAATGCCATAAGAAGAAGATTGTACGAGAATGTCACCCCCGATGTGGTGGCTTCAAATGCTAGCCTTCCTGACAAGGTCAATGAGTTTATATATGGCAGAAACGGGAAGGCTAACGTTGATGAATATAGCGATCAACTATGGGCGAGATTTTTATCTCAACCTAATAATCTAGATGGCAATAATAAGGAGGTACGGATTCCTGATAATGTCATTACTGATATTGAGAAGATGTTCAATCGTGACACTAAGGATGAGATAAAGAGGTTAGATAAGAAAATACATGATACGGAGCAAGAAATATATGGCTCTGATAAGCCGGCTACAGATGATGCTTATGGTAGGCTGAAGCTTTTGAAAAAGTCTAGAGAATGGGTAGATGTTTTTGAGAAGAATCGTAATTCGGTAAGATCTGGAAAGCCTACGGTTTTTTCTGAATACGATTTTTATCCCGAAGCTGCTGGTGATCTTACCCCATTGTCAGGATTTGGTAATTTTACAATTTATAGGCGTCCGGATGGAAGGTTAGGTGTCTATGACGTATACGATTTTCATGGTGACGATCAGGAATTTCCTGTAAACGTAGCCACAAATGTACTAGACGCTATAGGCGATAAGTTTGAGGAGAGAGGGTCGTTTGAGGATCATAATCCTCTTCTGGAAAGCGGGAAGGATGCTCTTATCCGTAACGCTATTATGTCTAAGAATAAGTTGGAGGATAAGGAGGATGGAGGTCCGGTAAATACAGAACGAGATTATGGTGCTGGTAAATACGTTATTGATCCTAGTAGATCAGAGGATAGTAAGATGGTTGTGTATGATGAGATATGGGACTATCTGACAGAAAAGAAAGGGATACCACAAACTCAAGCTATCGGCATCCTATCGAACATCGCCGCCGAGTCCGGAGGGGACACCGAAGCCCTAGGGGCCGCCGGTGATTTTGGCATCCAACAATGGCTTGGACCGAGGAAGAAGGAGCTACAGCGCAGGTATGGGAAGAAACCGACATTGACACAGCAGTTGGATTATCTCGTGGATGAGTATCAAGGCAAGGTCCCGGGGTTAGGTTGGAATTACATCAATCAAGGAAAGTTTTTTGACAAGGACGCTCAAGGTAATGTATATAATTACTATATGTATTCTAAATCCGATTTCGATAACGCCGTCAACTACAAGGACGCTACCGTGGCATGGAATCAAGGATACGGAAGACCCCTTGGATCGACATTAAGAAACGAGAAGCGGTTTGAGTTCGCCGATATGTTCTCCAACAGATACGGTGTCCCGGAGAACGAGCCAATGAGATACGAGTTTGGGCAGCGGGATTCCGGTACGGGAGACGGAGGTCAGCAGCCCGTACCTGAGACGGTAGCCCATGCCGATCCTTCTTTGGCTTCCCGTCATACCATGGATAGCTGGTGGGAGAAGGAAGGCCAAGATCTGTTATATAAGATGCTAGCTCAATCCGGCGCTAACAAGAAAGCTATAGAGGATATCGCCAATAATATCAAGAACGATCCCCGCTCAGAAGCTCAGATAGAGGAGGCCGAGCGTATGCGTAAGGAACAGGCGAAAAGGCAGTTGGTGCTTAATATGATACCGGGGTTGATGCTGAATATAAAGGGCATGAGTAGATCTCAAAATTAATGTTACATTTGTGAAATCATTAAACGTTTTAGATATGAAAAGATTGTTGTTTTTATTTGCTATGTTATTGACGCCATTCGCTTTGATGGCGCAAGAGGTAATCCCATCAGAGGGACCTATTACTATTGATCTGACTACCTTTACCGGCATCATGGCTTTCGTCACGATGTCAGCCACTCAGCTAGCTAAGGTAGTGCCGTATATTGACACCCATAAGTGGGCTAAGATCCTGTCGGCTGTAGTTATCGGCATGTTGGTATGTATCTTGGCTTGGTTCCTTCAGGTATCCCCGTTGTTGGTAGGTAGTGAATGGTGGGAAGCTCTGCTTTATGGGGTGGCTGTCGGGCTTAGCGCTGCTGGCTTCTATGACTTGGTGAAAACGATAGGTTCGTTATTTGTAAAAAGGATTTAAAAGAAATAGGTTGATATAATGCGATAGCTATATGGTTTATTGTAGGTAATATAATCAGCTATCGCATTTTATTTTTTATTGTTTGTATTTTTTAAATCCGTATTTTTTAGCTATACTATTTATTATACCTTCATCTATATTAAACCATTCTCTATCTTCTTTAAATCCTAATAAAAGTTTATGCATATACGACTCGATGTCGTCATCTATTGTGTATATCATTTCTATATTTATATTTGATACCCTAAGAGCTGATAGTCTTTTTTTTATATTAATAGCTCTACCTATTTTACAAAGACCTGATATTCTATCTATTGCTATATACGTTTTATATCTATTATTTGAAATGCTTCTATAATTTTTTGATATACTGTTTAGTATTTCATCTATAATCTTTGTCGAGGATATTGAGTTTATTGCATAAGATATTAGATGTGCCTTTATTTTATCATCTATATTCATTGCGATTGATATAAATACTCTGTAATCGACAAACCATTTTTGTCCAGGCCCTTTACCTTTTCGGTATGCTAATCCAACATTTTTTAAATCAGATATTGTCTTTATGCTTTTTTCTGGCATATCTATTTGTCTTAATATATTATTGATTACGTTTTGTGTTATACTTGATGTTATGTAATGATCAGTTCTAATTTTTGGATTATTCTTTGATTCTCTATACGAGTTTATTATATATACAAAGTCTGTTATGCAAATAAAATTGTCTTCTTTGTTGAACTCAATACTATTTTCTGATATTTCTCTATTCATTGTTTTGTAATGTTTGTTTTTATGCGAATATATAAAATAGTATGCATTACAACAATATTTATAGGTGTTTTTATGCATCTTTAAAAGATTGATTTAAAACAAAGACTCATCGTTGTGAAATGGTGGGTCTTTATTTTTTTCAACTATCTTTGTGTCAGAACGAAATTAATTAGACATGAGCAAGTATGTAATCAAGAGGAAGATACCTAAATATCAAGAGGCCGGGGAAGTTGGGTCGTATATGCTTGGTAATATGGATGGCATACAGGGGTTAGGTATAGAACCTTTGGTAAATACCAACCAAGGATTACCTGCGTCGGTCAATCCGCTAGGGATATATTCTTTGGATACTCCAGATCAGTTGAGGACTAAATACGCTAATGCTTTTGATCAGGAGAATATGTTTCCGGCTAGCTTCAAGGGCAGTTTGCAACGTATAGCTGAGAATTATCAGGACAATGGTATTACGCTTAATAACATAACCGTTAATGATGTTGATAAGTCTAAGACCGGTTCAGGTGAGACGGATGTCTTTGACTTTACCACTATTCCTTATTATGGCGCTGATGATATAGGATCTAGGTTTACCCAGATGGGTCGTGGTATAGGACGTATGAGAAGCGAGGGGTATGGTGATTTATCCACTGGAGCTAAAACAGCTAATACGATAACTACCATAGCATCAGGAATTAGTGGTATCATGGGGCTGGCTCGTAACGTGGTTTCCGGGATAGCTTCTGAGAAAGGTACCCGTACCAATATCAGGTTAGCTCAAGAGCGTGAGGCTAGGCAGAGAAGGCAATCCCAGATGCAGTATAAGGATGGAGGTGGTGTTTATCTAGGACCTAATAATAGGTTCGATAGCGGAAGTCTTACCGGTGAGTATCTGTATCCGTTACCTAAGTCGATGGAAGACCAAGCCAATGTAGAGGTTGAGAAGGGCGAGTACGTGACGCAGCCCGGGGAGGCGCCGATGGAGGCCATGGGGCAGAAGCATGCCGATGGTGGAACCCCCGTTTCCTTGGAGGAAGGTACGAAGGTTATTACCGATGATACCACCATAGAGCCGGATTTCGCTAAATACATCAGAGATACGTATGGGATCAAAGCCACGCCTAAGGATACGTATGCTACGTTAATGGACAGGTATAAGGCTAAGATCGGTCTTAAATCGGCTTACGATGATCAGAAAAAGGCGCTGGAGAAGCTGAAGAAAAACGATAAGATAGATGACGAGAATACAAGGCGTTTAAACGCCTCCGTATTATCTAAGGCTATAAATGATAGTAACGATACCGTTAATGGCTTAGAGGGAAGGTTTACGGACTTCGCTAATGTCATATACAAGGAGCAGGAAGACCGGAAGATGAAGAAGGATGAGGATACGTATTTCGCCAAGGGAGGTGAGATAGATAACATCATATCCAGATCCATGAAAGAATACGGTCTTACGGAGGAGGATATAGCCGATGCTAAGAAAGAATTGCTTAAGAAAGTGGCTGGTATTCGTCAGAAGATGGAGAAAGGTGGTAGTTCTTTATTCGATTACCTACTTACTTTCCGTCCCGTAGAGAACAAGTACAATAATAAGGATAACACGTTTGGGTATCAGCGTCAGGGTCAGGATGGCTCTTATGGCGGTATTAATACCGATGAGAGACTGGAGTATTATAAGACGTTCATGCCTTTGGCTTATGATGCTTATATGAGCGCTCCGAAGGCTACTGCCGCCAAGGCTCTTCAGGATGCTATATACAGCACTACTGGTGGGTGGATGGGCTTGGCCACGGCGGAGAACCCGATCATCGCCAACGCAGAGGCGCTTCGGGATTATACGACACTCGTTTCCTTTGGAGGCGAGGATAGCCAAGGTAATTACCCGGAAGATAAGAAAGCCTCATATCATGATAGGATGAGAGACAATAAGTTTGGTCAATATTCCTCATCTCGTCCTATGATCGGTCTGGATGTTGTTACAGAGGAACAGCATAAAGCTCTTAACGACGCTGGTATCACTCATTTTAGCCAACTATTCTCTGACAAGAACAAGGATGTCGTTAATAAGATACTTGGCGAGGATATGCTTAAGATGCAGGCATTGAGATCCATGAAAGGAATGGAAGGTCTTGATTTTATACTTGACCCTCATAAGGTGTCTCCCGGTCCTATGGATATAGGTGATGTGGAGGAACCTGATGTTAAACTGGATATGCCTGAGCTGATTGATCCCAATACACTCCCTAAGACCAACACAAATGCCGGTAAGTCGAACGGCGGCAATGGAGGCAGGAATATAGTAGGTGGTGGTCTTGACTTTCCTGAGGTGTTCAGGATGACTCCGGGAGCCGTGACAACGGAAGGTCTAGAAAGACATTACGCTCCTACCGTGGACCCGGTGTTGAGATCGGCTGATCAGTATATGGTTGAGGCTAATCGTGCTTTCCAATCACAATTGGATCAGATGGGTAATGTCCCGGATTCCCAGAGAGGGGCTTTATCTTCCAATTTACAGGCTATCATGAGTTCCAATATAGGTAAGTATATAAATGAGGTAGAACAAGGGAACGTGGCTCAAAGGACTTGGGCTGATAATGTCAATTCTCAATCATGGGCGAATACTTACGACAAGAACATAGCCCAACGTCAAGCTTATCAACAACGGATATTGCAGGGATTGGCTATAAATGACGAGAACTGGGCTAGGTATTTCGATAGCGTCAATGATGAGATTCAGCAGAAGTGGAACACGGCTACGACCATGAATACATTAAGATCTATATTTGGGGATGTTAAGATTGGTCCCAATGGTCAGTTGATCGCAGATCCTCAAGGAGATATATTGAGTTATAGGAGGTTATATCCCGCTCAGGAAGTAACTAAAAGCAAGAAAGGATAAAGGATGGCTTCACAATACAGTATATTAAGGAATTACGGCAAGTACGTATCACCCTACAACATGGATGTCATGATGCAGGGTATGGGATACATGCAGCAGAAGATAGATACCAATCGGCAGGCTATAAACGAGTATGCTGATTATATTATCAATTCTGACATTATAAAACCTCAGGATAGGGAATATCTTCAGAATAGGTTAAATGGATTGATACAGGACGTGAATAACGTGTATCGTAAATCTAATCTGGCTTCTGATGGTATAGCCAGAAGTATACAGGCTCGTCTTGGAGAGGCTCTGGATGCCCGTGTGTTGAATGCCATTGCCGGCACTAGGGAGATCCGGTCGTTTAGTGAGAAGATGGAGGATATGAAATTGAATAATCCTAAGATGTATAGTCCTATAAACGAGGCTGAGGCTTTCGCCGATGCCGTGGCTTGGATGAATGACGGTCAGGTAGGGACACGTCTTAATCCTATACATTATACCCCTTATACGGATTATCACGCTGAGATTGATGAGAAGATGAAGAATTTCATCTCCCTTAACAAGGGGAAGAAAGTCAATGTACCGGTGACTGATGCCAATGGTAACAGGACGGGGGAGATGCGTGAGATGTACATAGATGAAATGAGCTACGCTCAGGCCAGGGATATAGCTATGGCTTCCATATCTGAGAACGGTAAGGCCCAGATGCAGTTAGAGGGAAGATATATGGCTAGAACGAATCCTGACTTATTTAATGTTCAAAGCACCTCAGATTTCCTTAAAGGGTATATTGATGATTTCAGTGTCAAGGAAGAATCCATACGAGCCAAGCTAAAGGGCGTTGGCAATGACAAGGCCAAGAGGGCTAAGTTGGAGTCGGAGCTGGCGGATATTATCAAGCAGAGAAATGATTTCGTGGAGGATGCCGAGGGCGTTATCGGTAGCAACTACAGCCCGGAGCGAGCCGGCATGTTCATGGTACGACAGCAGTTCCTTCGTGGCGTCGGGCTGAGATGGTCTTATAATAACTCATATGAGACGCTGGGCGTAGATGAGTATTACTTTAAGGCTAACCAACAGATGATGGAAAGAGCTAGGTTTAACGAGACAAAGAGGCATAATCTGGCTATGGAGAAAGCCGCTTTAATGAAAGCCAGTAAATCGGGTGAATCCGGTGGTGATGGTGGTGGTAATAATACTGTTGGGCCTACGGTGGTTACGAAGAGCGATAATCTTGATGACGTGAATATAAGTGATGAGTTCATGAACGGATTTACGGCTAATGAGAAGGCTGTTAATGCTGGTATGAATAGCTTTGTTAAATCACTATCAGATGACGCCAAGAGAAAAATTAGCGCATGGGCGTCCGATCCTGAGAATAGTAATGTTGTCAAGAATATGAGTGATGATCAAGTCATCATGACTTATTTCAAGGCTAATGGCGGGTCTACGAATACGCTTCTTGATTACAATGGCAAGGACAGCTATATAAAGCTTCTTGGGTTAAACAACCAAAGGAATAAGTATAATAGGATCAATGAGGGATTCAATAAGGCTGAGGACGCTGTCTTGGATGGAGTTGATGCTATAGTCGAGAGAGAAGCTAGATCTATTACTGGATCTGGAATTGATATTAGTTATGGATATGGGACGTTTGATCTTGGAGATATTGTAGAAGGAGGGCATTGGGCTTTTTCTCATGAAGCCATAAAAGATATATCGTTAAAAGATTGGGCCAAATTATCCGCATATAGCTCTATCCTTAGTAATAGTGTAGAATTTATTAAGATGGGTAATGACCCTACGCATCCAGTATCATATAAAGGTGTGAGTCTTGGAAGTGTTAATTCTGGAGAAGCGTCAGTAGTCCTAGGAAGAATAAATGATCTTATGGGAACCTCCTTAACATTGGATGATATACAGTTATTAGCTAATATGGGGGCTGGTCATTTTTCTACATCTGATTTATTTAAAAAGAATCTAAGTGAAGGGTTGAGTAATTATAACGAGAGGAATGCCGTTGTTGCTACAGCTATATATGATGAGATAAATAAAGAGAATGGGGATGTACTTAGGCATAAATGGAGCCGTGGCGATTTAGGAAGACTTGCTAGCGACGCTAAACGTGCCGGTGAGGATTATCTAAGACAATATCGTCATGAGTACGCTGAGCGTGAGTATATCTTCTCTGGTGATTATCCGTCTAAAAGCAAAGCTGAGTATGATTATATAAAGATTAGTGATCTATTCACTCGTGGTGGTGGTTTTATCCCCAAGGATGAGGATAATGCCAATAAGAAGATAACGTTTACTATATCTCCTATAGGTGATGGCAATTATCAGATCATTGGTAATAATGGAGGTGATGGAAGATCTGTTGTTGAGGTAAGTGAGGCAGATCTAGCCGCCAATGACCTTACTTTTTATAAGGAGGATGTAAGTATCCCATCCGAGACCTACGACTCTGGTGTTGTATCTATATCGTTTGCCAATTCAAGCGATAACGCTTATGGGAAGATGGCCAAGGCATTGCAGGTAGCTCCTGTGGCTTATGCCAGCGGAGCTAAGGATATGACAATGCCTTATATAGATATGTTCACGAATATAAATGACGGTAATATCAGGAAGAATCAGATGATGATCGCTACCGATGTGTTATTTGATAACGCTTCCATGTACGAGTTAAGGGCTTCAGGATATAAGTATAATAATGGATCTTCTGGCATAAATGTGGATATATATGGTAAGGGGAAAGCCAGCAAGGGAGATACCCCGTTGTATTCTATAGACCTAGATGGCGTAGCTTACGCTGACGAAGTAGCCAGAAAGATTGATTTTTGTCCTCAGTATTATTTGGTCATGGCATGGCAACAGATACTTAGCAAGGAGAATGAGGTATATTGGAGAAGTGAAGGTAGATCTACTACTGATGATTTTGAAAGCTTCATCTCGCCTATAGCTAGTATGATCGATCAGGAGATAAGAAACAGGAATAACGGAAATAGTAGAAGGTGATTATATATAATTTTACACCAGTTTTATATAGTCATGATTAACAAACGATACCGGAGGTACGCCGGGAATTGAAGCACGTGGAGAGACCTCTTTAGAATCGGTTTCGTGTAAGCAGATTCAACAATGTCCCGATGAAGCGTGAAAATATGCTTTTGGTGTAGAAAAGTATATAAGTACCTAGTGGAAATAATGGAAACAGTTAAAACCGATAATAATGCTACTAATGGAAGGGATCTTGCCAACAAATACGGGTATCCTACTATGAGCGTGGATAATATAAAGGCTGTTGGATCGGATCCCTATAATATACCGGATCGTGACTTACCTCCGGTATTGGATCCGTATTCTGCTTCCGAGAGATCAAAGTCCCAGATACCGTCATTATCAGAGAGGATCAAGAATACGGTAAAGACTAATTATTATGATAACATGAAGCATATGTCCCCTTTGGGGTATATGGCGTCTGATCAGAGCTATAAGGGTAGGTTTAATCTTACTGGACCGGAGATATCGTTAGAGGATTCAAGGTATCGATTAAGTAGTGGAACGTGGATACCCAAATACGAGTCTTATATACCCGGTGTAGATAATGATACACGTCTATCAAAAACCCAGAGTAGGACTGAGAAGTGGATGAGAGGATTGGGTAAGCTTGCCGGAAAAACCGCCTTGTACGGATTAGGAGGCGTTATCCAGCCTTTTTATGGTATTTATGCCGGAGTATCCAAAGGTAATTTCAATGCTGTTTTTGATAATGATTTCACGAGATGGTTAGATGATCAGGATAAGAAGATGGATTATGGTCTAGCTCATTATTATAATCGAGAGGAGCGGGACATGAACTTTCTTCAAAGTATGACTACGGCTAACTTCTGGTCTAATGACTTTCTGTCGGGTCTGGCTTTTACCGCTGGCGCCATGTTATCATCCGCCGTATATTCCGGGGCCGGTCTGATGAACCTTGCTCGTACCGGAGCTAGGGCTTGGGTGGCTTTAGCTAGGATAGGCAAGGCCGCTTCGGACACCAAGAAAGCATTCGGAGCTTACCTTAGGGCCGCCCGTATAGGGCAGAGGGTAGGCAAGGGGCTGGACACCCTCGCTTTCCTTGGTGCATCTACCTCATGGGAGGCATCTGTCGAAGCTAGAAGCATGTTGATGGAGGCTGAGGAGAATTTCAGGCAGTCTTACCGTAACGCTTATGGAAGGGAAGTCCCATATGAGGAGCTTATGAGGTTCAGGGCTGACAATGCCAATGCCGCTAACGCCGTATTCGCCGCAAACGTCGGCATATTGTCATTATCCAACATAGCTATGTTCGGTGATATGTTTGGCATGGATCTGGGCGTGGATAAGTTCATAAAACGCAATATATTTGGCGTAGGGGCCGAGAGGATGGATAACGGGACATTGAGGGCCATAACGCCTAAGAAATGGCAGAAAATAGCCGGGAATACGTTCAATATCATCAAACGTCCGGTATCTGAGGGTCTGTATGAGGAAGGTCTTCAGGGAGTGGCTAGTAAATCCGCCGAGGATTGGGTAGAATCAAGATACAATCCTATGGCTATCCGGCAGAATATAGGCTATATGGAGGCTATAAAGAACGGGTTCAAGGAGACTTACGGATCTAATCAGGGATGGAAGGAAATCGGCATCGGTATGATTATCGGATCGGTTATGGGAGGAAAAACTATTGGTGGTATAAAGGAATGGAGCCAAGACATGTCCCGGAACAAGGGAATGGTGGAGGCCTATAACACCAATGCTGGCGCCTTGACCTCGGCGGCTGTCCAAGCTATTCGTGGCAGCATGGCCCTGAACGCTCAATTATCAGACTTAAGTACGGATAATAACGCTGATGATATACCTAATTCTAGAATCGTAGATAAGACTTTTAGTGATGCCGTATTCAACCGTCTTCGTTATGATCAGGAAATGGGGATGTTAGATGATACTAAGGAGAATTTCAAGACAGTCATCGAGTCTATACCTAATAGCGATATAGCCTCCGATATGAATATGACAGATGAGCAGGTAAATGAGTATAAGTCCGACCTTATCAGTGAGTTCAATAAGAAGGTTGATAATTTTACTATGGCCAGCAGATTTGCCGACTCCCTTACCGATGGTATATCCAATAGATCATTTAACACCTATATCTCCAACATGGCTTATAACGGTCTTGAGGCTAAGGATAACTTGGATGATATCGCTAATCAGTTAGGAAGGATATACAATACGGATATAGGACCTGCTTTAGATATATATTCTCGTCTTAATCCTGATTCGAGTAGGGATCTTGATAAACTCAGGAAGCTTACAGATGATATACAGAAAATGGAGAAGAATGTTTTGAAGCTTCAGCAGAGTGTCACATCTAAGGAAGCTCTTGAGTCTGATAAGGTCAAGTTAGCCAAGGAGAATGATAGACTTCTTAAATTGACGGAGGATAGGATTGCTTTGGAGAGGAGATTAGCTACGTTAGTTAACTCAGAGACAGATATATCTAAGCTGTTATTAAACAGGGATGAATCAAGGATCAGCGCCGCCGATCTTATGGCAGCTTATGAGACTATAGTCGGTTTTGAGAATGCCGTATCTATCCGTGGGGTTGATAATCATAAGGAGGCTATGGCGTTGCTTAGCGAGTATCGTCATAATCTTGTGGCTTATAAGAATATAAACGAGTCACTTCGTCGTATGCGTGACAGAAGATTCATCCGGGCGCAGGAGCGCGGGTTCATGAAGATATTATCGAACGCATGGGGGAAGACTTATGAGGAGGATGACAGCAAGTATGATTTCAGGAATACCGATGATCCTGATGCTAATTCCCTTTATGCCAATGATCAGGCCATAGATAAGGCTTATCAAGATGGTCTTATAGGAGAGGACGAGGCATTTATGTTCAAGACCTATAATCATATGATCGCCAGATCTATGGAGAATGACATCAAGGCTGATGAGGGAGGTATCGTTGAGAATGTACCTGATAATGAGGATATCATAAATCCTTCTGATGATAGAATCAATAATATAGCTATAAAGATATGGAACGGTAATGAGGATATCTTATCTCCTAGGGAGAGGCAGATATATGATAATAATAAGGATCGTATCAATGATCTTGTAAATGGGTTTGGCGATAATCCTATAGCTAGGCTTAATAAGATTAGGTCAATGATAGATAGGTTAAATACCAACGATAACGTCTTAAATAACATCAGAGATACTATTGATGATATCATAGATATAAACATTAATGGTCTTGATAAGGATCAGGTTAAGGGGGCTATACAGACTTACAATGATCTTATGAATGATATTGACAACGGGAATGAAGTTGATCAGGATAAACTTAATGAGGCTATTGATATTATCAATAATTATTCTGATGATCCTCTTCTTCAATTCGTGGAATGGATGAGGCTGTATGATAATGGAAGTATGGTTGTCAAGGATTACGATAAGTCTATACCTATGGGTGATGTTCTCACGGAGAGCGAACCCGGGACATCCACCGGCAGGACGGAGGTCAACGCCGCCCAGAATCCGGTGGTGTTGATGGCTCAAAAGAGGGAGATCGGTGGGGTCATGTATTATGAGGTAGGAGGAATGAGGCTTGACAGGTTTATGGCGGGATCCGGGCTTAAGGCTCTCGTCACGCCCGGTGAATATGTTATGGATGATAAGATGGTGATGGATTTTACTGATGGGACGAACATGTTCAGCGTTATTGAGTCCAAGAATCATTCAAGATGGATGATTAGTGAGGATGACGCTCAGGCTTTCGAGAACGCTACCGGTGTCATACTGGGGCGGCAGACCGCCTTATCAACCTCCAACTGGTTCATGGTGTATCGCAAGGGGCAGGATGGGTCTATTGTCCCTTATTATACGGGTGATACGTTTGGATCTAACAACGAGTCGGTGAATCAGGAAGCAGCGGCTAGCCTCCGCAAGGGTGATATGGTAAGGTTTAAGATGGATATGTCAGATCCATATACCAAGGAATTGTATGATAAATACAATAGCCTTAACGCCGTTGACCCTAATTCTGATGAGACTAAGTCGGCTTACAGAGAGCTGGTTGATAATATGGTTATTAAGATCGTGGATAGTGATGGTAATTTTGTCTCGGTGCTAAAAGCCAATGATCCAGACTCAAAAGGGAGTAGCGCTGATTTAAGGAGTATGGCCTTTGAGTTGTATAGGGATAATATAGGATCTGTTACTGGCGAGATTGATATACCGTTCGTAGGTATAGTTACCAGTGTTTTGCCGGGAAGACCTAATTTTAGCATAAGTGATGATAATGGGACGTTGATGGTATCCGAGAATGATTTTACCAACGAGACGGTTGGTAAAGTCGAGAGCGTAGGATATATAGAGAATGGGGAGGTTACGATGAAGGATAATATTAGGTATAACATATTCCCGTTCTGTACGGCTATCGTCAGGGACAAGTATGGTAATTATAAAAATTCACGTATCCCGGTCGTAGCTATAAAGACAGGAAATGGAAGAAATTACCTGTACCCCGTAAGATTGAAAAATCAGGATATATCGTCATTTTCATCCATGATCGGATCGATGGCCGATAGGATTACGGAGGGTCTAGGCGGAGGCGTAAGTATTGATGATATAATGGATCTTAATAACGCTATAGCCAGATCCGGGTTGGATAATAAGACATATATGATTCCGCTGGCGGGAGATGTGGATGTTATCAAAGGCCGGCTTGAAGCTGTCAAGGAAGCGGTTAGCAGGATGCCTATGACCGCTGATGTAAGAGGATGGATAGGTGATTCCAGAACTAAGGAGGATATTTTGATGAATGATGTTACGATCAACATTGATCTTAACAACGATCCTTTCATAGCTCCTAAGTTTAGGATGAGTATCAAGGAGAACAAGGTATCCAAGGAGGAGACGGAAGTCTCGTTCCCTAACCTGCCGGATCTGCCATCGGAGTTCGCCTCGCCTACGAAGGCGGCCGAGGACAAGTCTTTGGTTTCCGACGGAAATGTCGTATCTGGAGAAAAAGAGGCGGAGGATCCTTGCTAGATAAAATATCTTGACTTATCTTTGCGGCGTCAGTCCATCACCTGACGAGTAAGATATTTAAAAGTTGGTCCCTGTCGGGTGTGTGATGGCCCCGGTGGGGACTTTTTTAGTAGATGCAACTAGACGCTTTTTTACACCGGAAAATTATGCAAGACCTACGCATCCAGCGAGTAAAGGTCTTGATGATGTTATACACCAGTAACTATTTTGTCAATGTCAGACAAAAGCAGTTGCTTGATCATACATACGCTTTAAGCAGGGATCAGGCTTTTGATTATATGACTGAGTTCAATAAAAGGCTTAGTGATAAGGTTGGTATAAAATGTACGATGGATGTACTTCTGCCTACCGATGACGATAACGCTAATATCATAATCGAGCACAATGGCATCATCAAGAAGCTGATGAGAGAGGCCGAGAAACTGGAACTTGATACCGATGCTATCAAAGCCATGATGCGTGATCTTCTTAATGAGTTGAAGGATGATATTGATCTTAATATCCTGATATTTGACGTAAGCCAGTTGCTTATAAAATACAATCTATTTAGGTTGGACGCCATAACCGAGCAGGAGTTCAAGGGCTCTTTTGTCAGAATGGATAGCAGGAATATGGAGATAAAGAAACTAACTTTATCTGATATCAAGAAGGTGGTGATGATGATGGAGGATAGGTATGATTATGCATTGTATATGACAGAGGAATATAATTGATTACATTTTTTGTAAAAATATATCCTGTTTGTTTGTAGTTTCAAAATAAGGTCTTATATTTGCGGTGTCTATCCGTTGCTAGACCATAAGAAGATATTAACTCGCCTAAGCGTAGGCGATAGATGAGGGTCATCAGTGGGGTAACGGACGCTGGTGGCTCTCGTTGTTTTTATATTATGGATGATAATTTAAAATTGTTTGAGAATCCTGATTTTGGGGATGTAAGAGTATTATTAGACGAGAAAAGCAATCCATGGTTTGTTGGTAATGACATAGCCAGATGTCTTGGTTATGAAAACTTAGGGAACGCTGTAAAAAGGTTTGTTGATGATGAGGATTCTATCATTCTTACAAGTGATTGTAAATCAATGGGGTTTAAAATAAACCCCCTTATAAATCAGGCTGTTAGGGAGATCAAATTAATCAATGAATCAGGGATGTATTCTTTGATTATGTCATCTAAGATGGAATCTGCCAAGAAATTCAAAAGATGGGTAACATCGGAGGTTCTTCCTTCTATTAGAAAAACAGGCTCCTATTCTATGCCATCTAACAATATGCCATCAAAGAATGAACTTCCATCTGATTATATAGAGGCATTAGAGGCTTTGCTTAAATCGGAAAAGGAGAAGCGTGCGTTAGCTGAGGCGAAGAAAGCGGCAGAGGAAGCCAAAAGGATATCTGATAATATTATCAAAGAACAGGTTCCTATGGTTGAGTTTGCCAAGACAGCCGAAATAGCCCAAGAGACAGATATGTTGATCAGAGAGGTTCGGGAAAAGCTAGAGGCTCATGGGTATGATATAGCGGAGAAGAATCTTCGTATATTGCTTGAGGATAAGAAGTTCTTCGCCAAAACCGGTAAGAGATGGTTGCTTTCCCAAAGGATGATAGATCGTGGTTACGCTCGTTACAGGTATCGTGATGACGATGAGTTCTATGGGACTAACACCGTCTATGTGACTCCTAAGGGATTCCAGTGGATCGTGTCTAAGATATCCAGGGAATGGATGCCTAGGTTCTTGGAGTTGAAAGGTAGGGTTCTCGGTAGATCAGATAAAGATATTTTCGCTAAACGATAAATTCCATTTTTATAATTTAGGATTGAGTTTTTGCCTGTCCGTGAGGATCGGCAAAAAGATTTGTACTTTTCAGCAGAAACATAAGATTTGTTATTATTGTTATTTGGCTCCCGTCCGCTCGTGAGAGTAGGCGGGATTTTTATATCTTTGTGTCAAAACGATTTAGTAATGGGCAGATCTTGTTATGTTATAAAAAATAAGGAGGGTGGGGTAGATAATGTCCTTGCCCCTAACAACCAACCATCCGGATTATACCAAAGGGCGATGGAGGTGCTTGGCGACCAGAAGCAGGCCTTATCGGTCTGGGGTACGGCCTACTCCCCCGACTTCGTGTCTTTCTTTGGCGATTGGATGTCCATGCCATCGGAATACGACTTAGATAGCAATGGGGAACCTAGGTATGATGATGTCATGTCCTTTATCAAGCGGAAGAACTATTTCGCTGGCAATTTCATGGCCGATGAGGTTAAGGATATCAATAACACCCTTACTTCCTTGGGAGTCGATAATATCAATGATCTTAATGATATGATTGTATCCAATTTCCTTTCCGGCGGTGATATATTCCTCAATAGGTACAATCTTGAGAGGTCCGGGATGTATGACGCCGATGAGATTGATAATATCATGACCAACAGATCGGCGTATGAGCAGGTAAGGGATATGATGAGGAGGATTGTCGATTTTATGTCTGAGGGGGATCTCAATGAGAAGGATACATATTTCTTGTCCTCCGAATCAGGCCTTGGTGATGATTATATGATATATGAGGATGTGTATGATTCATTGGGAAAGAGAAGAGCCTTGAATCCAATGGAGGTAAGGGATACGATCATGAGGGCGGTAGGCGGTATCAGCGACCGCCGGGAGTTTGACCGGGTTTTCACCTCCATCCCATACCCTTCCTTGGCACTCCGGTATCAGGATGATCAGGATTACGCAGATCGGATGTATGACACGTATCGTAATATGACCCGTATGGAGGTTCGGAGTCAGGACGGAAATACGATTACCGACTCGTACTTCAATAGTACCACACCGTATATCAGTATGCCTAAGGATATGAAGGGTCTAAGGGATAAGGTTGGGGAGATAATCGACATGGATGATTTTAAGGACATCAAGGACGTTTCCGGACGTCTGTATGACATAGCTATGGATCTTGCCGACATGGGCGTGGATATAAGCGAGGCGATCAGCGATGAGATGGTTATATCCAGACCGGAGGATATCCGTGATCTTATGGCGTCGCTGGATGTCATGTTATCTTCCATACAGGCCGGCAATCCGGTATACGATAGCTTTATCTCCGATCTTGATAGGATAACAGGAAAAGGAAATCCGATATACGAGGTTCAGGATACTTATTCTACTGGGGATAGGATGGTGTATGTAAGGTCCGGGAATACATCTCCTTCCGATATGTATGATAGGAGCATGTTGTATATGGGTAGGAATACGTACCATAACACGGCCCCGATAACCGACACCGATCAGGCCTATGAGATGTTGGCCGATATCGGGATAGAGCGGCCCTCGTACTTGCCGGCTGGCGTGGTTCCCGCCGGGGCTTCCCGTTCTGATATTGGTGTGGTCAAGGATAACATAAAGAAGCTAGTTATGTCCAACATCTCATCCTCAAATACCGAAAACATGATCCTTACCAGATTAATATATCAGCATCCCGTAACCCCTAAGATGGATGATGTCGATATTGATCGGGAGTTCAGGAGATACGAGGCTAGGCAGGGAAAGGATCGTGATTTTATCAAATCCTGTACATCGTTGAGGAAGATCCAGATCAAGGAAAGGTTAAAAAAATCGGATTTATATAATAATGTCTTACGTTTCCTTGATTTTAATGGATTTTATAATGTATCTTTGAACCACCATGACAGAAGTACGTTAAAAAGCATGGAGATGTCGTTGCCGGAAGGTCAGGTAAGGGATCTTCTGTTTGACGTGGCTATCGAGTCCGGTGACAGTAGCATGATAAACCTTTTCTATCTGGATAGACAGGATAGGATGATGGATGCCGGGTTTTATAGGTATCTGTTCCAAAGGAATCCGGGCCTGCTCCGGGAGGTCAACGGCGGTGTCGAGGCGAGACCGGACGGTTCGTTCTTGGCTCGTGGGAGGTATGATGATTTCGTGTCATTCCAATCCGGCTTATATGAGAAGATAGGTGAGACGGTTGATGGTGCGATATACAGGTTCGTTGATGATCTTATATACTCCGATCCATCATCATATCAAGAAAACATGGTACGAAGGATGGGTGACGTTACGGTAAGGAGTGACGATAACCGCCTGTCAAGGATAGAGGATAATCCCTCATCCAGTAAGATAGTTAATGAATACACTGCTAATACAAATAAGTTGATGCGAGATTTTTCGTGTAGTTAATCTCTCTTTGACGTCGTGAGACGTTTTCTTTCGAGCATTGAAACATTGGATTTTATAGATTTGCGATGAATCCGGGCCGTAGTGATACGTTCCGGATTTTTTGTCTTGTACCGGTTCTTATTAATACCAATTGCATGACATGACGTGCTTTGATGATGACATATATCACGATCCTAGGATTATTAATTTTTGAACTTTGTAACGCCCACTATCAGGTGGGGTTATTATTAATTCAAAAATAAATAGACATGGGTACAAGTGGAGACAAAATCGTGCTGTTAGACGGCATGGGTTCCGGGAGCGGTAGCGCCGCTAACGGTTTATTATCTATGATTCCGGGTATGTTTACCAGCCTTTTGGGTGGAAATAAGATGGATCCGAATCTAGTCGCGGCGTTGATGAACGGCCGTAACAACCAAGACCAGTTCGGAGGAGCCAATGGCTGGTTCGGCGAGCGTGAGATCCGTGACGAGTACGATGGTACGGAACCTTACATGCGTAGAGGTCGTAGAAGTCGTTACTACTGAGGAGCAGACGCTGATGACCCGGATTATAAGCGGTACATAGACACCCATGGATATCACTTTTCCAAGGAGTTGGCTAGGGAAGCCGCCGACAAGATGCTTAACGCCGACGGGTCCAAGAGAAGATGGACGATGGAGGACGCTAAGCAGATGTTCGATAAATGCGGGGCCAAGAAACCTGATAACGCTACGTGGGGAGATGTTCAATATCTGTTCGCTATGTTCTATAGCGACTACTTTCCTAAGGTATTGGACTGCGACCAGAAAATAGTCAAGGCTGTCTTGGCTTATCTGGAAGACCCTGACGCTCCGGAAGGGACGGCGTTTGTAAGGTATCTGGCGGTGCGGTGCTTCGTCGGTGACACAATCAAATGGAGTGAGATGATATGATTTGATACAACGTTGGAAGAACCCCGTCGGCAATAGAATACCGATGGGGTTTCTTTTTGTCAAGTATCTTATTATCGTTATATTTGTCAGGAGTAGATCTTTTTGTTCATAGGTAGGGTGGGCGGGAATGAAAAAAGGATATCCTCACGGACACCCTTTCCCCTTGGTTGAAAATTACCTAAAAACCTTATGAGTTACTGTTCTTCCGCGAATATAACGATTAAATAGAGAATATCAATGGCTAAAGGATATTACTGGATAGAACCTGTGGATCGGACGTTAAACGACTTCCAGTTTTATAAAGCACGTATCGTAGGCGATCCTGAATATGACGAGAGACATCATCGTGTTATATTGAGGACTGATAAGTATTTCCCTGTCGGGAGTATCTTTCATGTCCTTAACGATAAGGAGATGTTTGTTATTGAACGGAAATTCAAGATCTGGGGCAATAAGTATGTTATAAGACCTTGTGAGGGCGAGTGGGAATGGGAGTCTGTCCAGAAACTTAAAGACAAGGCTATTATATTCCGTACCGGGTTCCTGCATGGGGACGGCAGCTTCTAACACCTGCCCGTATCTACCCCCCTCCTCGATTTCTTGGTGCTTATATATATGGTTATATTTGGGCAAAAATAATTATGATATGGCAGATTTTCAAGGTAAATATAATGGCGAGCAGATAGAGCAGCTTTTGGATAAGGCTAACGATATTGATCTTTCCAAATACGCTCTTAAGACGGATAACGCTCCTACCGCCACAAAATTACAGGCTGCTAGGACTATAGCGCTGTCCGGTGCCGTGACCGGTAGCGCCTCATCGGACTTCGGGAGTAATATTACTATCTCCACGACATTGGCAAACTTCGACGCCTCTAAGATCACGTCCGGTACCATTGATATAGACAGGTTGCCTAAAGCAGCCTTAGAGAGAATGGTCGTGGTTGCTGATGATACGGCAAGGTTTAAACTTACTACAGCCACGGCTCAGGTCGGGGACACGGTTAAGGTAACGGCCACGAATAAGATGTATCTGGTCAAGGATGATAGTAAGTTGAATACCGAGGACGGTTACGAGCCTTATACGGCAAGTTTGGCGTCATCTGTGCCATGGTCTGGAGTGACCGGCAAACCTAGCACTTTCGCTCCGCCTACGTCCTCAGCTGCCGTTCTTGGTGGTATTAAAGTAGGGTACACGACTTCAGGAAAGAATTATAAAGTTCAGGTAGATTCGTCTGGTAACGCTTTTGTTAATGTTCCATGGACAGATAATAATACGACTTATAATCAGGCCACGGCTGATACTTTAGGATTGGTTAAGATCGGTTATTCCTCTAGTGGGAAGAACTACGCCGTATCCTTGGACCCTAATGGGAAGATGTATGTGAATGTCCCTTGGACTGATAATAACACGACTTATGCTCAAGCCACGAGCGATAATCTAGGTCTTGTTAAGATTGGATACTCTGCCAATGGCAAGAACTATCCCGTTGCTCTTGACGGTAGTGGCAAGATGTACGTGAACGTCCCGTGGACGGATACCAACACCACATATTCCAATATGGGGGCGGCAACCTCCTCTACTGCGGGAAAGGCCGGTTTGGTTCCCGCCCCAGCCGCAGGTAAACAAGCTTCTTTTTTACGTGGTGATGGCACGTGGGTTGTCCCTACTAATACCACATACGCCAAGGCCAATACATCGACCCTTGGGCTGGTAATGATCGGATATGCGGAGAATGGCAAGAATTATCCGGTAGAGCTGGATAGTAGCGGAAAGATGTATGTTAATGTGCCTTGGACGGATACTAATACAACGTATGATGTTGTAGGAGCTAACGGGTCCACAGGATTGGTCAAGAACGGCAGTACCGTGACAAACGCCTCTGGATATACGGCTTGTCCTATTGTCGGTGGTATCCCCTATTATAAGGATACGAATACTACCTACGCCAATATGAAGGCGGCTACGGCCTCGGCGGCTGGTGCTGCGGGATTGGTCCCGGCTCCCGCAGCGGGGGAACAGACGTCTTTTCTTCGTGGCGATGGAACATGGGTCGTGCCTACCAATACCACGTACGGGTTGGCCTCCACTTCCGCCAACGGCTTATTGAGACAGCTTAATGGTAGCACCTCTAATTTTATGCGTGGAGATGGTACATGGGCTACCCCTCCTAACACGACATATGCCGTGGCCAACGAATCCACTAATGGATTGATGGCGGCCGCCGATAAGAAGACCGTGAACAGGCTTATAGGAGTTAATACGGTCACGACATTAGCCAACCTGCCTATCACCAAGAGAAGTATCACGGCCACGCTATCAGCGGCTACCACCCTATCCGTGGCGTCAGGTATGCAGATAGGAGAGGAGCTGATGATCAGGTGTGTCCCGTCTGCGGCCTTTACTCAAGCCATACCAAATTCAGGAGCTTATGTAAGCATGAGTGGTACTTCTATAACCACTACAGCTAACAAGCCTTTCGAGATAAATATCTGGTGTTACGCTTCAGGCAAGTATAGCATCGCCGTTAAAGAACAAGATTAAAGAATAGATTATGGCATATACATATATAAACAGGGAAATATATCCCAATATGTTGGTTTTAGACGAACCTCTTGATGATAATTACGCTAAGGGTAATAGCTATGATGATTATATTAATGGCAATCCGATTCCATGGATAGAGCTAGGCGAGGAGCAATTGGCGTTCAAGGAAGATAATCCTAAAGCCACGGTTAAGGAGATCATTGAAGCTAGGCTAGATGAGTCGAGGATTCTTAACGAGGAGAAATCGGCTAAATATGAGGAGCTGAGATCTTATGAGACTGAAAATCTCCATGAGTTTTTCTTGGATGATCAAGATATTTATATTCCTGAATATGACAGACGTAGCGCTTTGGCTGATGGGGCTATAGTCGGTAAGATAACGATTATGGGTCTGGAATTCGATATAACGGAAGGCAAGATCTTGATCGGGATGATGGATAAGTACGATAACGATCTGACAACGGCGTTAGGGGACAAGCAAAAGCAGATCAGTATAGCCACTACCGTAGAACAGGTGAGAGCTGTCGATGTTCAGTCCGGCTATCCTGATAAGGTAAGTGTTACCACGGCGTACATCCAGCAACAGGCGAAGGAGAAGGATGCTCTCGATCCTCAAAAAGTAGCTGTCGAGTTTTCTAGGATGTTGGTTAATGACAAATCTTTATCCTTATCATCCAACGAGAAATTGGATGTTAAGGTCCTATTTCCTATATGGGGACAAGAAGGAGCGGAGTTCGGGCTATCCGTGGATACCGGATTTTGTCTTAGGGTAGTTAAGGAGGATACGGATATCCTCTATGAGGTTATTCAGTCACATACGTTGTCAGCGGAATGGGAACCCGGACTAAATACGGCTTCCTTATACAAGGTCATTGATAAGGAGCATGCCGGGACCATAGGGGATCCTATCCCGTATTTCCCTCCAATGGAGATATTCAAGGATAAATATTACATCCAGAACGCTGATGTGTATAAGTGTACTAGGGATAGCGGAACTCCTCTCAGCCATAATCTACAGGATTTAATAGGTCTGTACGTGGAGCGGGTGTAGCCGTAGTGCGATCTACCCCCCCCCCATATTTTGTGGCTAACATTATATAAGTTATTTTTGGCATAATAAAAGGACATTTTTTAAAATTATTTGAATATGGCATCACAAAAATTTGGTTTTGTAACAGTCGATCCGGTATCAGGATCAGGTGATCAGGCGGTATCTATATCAGGAGATAAATATACAGGTCGTCTTGAGCGTACAGCTAATCTTATTGTCTTTACTAACGGTGGCGTTCAAAAAGCGTTGGTAGTTAATCAGGCCGCCGCCGCTGAGTCCGTGACTTCGGATAGTCCTACGGCCACTGTCGCTAAAACCGGTGGTAATGTAACTATCACAGGTAAGTCTAATAGTACTAAGCTTACTTTCGTTGCTACTCCGGCGGAGGAGAATGGCCTGACTTTACAGCTCCCCGGGAATTATACGGCGGCTGGTAAGCAGACAGCTAACGGCGCTGTTATCGCTGGCGATCCTGGTGCTACCGGAGAGTTTGTTTGGAGTATTACTATCTCCAATGTTCCTGCCAATGTCTCTATCGAGGAGTTGGTGGCTACGCTAAGCGTAACGGCTGCCGGTGGACAAAAGGCGCAAGTTACCATCACTCAAGCCGCTGGTGACTCTACTCTTGAGATTGATAAGGAAACTATCAATTTGGATGTTAACGGTTCCGCTCAGACAGTTAACGTAACATCTAACGATGGGTGGACATGGAAAAATGCTGCCTCTAGAACCGTGATGAGGATGTTAGGAAGATTATAATCGATTTTCATTGTTTATTCAAACCCCGATCGACTTAAGCTGATTGGGGTTTGTTTGTTTTAGTATATTTGTAAGAAAAAAGATTATGGCTAATATAGATGATTATTTAGTGGCTTCTTATAGATGTAATGGTAAGGGCAACAGTGACGCAGATAGAGACGTGTTAAAGGACTTGTCTGGAAACGGTCACGATATTGTGTTGAAGAATTTTGGGTTTACGCTTGGTTCTGGATACGAAGGTGGCGCTCTTGTATTTGATGGTATTGATGATTATGGTATATGCGAGAATTTCCCGGCCATCAATGATTTTACGTTTGTATATAAAAGAATTAATTTGAATCCTTCTAAATCCACTAATTGCTTTTTATCTAAAAGTGTATCAACGAATCAGGCTCAGCAATTTTGTAGTGAATTAGCGTATTCCAAAAATGTATATGTACGTCTTGGTAGTAAGGATATTGCTGTAAAAGATATATATATAACCCTGAATTATCGATCGTTTATGTAACTAAGGAGTCTTACAATGGAGAGATGGGTCTTGTATCTTCAAATTATACATCAACCGTGGATAATTTATATATAGGCACTTTCTCTAGGGGTGTTCAAGCTTATGTGTGGAATGGAGCTCTTTATGCTCTTGATATTTATGATAGGATATTAAGCGATGAGTATTTACAAAAAGCATTAAATAGGATGAATGATATAGATATTAATTGGAAAGACGGGGTAGGCGAGGTGACGGACCAGCACTTGACCGTCAGCCCCGGGTCCGGGACCGGTAACGCCGCTGTTTCTTTTGGTTCGGTAATGAACAAAGGTCTTGATCGTACCCTTGGGTTGGAGATAACAACTCCAAAAGGTGTTAAGAAGACGCTCACGGTGAATCAGGAGGGATGCCGGCAGGCTTATATCACGAGCGACGGTAAACGATGGCTGACTAGCGACAATCGGGTGTATGGGGTTTTGAAAAGCGATGTTCCATGCAAATGCACGGGTGATTGTCCTTGATATTTTGTTTTTACGAATTTTGTAATTACATTTGTGGCGCATGTCCATCACCATGCTTTTCGTCGCTAATTTATTATAAGGGGATATAGATCTGTGATGGGGTCGTATTCCCCGTTTTTTTAGATATGGATAAGATAGATGTTTTCGATGTTCAGATTCCTGATGGGAGACAAATCCGTTGTATATCGTATAATAAGGTTACTTATTTTGATCTTGACGATATATGTAAGTTATGTTTTGACTCATATGACCTAATGATGTGGCTGACACTAAGGTCATGAGCGAGTTCCTGCACCGTGAGGGTGGTCGTTATTGGACTACGATAGATGGCGTAAGGCAGTTGTATCGTAGGATTGAGTGTGAGATGTGTTTTGAGGTTATAGAAAAATTAAAGGGATTATAGTTGAATAAATTATTTATTTCATAAAGAATGTTTATATTTATGGCATAAGATATTAAGAATGAGATTAGTTGAGAGACATATCGTAAAAGACAACCGATTTGAGGATATATGCCTCAAATCCGGATTGTTGTACAATTATGTTCTTTTCAATGTCAGACAAGGTATATTTTCCGGAGATTACATAAATGAATATGAGTTTTCTACTAAATTATGTAAGGAGAATCAGGTTGATTTTAGGAATCTACCATCAGTAGTATCCCAACAAGTCGTAGCTCAAGTGTTTTCGGTAACAAAGTCTTGGATGAAATCAAAGAAGGAATATGAGAAGAATCCTTCTAAATTTTTATCAAGACCAAAATTGCCGAAGTACAAACGAGGCAAGAAGCAGAATATGGTAGTCTTTACGGCTTCTGCTTGCAGGCTTAAGAGTGATGGTTACATCCATTTTGTCAAAAATATAATTTCACCAATCAAAACTAAAATAGGAGATAACAAATTATGTCAGGTTAGGATAATCCCTCAAGCCACATGCTATGTGGTCGAGGTGATTTATGAGAAGAAGGAACAGGATCTAAACCTGAATAAGGATAATGTTCTTTCGATTGATTTGGGATTGAATAATATTTGTACATGTATCAGCAATGTAGGCATAAGTCCTTTCATTGTGAACGGCAAGGTTATTAAGTCCTTTAATCAGTGGTATAATAAGAAGAAAGCTAGATTGATGTCACTTATAGGTGATAAAGGAACCTCTAGGAGGATAAATAAAATGACGTGTTACCGTAATTGTTGGATATCTGATAAGATACATAAGATCAGTAGGTATATTATTGATATCTGTAGATCCAATAACATTGGTACTATAGTCATAGGTCAGAATCGTGGTTGGAAACAGGAGATTAATCTCGGTAAGAGGATTAATCAGAAGTTTGTTGAGATCCCGTTCTCTGACTTGATCAATAAGATATCTTACAAGGCTAAACTGATAGGTATCAATCTTATTACCCACGAGGAGTCCTATACATCTAAGATAGACCATATGGCTTTCGAGCCTCTAAAGAAGCAAGATGCTTATCTAGGAAAAAGAAAACGCAGGGGATTATTCCAGAGTTCTATTGGCAAGCTTATAAACGCCGATATCAATGGGGCTATAGGAATAGGGAGAAAAGTATTCGGTGATTCCTACGTAAGTAGGATAATCGATAGTGGGTTGGCGTTTAACCCAATTAGGATAAATATTTTGTGATATAGATATTTAAGATAATTAATAAAATTAATAATTTTAATAACGTGTCGAGTTGCGTAATTAAAAGAAATAAGGAAGGTAAGATAACCCGTGTCTTGACTCCTTCCGGCGAGGTATCTACCTTGTTCGATAAGATAGCGGGCATAGCCGCCGTAAGTGACCTTAATAAGGCCGCTGAAGCTTATATGACTATTTATAACGATAAGTTCAGGTCTAAGTTCGGGGACTGGACGAGATCCGTGCCAAGGAATAAGGAGGCGGCCAGATCCATAAGCGCCAGACTTAGCGCCAGCGAGTGGGGGCAGCTTATGTCAGCCAAGGTCCTGCCCGCCATAAGCGATATGGATGTACCAGCGTTGGCCAGAAGCCTTGGAAATAGCGACAATGTCGTGGCTTATCTTACCTCCGGAGAGGTAGGTGATGTCAATGATATGGCTGTGGTAGATACATCTACGGTACAGGAGGTGGATCTGGATTCCATAAATGAGGATAATATTGGCGATACGATACTGAAAGAGGCGTCATGGGATGATATAAGGGCTATCAGGGAGAATATAGACATTAAGGAGACAGCTCGTATGTTATGGAAGGCCGTGGAAAGCGCTTTTACCGGGCAACGACCTAATATTAGGGTGAAAGGCGGAAGTATAGACGGGGAGATCATATTTTCTGGCAATGTCTTGCCGTTAAATGATATTGAGAATTATACTCCTCCATCTTCAAGATTGGTATATGATTCCGGTGAGCCTCGCCTGTTCTTTAAATCGGATGACGGCAAGATATACGACTCTTACGCCAACGCCATAAAAGGATCGTCCGGTGGGCGGGTCGAGGCCGGGTTCTTGGCCGGCAGTGTCGAGGAGAGCGACATCCCGTCTGGCACGACTGACATCTCCTTTGGCTCTTCCTCAATAACCCTTAATAACAGCGAGTCATTCATCCCGATCCTTGGTATTAGCTCAGACTCTAATATAAGCACCCGTGGAGGGTTTGTTAATTACCTTATCAAGAAAGGTATGTTGAGTGGGGAACGTATAAGGCTAGGGGATAGATATTATCTTACTGGAGCCGGCAATTCTGATGGTCTTAAGATCTATAACGCTATGGATGCCTTCTCTAGCCTTAAAAATAGATTTGGAAGTCAGTCCTCCGAAATGAACGCATTGGGTTCTATAGGTTTTGATACGGAGGTAAGTAATGATCTTGATCTTATCACTACGTCCGGGGAGAAGGTTACGGTAAGCAGATCGGAGATCAAGGGTATGTTAAGGCAAGGCAAGTTTGAGGAGCTTAATAACAAGTATGATGGGTTCATGGAGCTGGCCTTGTCGTTGATGATGGAGGATAACGCTTTGTACGGAAGCAATGTCCGTGGGGTTATCGAGAATGAGAAGGCGGAGGATCTTCAGAACAGGACTGATATCACCAACATCTTATCCACGTTAGGTATCCGTGTGATGGGTATGTCTGAGTATATGGATAAGTATAAGATGCGTAATGGCGTGGATCCTTCGGCTAGGGCCTTATCTGACATGGCTAATGGGGTTATCGCCTTGGCTGAGGGAGCCACGGTAGAGGATCTTAATGAGGAGGTAGCTCATTTCTTGATCGATACTTACCGTAACCAACAGGAGATTGACGAGGTTCTGGATTCTGTTGTCGGCACGTCGTTATGGAATCAGTTCGCTGGTCGTTACTATGAGGTGTATGGGAGGGAATACCAAGGAGAGGAGCTGGATCGGATGGTGAAGCGGGAGATCCTAGGTAAGACGTTGGCCCAGCGGTTCGTGCCGGGCATGGAACAGGCGGTAGAGGATCTGACCTCGTCCGAGGACGCCCAGCTCTCCTTGTTTGGCAGGATAATCCGGGCTATACGGAATTTCTTCTCTACCCAAAGATCAGACTTGAATAAGGTTCTTGATAGGATAAAGGAGTCGGCGTTAGCTGATGATCCAAGCGCATTTGACGTGCTTCTGCTAAAGGATAGCGATCATCTCATGTACTCGTTATCGGACGTTGACGTGGCTAATAAGCTGATCAAGAACGGTAGGTCATTGGAAAGGCTATACACCAGATTGCAGAGGATGAGATCAAGCCAAAGCCAGAGGATCGGTGAGAGTATCTCCCTTCTACGTGATATAGGCGAGAAGGTAAGACAAGTCGGGGGCGAGCTTAATAAAAACAACAACCTGTTATCCACCAAGAGCGTTATAGCTACAGCCAAGGCCGAGGTAGAGTATTTGGTTACGGTTGCCAGTAGCTTGCGTAAAAGCGACAAGGGATTGGATTATGAGACGATACAGGTTATCGATAACGTATATGGGGAGATAGTACCGTTAATTAGGAATCTTCGTGGATTCGTCAATAATCAGGCGTCGGATTATTATGGCAACAACAAGGTTGGTATGGTAGAGGATATGGATGATATATTGCGGATGGCTGAGACATCTATGTCTGATATAAACGCCCTTCGTAGCGATCGTAACGAGGATTGGCTGGATGGACAGCTCCGGATGTTTAATATCCCGGAAAGATATTGGAATGGGATAAAGAAGTTGATAAATAACATCCATAAGGATATCAATGTCATGTCCCGGTTTTTCGGGACGTTAGAACATAGCGGGAACGCTATCTTAGGCATGTTAGGGCAACGTCTTGCCAAGGCTTATAACGACGCTCATGTTGAGGGCGTGGCTAATATCAATAAGATGACGAAGATGATGAAAGAGCGTGGATGGGGGATAAAGGACAATGAGGATCTTATACAGAAGATAAACGGTAAGAACTCTGATTACCTTGATTCGTCCCGTGATTTCGCCAAATACGATTTACTGTATCGGACAGAGCAGGCGAAAGCTATTATTGATATATATGACCTTAAAAAGGTTACGGGTAAGACCGAGAAGCAACTTGTCGACATGCTTTTATCTGATAAGGGGCTTAAGGTCAAGACTCGTGATGATATCATAGGATATGATGGTGATAAACCTATTACAAGGGAGGTCAATCATATATTCAAGCCAAGTATCCAGAATTTTGATATCTCGGCCATGACATTCGAGGATCAGCAACGATATCTCGATGCGATAAATAGGTGGTTGGATGAGAATCGTGAGAAACCTATGGTGCAGGCTTATTACGATAAGATCGAGAATGTGAACAAGAAGGTAGAGGAAAGGCTGGGTCGCAGGGTATCACAAGCTACATCCGATTTCATGTCCCGTATCCGCAGGAGCAGGTATGTGGCTATGGATAAGTTCGTGAGGAACGGGAAGGTCGATTGGAAGGCGTTTCAATCCGATCCTATAGCTTGGAGATCTTATCTGGATATTTTACGTGACAGGGCTATAGCTAAGAGCGAGTGGTATTCCGATGGGACACCAAAGGAAGAGGGATCAGAGGCTCTGATGATGTCCGAGGAGATAAAGGTATGGGACGAGGCATGGGCCGAGGAGTTCGGGAATACCAACGAGGGTCGTAAGGCTTCCGCGGAATTCAAGGAGATACTTCGCGGGATAGAGCGGTCAGAGGGCGGTAAGGCGGCGTTCGAGTTCCTGCTGGCTGGCGGTCATCTTGGTTTCTCTAAGGATATGTGGGGATCCGAGGAGGGTGATTATTACGAGAATCTGGTTGATAAGATCATGGAGCAATCTGTATCATCATCAAGGATAGAGAAGGTAGAGGAGGCGATGGCAACAATAAATGAGATCAACGATCAGTTAAGACCTTTGCTTATTCAGTACCGGGACAGTACCAGATATGGCGAGTATGATTTCGATCGTCTTCGTGGGTCATCGTCATTAAGGAAGATAAACGAGCTATACGACCGTCTGGCCGAGGCCAAGAGTGTTATTAACGCCGCCGCTTCCGCTGAGGATATTGAGATGGATATGCCTGATACGGTGGAGAGTGGAGTCACGGATTCCTACCGTAACGCTCTAAGGGACGCCATGGCGTACGACAATGGCATGGATGAAATTAAATTCGCCAAGGAGCATATGTCCGCCCGCTCCCGCAGCCAAGTGGAGCGGATGGCCTCCAAGCTATCCCGGAAGAACCCGTCATGGACAACCATGGAGGTGGCGTTCTTTAGAAAGAAGTACGGTCCTGACTTCAACAATAAGCTGGCTAATGATATAGCTATGGGTAAGGCTAATAGTATACTTATCGAGTACGCCAGAACTCGGCTATATCCTTATATGAGAAAATACTCTCCCAAGGGGTATTCTGGCTTCGTCAGGAAGATAAATAACGGTACGTATAAGGTATCCGAGTTCTTTGATGCCATGGAAAATGGTATATCAAAGGAAGAAAGTGTATCCCGTTTCGGGTTTGATATTAATATGATTGACTTATCGATCAATAACCAGTGGCTAGAAGAGACCGATGCCGAGAGTTCTTTCCGTAATCCTAATTATAATCCCGATCTGGGTTATGGGTATCATACGCCTAGGTTCGATAAGTACAAGAACGAGGCTTTTTTCAAGAAATACGGTATTACCAACGAAGGGGAGGAAGCTACGATCAATAAGGATAAGTGGGAGATGAGGAAGGAGCTGCTTAACATAAGCCGTAAGGCTATGGAGGATTATGACGAGCGGTTCAGGAACATCTACCAGATACCACAAATATCCAAGGGCGGCGTGGAGAGGATGGTGCAGGCCGGGGTTGACCCGAAGGCGGCCATCGGCAACGCCGTACGTGATATCGTTGGCGAGAGGGTGGATGACCCTATACATGGTCAGGGGCAAGACCTAGGAGGGATTGATGAGAACGATAACAAATATCGTATGATCCCCAAATACTATCTTAATAAATTGGAGAACGCCGATGACGTGTCCCATGACTTCGCCTACTCCTATTCCATGTTATCCTTACAAGCGACCTCTTACAAGTATAAGAGGGCGGCCTTGGATGATGTCATGGGATACAGGAACATGATGCTGGAGACGCAATACGACGGCGGTAAGAACCCAGAGGCCACTCACGCCTATAGAATGTTTCAGGACTGGGTTAACGCCAGTATCTATGATGTTAGGATAAATAATAAGCGGGCAGAATGGAATATAGGTAATTATAAGGTCGATCTTAATAAGCTGGCTCTTATGTTTACCAAATTCGTATCCAAATCCAACTTAGGCTTCTCCCCGTTCGTTGCGGCTACCGGCGCCCTTACCGGGCAGGCCAACTTCCTTTTGGAGGGTATGGTGGGGCAGTATATAAGCAAGGACTCCATGAAATACGCCTATGGGGAAGCCCAGAAACAGTTAAGTACGTACGTGTCTGAGATCGGGGACATAAACCGTACCAACAAGCTATATGTCGTTGGAGAGGCCCTAGGTGTGTTTAATGTCCGCAACCGTGTACGATCGGCGGCGTACAACAAGATCTGGAGAACCTTATTCCGGGACCTGCCGTTTAAGATGATGGAGGTTCTTAACTCCCCGTTGGATCCGCAGGTCATTATCTCGGTCATGGATGATACCCGCCTATACGAGGGTCAGTTCTGGTCATACTCCAATTTCAAGGAGATGATGATGAAAGACAGAAATATGTCCGCTAACGAGGCTAAACGCGATTGGGAGCGTTTAAGGGATTATTCTATGTGGAACATGGTAGATGTCAAGGACGGAAAGATCGTGGCTAAGAACGAGGCTAACAAGGATATTATAGACCGATATATACCCACCTTGTCCAGTAGGGTAAGGAGTATGGTGCAGATCTGTGACGGCGCCTTGAACGAGCAGAACCGGGTGGGGGCTAGCCGGAACGCTATCCTTAATATGGTGCTGCCTCACCGTGGATGGTTTATATTGGCCGTACAGCGGGCGTATAAGAAAGCCGGTTTCAATTTCCAAACCAACCAGTTTGAGGAAGGATATATGAGAACGTTATGGAGACTGGCCGGTAATGTCTATGGATCGATGTCCGAGGGCAGGATGGGAGAGGCATATGACGTGCTTAAGGAAGAGTATGATAAGCTTACCCCCTACGAGCAGATCAATATCAAGAGATCGATTATCAACATGGCGGTATTCGCTACGACGATGGCCATAGGACGGGCTTTGATGGGATATAGGGAGGATAATGAGGATAGCTGGTTCGGGCAGTTCATTACCTACATCGGGTTCAGGACGATCAATGAGATCGCCTCCCAGACATCCCCGTTCATGGAGCTTAACGCCATAGACATGCTACAGGATCCGTTGGTCACCGCCCGGAAGTTAGGCGACCTCACCGATCCTCGAAACTGGGATCCGTTCGCTACCGTCCAGACCGGCGTGTATAAGGGCGAGAGCAAGCTATGGAGGCAGCTCATGAAGTTCTCGTTTGGTAAGCAATGGTATAATATCAAGACGGCTAGGGATATTAAGCAGACATCCGACTACTGGTTGATGACAAACGGCATGACGATGGGATTCTTCTTAGGAGGTAGGGATAAGGATGAGTCCGGGGAGGACGCTAATTGGTACTTTGATAGGGGAAGATAGCCGATATAGTATGACAAGAAAAAATGGCCGATCAATTGTTTAAAACAATCAGATTGGCCATTTTTGGATTCCCATCTATCCATCCCGGACGGATGGGAATAGGTAATTATTTTATGAATACAAATGTAAGCATTTATTAGGATTCTTCAAATAGCCAAAATTAAATTATACCAAATAAATATAAATTATTGTTATTTAGGTTTGTAGCATAAATATTATGGTTATATTCGCATCATGAAACAATGGATGACGGGATCTCACTTCAAGGTCATTCAATGTGTAAGATATTTTTGGCTCATTAGGATTTGTCGAGGTGAGATCCGGCATTTCCTTTTGAGCCTATTTTTTTATATTATGGATAATCTTGTTTTTATTAATGAATCTAATGATGTTTTGACAGACAGCTTGAGAGTAGCTGCTAAATTTGAGAAGGATCATAGCAAAGTTATAAGATCTATAGATGATTTGTTAGAAAAGAGTTATGTTATTGATACTGAATGTAATCCAAAAATGGATTTACATAAAATGTTTTGTTTATGCTATGATGACATACCTCAACCTAATGGTGGATTTAGAAAATCCAAAAGATATGTAATGAATAGGGATGGATTTACTATACTTGTTATGGGGTTTACTGGTAGCAAAGCTATAAAATTTAAATTGGAGTACATGAATGCTTTTAACGAAATGGAGGCATCCATAAAAAAGAATCTTCCGCATAATTACATAGAGGCATTAGAGGCGTTGTTGGCATCCGAGAAAGAAAAGCAGGCGTTAGCTGAAGCCAAGAAAGCGGTAGAGGAGGCTAAGAGAATATCTGACAATATTATCAAAGAACAAGCTCCTAAAGTAGGATTTGCTGAAACAGCTATTATGGCCAATGACAAAGGTGATGATATGTTGATTCGTGATGTTAGGAGAGAACTTGAGTCTCATGGATGTGATATAGCGGAAAGATCGTTAAGAGAGTTTTTACAAGAGCAAGGTTTCTTTTACAAGAATAAAAGAGAATGGATATTAACAGAGAATGTTATGAAGAAGGGTTACGCACATTACAGATACAATACGGATACCGGGATCAGGAATACGGTTTATATGACCAGAAAGGGATTTGAGAAAACGTTATATAATATCAGGAATATACCTAAATCAAGAGAGTCTTTTATCTCTTTCGGTGGCAAGATATTTGATTAAAGCAAGAGAAGGATAGGCGATTATCATCCTATCCTTCTACTGTTATCAGCCCTTATACTTATCCACAAAATCATCCACATCCATATACTCACACCCGAAGTTCTCCGCCGTCTTCTTATCGGAGTCGGAGAGCTGTCCTTCTTTCCCGGAAGCGTCCCCGATCATCAATATAGTATCCTTATAATAAATACTCCTCTATTTTCTTGGCCATGTCAATAAGCATTTCGCATTTAAGGTCGTTAAACTCCTTGCAAAACCTCATGTCTTCCTCATGCTTTTCCTCAGGTGATCTATTGTCGTTTATACTATAACATGGCGATGAATATACCGGGATAGGTTTCATGGCCTCTATAGCCAATTTAATAGCCTTTTCTTTGATATCGCTCATACCATTTTCTTCTTTTGCCCAGATCATGCCGCTATGAAGGCAATTAGGATCATTATTATGCTCTATTGAACAAATTCCTTCGTCGTAAAAACAACATCCCTCACAACTCTCTTCTTGTACCTCAGGGATAGCTATGTATTTTACCCCTTTATATATTTTAACTTCTCCTCTTCTTATCTTATTCATTTTATCAGATTTTTATATCCTACTTTCTTTAACTGCTCTTCGGTAGCTTTCTTCTTCGGAAACTTCCCGTGCCATTTACCGGGCACCACGACATCACGGCCGTCAGGGCTGGTAGCCAGCCTCCCGCATTCGCTGCACAGCCCCATGCCCTTGTACGGCTGTAGTTCCTTGGCATACTCGAATTTGTCCACCATATACTCGTTTGTCAACATCCAGTAACTAGACGTGGCGGTATTATCAACGCAACCGCATTTAGCGCATACAAATAAGCTCATATTTTAGTATCGTTAAATGTCGTTATTCTTATCATCGTCAACCTTCTCTACCTTGATCGTTCCCATATCACCTGAAGGCAACGTGATATCACTATACACATTATTCCAGCTCTCGTCAATGGCCAACTGATGTAATATCGACCTATATATTTGGTAGGTGTTGCCGATAAGTCTCTTCCTATTTATCTTATCCTTACTGCCTCCATCATACCCTATATGCTCAAAATCCTCAAGATCTGGGAACAACCTTCTTCTTATCGCTCGTGAGTTATTGACTATAAAGCTTCTTATTCCCAGCGTTTCCGTTCTATCCATATCATTTATCAAAGTTTCCGTGGTATGCTGAAGATCCATGTCTCCGGCTGCGTATCTGCTTATGTCCTCCACGCACCGGGATATCAGCATCAGTTGTTCCCTTGTCAATGTTATTTTATAAAGTTGTTTGTTGTTCATATCCTTCTATTTTATTTATCATCTCGAATATTTTCACCGCTATCAACGGCACTATGGCATTACCATAAGCCTTTATTGATTCTTTTCTCCATTTCCCGTAAGGAATGGTAAGGTTGTCCACATTAAAGGGTAGCCCATCATTTCCTCTACAAATAGGGGACTGAGTTGGAAAACTCTTCCATTGAGTCGATCCCCGTCCATCCCAATCACGGCAGGCATATTTCTTAAAGAGTCTGTTCTCGGTGCTCCGTTGCTTTTTGTCATCTTCCTTATCGTACAAGAACCTGTGTGATCTGAGGCCACTGGTGTCGGTAATAAGTCTCCGTATTTTATCCCTTGTTTGGGAAGTGAACTCAAATCCATGAATCTTGTCTTCCCGTCCTTGTCGCAAACCTTCAACCCTTGCGTCTGAACAGTCGGAAGCAATGAACCATACCCTATAACGTTTGTGTGGCGCTCCGACACCGCAAGCTGGAATAATGATCGGTTGGACGGAATATCCCTCACGCTCAATATCGTCGCAGATGGTGTTGATGATATATTCTTGCTCAAGTATCGTTTCCTTGTAATTTTCTTCATCTTGATCACTTTTCGTTTCCACGTCAGTTTCACTACCGGGTTGAACCATATTGGTGATTCCAGCAACATTCTCGCCAATAACCCAGAGCGGTCTTGTCTCTCGTATGACTCTAAGCATTTCCGGCCAGAGATAACGGTTATCATCCGCTCCCTTTCGTTGTCCAGCGACGCTAAATGGTTGACAAGGGAAACCTCCGGTGAGCACGTCGATTTTCCCTTTCCATGAAGTGAAATCAGTTCTTTTAATATCTTCATATAATACTGTTTTTGGAAAATAATATTTTAATACACTTTGACAGAATGGATCTATCTCGCATTGAAAGACATTGTTCCATCCTACCTCTCTAGCGGCTAAATCAAAGCCTCCTATACCTGAGAAAAGACTAGCGTGATTCATTCCATCTTATTTGATATTAATTTTTCTTTTATATGTTTAGATATATCAATTATCTCATCTTTTATATTGCAGTCATCTTTTAATAATGAACCAAATATACATGATATGGCGCCCTTTAGGCCTAGCGCTATCCCTATCTCCAATATTTTTTTATCGGTATTAGAGATGCCTATAGGTTCATATAATATTGATGATATTCTGTTAATTACATGTATCACATCATTTTCATTCATTGATGTAGATTTATCGACAATAGCTATAAAATCTTTTATAATCATAATATAAGCTATTTTTATTTCTTTTATCGTATCATCGCTTAGATGTCTATCTCTTATATGCCTTTCAACATACTTGTTTGCTAGATTCTCTATTTTGTTTGATTTGTCCATTTGTACTATCAATTATTTAGTTAATAATAGATCATAGTCCTCTTCATCTATACTCCCATTATTGTTGACATATATAATGAAATCATTTAAAGGCACGGACTTATCCTTGGATAAGGCTTTTATAATAAGCTCTCCATCATCTTTCAACATCACATGCACAGTATCCCAGATAACATATTTTTGACATTCTTTCTCAATCTTCTTGATTGTTTTAAGTATTATCTTATACGTCTCCTCATATCTTTTTACTATTCCGCACAGTTCAGTCGTATTATATTTACGTATAGCCGTGAATATATATTCCTTTTTACAATCCCAGCATTTTATCAGTCTTTCTGATCCGCACGCCTTATCCTCGTAGAAGAAGCAACCCTTACATGGCTCATTATGGTCGTAACTTAATACTACAAGCAGCTCCATGCCATTCTTGTATATCACGTCTCCTTGTTTCATCTTGTCTATTTTATTAATCTCATTATCAATATAGCAAAGTTGGATATTATCCATACTATAGATATCCATGATGTTATACTCAACATAAGACCTATGTTCTTAGGTATAGGATCTACTCTCCTGAATGTAAGGATCATGTATATAAATGTCTTGAAGTTCATAATTTACGATGTTTTGAAAATATTAAATTTAATAAAATCTATTATATTTCTTTATAAGTTTATGAATGTGCTTTATTCGCTAAAACACATTCTTAATTCTTACTGGGTTAAACAATAACCCTCTATCGATTATCCTTTGGACAGATCCGCAGGAATCACCGACTACTTTTCTTATAATGTTTAATGCGCCGTTCGCATCAGCATTAATGAGTTTCCCTGTAGAGGATTGAAACAATCCTCGTTTCTTTCTATTTCCTAAATAGTTATCATGCTTTCCTATCGTTTCAAAAGCTAACGAATCACATTTGGATGTATAGGATTCTTCATGAATAACCATTTTTATTCCAGCTAATTCACATTTGTATTCCAAATAACTGATTAATCTCGCAAAAGGAATTTGAGTAAACTTCTGATTGTTTCTTTTCCCCATGTTTACTCCTTGTTTCCATCTCTTATTATAGCCTACAATTAATTTTGTTATCCCGGAATTTGTAAGCAAATTGATTATCTTTCTGCTTATTTTGTGAAATACATCTTCTATGTACTGTTCTCTATCATAATACAATTTCTTTATACGTTTAGTTGTTCCTTTTATCTTTTGTAAATCTTTGATACTATTTAATTTAGCTAATGTCTTATTAAATAGCTTATTGTATGATTTGATAAATTTTCCGCTGAAAAGATAGGTAAAATCCTCGCTGACTAATGTTACGAGATTATCGATGCCTAGATCAATTGAAGAGACTTTATCCATCCTTTCCTTGCTCGTTTCCGTATCTTTGACTTCATGAATTATCTCGACCTTATATCCTTTATTCAAGGGCTTTATTCTGACTTGATTAAAGTCTTTTATCAAATCCGAGTACTTTTCATATTGAGGTATACCTATCGAAAGACTTTTTGATAAGACAATCTTTCCATATTTAATCTTGCAACTTTGATTCGTGTAACATAAATAAAATTCCGAACCTCTTTTCCTGTAGCATGGAAGACATGGTTTTCCTTTGTATTTATTAGGATGCTTCTTGTAATCTTGCACTGATTTGTAATATCCTTTGATGTTTTTGTCAAGAACCCGAAGAATTTGTTGACTGCATTGTGCTTTCAATAATTTATAATTAATATCACCATCCAAGTTCTTAGTGTTCTTCATAATGGAATCAAGTTCAAAATAGGACAGCCATTTGCCTTCCTTTGAAAGCATTCCCCTGAAGATATATAAAGCTTGATTGTATAAGTTGTTGCTAATTTTGCACAACTTTGATATCTCTTCATTTTGTCCTATGTTGAACTTATATACCAATCTCATTCTCCAGATCTTTACTTAAGATTTCAAGTTTATTCTTTCTTCTTTTAGAATACTCAGATTCATTCGTTTTACTATCCTCATTGTTGTTTATGATAATTATATCTTTCTATATAGTTAACTATCAAGTCTTTAACTCCTTTTGGGACATCTACCAGTTTGAGATTACCTTGGAATATGTCCTTACCGTACTCGTCCATGATCACCCCGAATGAAGGATTCATGATTCTTGTCGATATACATATCGGTTGGTCGGTATCGAATCTGATAACGGCTACCTTCTTCTCGTTTATCGCCTTCTTTAGGGCTATATAAAGCTTATGACCTTTAACAATGTCACAATTACCTTTCATGATCTTAGACATATATATGATATGCTCTTTCTTCACATTGCTGAGATTGTCCATCAGTTTAAGATCTCCGCCAACGGATTTCCATTTTTTGAAGCAAGATATGCATAGACAATAACTGGACTTGGCGTTCCTCGGCATCATCCTGCTGCTACCAGCGGGAACCGTATCGCCACAGCAGACGCACGTCCGGTCTTTGTTGGTGCGTACTGGGCCATAGCTGTTTATCGGGTATTCTTTTTCTTTAAGCATCTTTTTCTGTTTTCAAAATTATCATCACCATACTCATAATTAGGACAAGCTTTGTTGCTTGGTCGTCTAACATAAGTTTTTTGCTTCCTGTTATATTTACTGTTAGGATTTACATAATGGTCACACACTTGCCAAATAGAGCAACATACTTTCCCGTATCTTTTCGCCCACTCCTGATCATGTAGATGTATACAAGTGGCGCAAGTCGGATTCTTAAGCTTATTATCATTCATCTTTTTTCTCAAATACACCTGACAATAACCAGACAATCACTATCAGAAAGAAACACAACCCAAGCGCCTCATCCGGGTAATCATGCATAGCCTCTAAAATTCCCCTCATAACTTAACATCCATTTTGTTGATTATCTTATAAAATATATCCCTAGTCAGCTCAATATCATAAGTAGCGTCATGGAGTTTATTCTCATCAATCTCAATACCCATGGTCTTAGCCACGGTCATCAACTTAAAGTTCTCCATATCGTTTCTTACACCCATCAGGAATGGTGTCACCATAACATATACATCCATACAGTTAGGATAGAACCATGATCCGAAATGCTTATCCCCACATTGCTGGAATAAAGCCCGTAGGAACTGGTTATCGAACCCGGCGTTGTTATATCCCACCAAATACATTTTATCCCTCTTGTCGAACTTATTCACGTACTTGGATAATATACCAACTAACTGTCTGTACCCTTCTTCCATGGGCTGATACGACTGCACTTGCTCCAAGGTAACGCCGGCCACGTCCAGCGCCTCCTGCTTTATCGTGGCGGCAGGGTTCGGGGCTAGGCGGATGTCGAACCTCTCGGCCTCCTGCCCGTCGATATCCACGATCCCTCCTATTTGGTGTATCCCGTTTCTCCAGAACTTAACCCCGGTTGTCTCTAAATCGAAAAATAGTAATTTACTCATGTCTATTTATTTTGTTTTTTAATATTTATATCCCTAATATTTCTGCTACATAAACAAATCCATAACATACATAATTATCAGCGTCATGCTCCCCATAATCAACATGCCAAATAACAGCGCATGGGAAATAGAGTGGCATATCCTCAGCCATAGGATCCTCTTTGAAGTCATCAATGTTTATCTTCTCCCTCCACCTCCACAGGTCTTGGATATCGTTCAAGATCAATTTGTTCATAACAATCTGGTTTTTAATGTTGATACAAAAGTACGACTTAAACAAAAACAAAAGCATGAATAATATTAAAATAATATTAATCATGCTTAAATATAAATATATCCCTTCTAGTTCTTACGGATATACGTATTCGTACTCATCTGGGAGAGATGTCTTATATTCAACATCGCACTCCATAATTTAATCATACTCATATAATCCATTTTTTAATAATGTTGTCATCAGTGAAAATAATGTATCTATAAGAAGTCTCTCGCTACTCCAATATATAGGGATCTCGTCTATATCTCTATACGCTACAGACCATGCATGTTCTAGCTTATAACATTCGAATGTAGAACCCTCTATCTCATATGGGAGTAAATTCAGTAACGTCCCTACATCCCAAACAGGATTGAATACATCAGTGGTAACAGCCTCAATCAGTCCTACACGACCAGCGTCATCCTCCATAGAATGTAATTGATCCAGATACTTGTCTCTGAAACCGATGGCGGTGGAGATAGGAAGGCCGGCCTCGACCAGCACCCTCCCCTGTTCTTTTGTGGTAAAAATCCGTTCCTTCATGATTTTTGCTTTTTCGGTGACATATCATCCAGTTTCTTTATTCCCATCAATATCGGGATACTATCATGCATACCATCCATCATCTTCCTTTCTACCGTAACGATCGTATCATTATGCCATCCCCCATGGGCCACGAGAAGAATCTCCTGCTGCTCGAACCCAAGCCCTGCCCCTATACCGCCGGAGTTCCACGCGCATGTAATGACCACCCCTCCTTTCTTGGTGATCCTAGCTATCTCCTTCTTCTGTCTAGCCCAATAACTAGATTGTGTTGTTTGCATATTAACAGATTCTCCAAGCTTTTTATATGACTCGGATACCTGTCTAGTGGAATATGGTGGATCATATAGTACCATATCAGCTATATTATCATCAAGATGACACAAGAAGTCCGTGGCGTCCTTATGATACATAGCCCTAGTATCAGGATCAAGATCGTTGGTTATCGTCCCTATATCGCTGTTTCTGGCGAATGGATCCACTATAACCATCCCGTCTTTTTTATATCTATCTATAAGTTCTCTTATCGGTTTTATGCTGAATGTCTCGCTGTTCGGCATCGACCATTTCTTGCTTATAATCATATCGCTATAATTTTTCAGGCCTAAAAATATCCTTTGCGATCATATCAAGAGTAAGTTTATGTATCTTAGGTAAGACCTTAACCGATTTAATGCCAAAATTTTCTCCCCTCTTAACAAAAGTCCATTTACCATATATGATTCCATGCATCATATTCCGTATTACTTCCTCACTGTCTGTCAAGAATACTTGGTAATAGATACTTTTGGTATAATTAAAATCCTCCCCATGATCATTTGCTGGTCTTAATATTATTACAGCCGAAGAGCATCCACGAACGAATCCGTGTATTTCAAGGCATTCATCAAACTCATAATTATCGCGTTCCTCATCATGAACATCCTTAACCCATTTACATGGTCTCCCGTCCTTAAACGGGATCTTTAACTGTTTCTTTGTCATAATCTTTTTAAATCATATTATAATGTTAGGTAATTTCATGAAACACATCCACATGGTTTTACCACTCCTGCCTGTTGTATGTCCAAATAAAGGTGATTGATCAATAGCTCTCAAAACCTCTTTGACGGTTATTTGATCCTCATTCCATTTAAAGATAAGAACACCATAATCATCGAGCACCCGGAAACACTCATTGAAACCCTGATTCATCAACCTTGGCCAATCCTCCGGCAATTTGCCGTATTTCTTGGCAAGCCAACTATTATCACCTGCCTTAAGCAGATGAGGTGGATCAAATACGACAAGCTTGAAACTTTTATCAGGAAAAGGCAAATTGGTGAAATCAGCGATAAGATCAGGATGGACTTTTAAATCTCGACCATCACAAAGAACGTGTTCCTCGTCCCGGATATCAACAAACAATGTCAAAGGATTCTTTTTGTCAAACCAGAACATCCGGGAACCACAACAAGCATCCAATATAATTTTATCCATTTTTTCTACCTTATTGTTCTATATTTATAACTTTCAACTTATCATATTTATCGGTAAAAATCTCATGATCAAACAATTTGTTAGCTTCTATCTTAAAACTTCTATACTTGTCAGTTATATTGATATTAACTCACAAGTTTAATCTCCCCTTATCATTCAATTGTATATGGATAAAACCTTTTGTCACCTTCTTCCCGGCTTTAAGAGCCTCTACGTCTTTATCGGTAATCTTTTTCATACTTTCGATATTTTATCGTTACAATTAAATTCATCTTTCATCCTGATCTTTATGCCTCCATATGATAATTCCTTATGAGCTGTGACAAAATAATCAACCGCATCTTCATCTAATAAACTATGCGGACACCTTTCCCATACAGGACTTTGATCTAGATGATCCCATGTGGCTACAAGTAACCTATTCTTGTCATCATCAATAGCTATTTTGTATGTCCCTGTAGTAGCCTTACGTTTAATGATCGCTCCATTTAACATCTGTTTCTTAGCCCAGCTCCATGAGCCTCTCAACCCAAATGTTCTTATAACCCAGTTATTTATCTTTTTCATTTCAAATTATTTGTTAAAAGTGTAATATAAATATAAATACATAAATTGAATAGGGCTATTCACCATGCCCTTATCAGTAGGATCATCGTATTTGTCAAGCCAAAGACGAAGCGCCTCCCAATCGATATCCTTACGGTCACATACCATGCAGGCTAGGTTAGCCCCGAACGGCTCCCCGTCGCCGCCCAGCGACTTGTTAAACCTCTTGGCTAGTCTTTCCTTGAATCCCTTATCATACCATATCCCGGAAGTAGCGGCATAACAATAATAAGCGTTGTATTTCATTTTCACGCCCATCTTCTCAAACAATGGTGTATGCCATATCCGATCTAAAAAGAATACTATTCCACGATATATGAAGGTTCGGAGATTTTTCCTGTATTCTTTCCCCAAGAAATTATCCACACAAGATATAGTCCCGCCTGAATAATACCAATTATTGGCGCCTCTCTTAACCTTATCCGTCATCTTGAATTTATTCTGTCTGTCTTCCACCCTATCCCAAGGTTTCAGCTTATCCTCATTAAATGTCGGGCAATAATGATAGTAATGATTAATCCACGAGAGGTAGGGGTTGTATATCGTGTATCCATTATCGCTGACATATGAGTTCATATCATACCCAAGTTCCTTGGCTAGAATAGATCCCTCATCAGCTAATACCTTCAATATCGGGTTCAAGTTCCATATCTGATCTTGACTGACGAACATCGAGTAACATGGATCCTCATCCTCCCCATACCATCCTCCCATCCCGCTCACTATTTTATCCAAATCAAGTGAATAATCTTTCCCGGGTAAAAAATCATCTCTAAGAAAAAAACCTCTATATGGGATCATATCATGTATGCCGGGTTGGTCGTCAAATATGAACTTAGCGTTCTCGGTCAATCTAATCAATGTTTGCAAGACAGAGGATATATCTATGGGTGTATATTCACACCCATAGACCTTATTATTTATCCAAAGATATTGAAGAAGCTCGGCTATATTAATAGTCCCGTCCTCCACATATCCTGTCTTGTTATCGAAGTTTATTTTGGCTAGAGGTATATTACTTCCTTGTGGTTGATCACTTTTTTCATTACAACAATGCACGAACCTGTCAAAGAATATATCTTTCCAACCAAAATATTTATCCCTTATCGTCATAAGCCTATTTCTTGTCGTATAACGACATGACGTTAATAAGATCAGCTTTTCTGGCCATCCCCTCAAGTTTATTAAAGCCATCCATGTTATCACCGCTGACGATGATAGTAGGATATACCTCTATACCGTACTTGGATATTTCCTCCTCCGTGGCTTTGTTCTCCGGGATCTGGTTTAACGTGACCTCACCCTCATACTCCTGTAATGTGTTGGCGATAATATACCGCATGTAGTCGCTGTACTCAGCGTCTTTCTTCGTGAAAAAATCGATTCTTACCATTTTTAAATAGTTTTTAGTCTGTTAATAATTAAATCCGCTGTAAATATAGCGTTATCTACCTCATTTATATTCATCCTCCTTCCATCGAAATCGTTAGATAATAAATCCTTTACGATTTGATATCTACGCTGCTCCCAATTTACGTCTACATCAAAATTCAGATTCTTTACACAATCATAATTTAATTCATTATAACTGTAACTGAGATACTTAACTATCGGGAATAGGCTATCATCAATAGTGCGCTTGATTACATTAACGTATTTACCTGTTCTTTTGTCGATAGCTCTTAATCCCTCATCTACTACTCTTTCTCCTGACTCTTCCATTCCACTAGCCCTTTATTATGTTTATCGTAATACAACATTGCTATAGCGTTCCACACCACCTGCGCAAGATGCATACATCCTGTATCCGAATCAAATCTCTCCCCTTTCGTATAAGCAACTAAGTGCCGCATGGTCGCACCTAAATACCGATTGAATCCATCAGGTATATCTTGCCATGAGTTTTCAACGTACTTCTTGGCGCCTTCCGTATATACCCTCACGATGTCCTCTATCTCAGCCAAAGGAAGGAGATCCCACCGGAGTTTACCGTCGGACCGGTCGTCCTTCCCGCTACCGTCTTTCCCTACGAGCGGCCCGCTTTCCATCACCGCATCTCCTATTTTTGTCTTCCCGAAATTCATCGCCTCATCCGCCGTCTCATCATCGATAAGCCTTAACTTGATAGCCCTGTTTAACGACACGACCATCTCCTCATCAACCCAAAGGAACCCATATGCCGTATCCATCAATGAAGCTATTTTCATCATTCCCGTATTGTCAGCGGTCTCAAGCACCTCAAATACCTCACCATCATAAACGACTTTGTCGTATTTGCTAAATTCCTCTTTCATTTCAAACTCCTTTTTGTTTTATTATTAGGTAATTATATACTTTTTAGATTAATAAAATTCACTAAGATCCCTGCATTCTGGTGTTTCTCCTGTCATAGAGTAAAGCTCACCAGATGATAGATACACACAATTCGTGGTCTTTCCGTCTATCCACTCGCTTCGCTTCGTAATCCAACAAATAGCGCAGCGTTGAATCCCCGGCCCCGCCTTTACCCACGAGTGCCGTATGTTTCTCTTTCTTGTCCTGTTGGTGTTGTCAAGTTTCCTCATATTAATCCTCCAAAGTCATTATAATCTTATCTTTCCCGATAATAACCTCATTTCCGCTCCTTACATCAAAGCATTTCCCTTCATCTGCCTCCTTGAAATAAAGAACGCCATTGTACTCGAATAAACCGAAGCCGTAATCGTCTAGCTTCATTTCGTCAAGTCTCTTGAATTTATACACCTTTCCCATATCTTTTGTATCTATATTTTGTATTACTAAGCACATCAAAAAGATAGATAGGATTGTCGCTATTAGCCCTCCATAAAATTTAGTCGAATCATTCTTTTCATTTCCTTCTACTATCAAATAGATAGAACACGCCATTATTATAAAGGTAGATCCTAATCCAATCATAACATTTTCCTTGTTTTCAAAAACTCCATCATATCCTCTGCGCTAAGCTGGAAGCCTGCCACCGCCTTATAACCTCCTCCCCCTGGATAGGCTTTACGTGCCAGCGCCGAGACATCCATCTCCTCCTTGGTGGTATAGAACGAGCATCTGAAGAATCTGCCGTTCCAGCAAAATGGCATCATCAAATCGTGTTTTCTAGGATCGTACATAGACTCGAATGTGGTGGAGTTAAACTCCGTAGTATTCATACATATCGCCTTGTATCCAAATATATCTGCCTCGAATGAGAACATCTTCATTTCTCCTCTGTTTTTCTCGATGATATATTCTATTATGGCCTCGCCATTTCTTATCATATCAGAAACAAACTCGCCATTCGCCTTGTTTAGCACCTCCCTGACCATGTCAACGTCAAGCCCGCAATACCCTCTCATCCCATATTGGAATGAAAGAACGTCACTCCATTCGAAGCGATCATGATCCCATACATCATAAGCGCTCAATAATTTTACCACGTCAGGGGTTTCGATATCATCGAAAAGATATTCCCACGTAAGCTCACAAGCCGCCGTTCCGATACGTCTTTTGCCTTTGACATTATAGTCCTTCACAGCTTCTATCGCCGTCTTATGGTGGTCTATCCATGTGACATCTATCCCCTTGTCTTCCCATTCGTCGAATAAGAATCTCGTTCTATCGCCAAATGACACGTCAACTACAAATACCTTATCATATTTATTCACGTCAGGTATTTCCTTGCCGTAATTGTAAGGAAGAAGATCAATGTCCCCTTTGAAATACTTTTTCACTATAGCCGCTGACATTACTCCGTCAAGATCAGCCTCATGATATATGCACCCAATCATAATAATTTTTTTATTTGTTTCAATTCATATTCTATCACACTGATACGACCCATGATAATATTTTTATCATCGTCATTATCATGATCACCATCTTCCTTCTTAGATAAGATATTATCTATTTGGGCTGACGCTAATACCATCATCATGCAATGATTTGATTTAATTTTTTTGTGATATATGTACGCCATTTATAGCGATTTGGACACAAATATCTTTTATCTCATCTATGCTCATATTCATAATCTATTGTTTTTAATTAAAAAATCTATGTACTCTTTTATCTCCTTGTTTCGACCATTACTCCAGTCAAATGTCTCGTTTATGAATTTGAAGTACGATACCGGAATTGAATGCAACATCCATCCACAATACTTGCCGAATGTCATCACCGTAGATCCAAGGGGATGATCCGGCCTTCCGGGAACAGGGGCGGCGGTTACGCCCTGCGCCAGCCCCCTCCTACGATCTTTCTTGGCGGCTTTGATATCCAGATCTGTTTTCGTTACCTTATCCCCCATCGGGATATTAGTTATTAGCTTATCGCCGATAAACATTCCCCATCCATACCCCTTGTAGTTCTCTATACTAAGTTTCCTTATATCACCGAACCTTGACGAGTTGTTACAACAATCAACGACCAATGCGCTATCCTTACCGTCCTTTATCCTGACAGCTCTCCCAAGCCACTGATAAAACGACGAGAATGAGAATGTTGGTCTTCCTACTATTACACAATCCAGACCCGGATGATCGAATCCCGTACCGAGGGCGGAATAGTTGAACACTACCCTCGTCCCACCTGACTTGAATCTCTCGACTATAGCCTCCCGCTGCTTTTTTGGCGTGCCTCCGTGAACTACCTCCGCCATGCCAGCGCATATCTTTGCGTTCATCCATTCGGCGGCCGTATTGCAGCTCTCAACAGAATCCATAAACACCAGTATAGATCTACAGATGTCTTTTAATACCATCAACCGACGTAAAATAAGGTTGTTTAAGCCATTTTTTCTCACCGCCTCACTAATTGACTCAGCCGTATATTCGGAGCCGTTAGAATTGAGTTTAAGGGCATCTCCATTGAAATCCCATGTCTCATATTTAAGAGGTGTCCAAAATCCTTGCCTTATCATCTCCTCTACCTGTATCACGTGAATCGGGTTCTTGAAATATACCGGTCTCATACGAGTGATGAAATTAAGTTGGGAATATGATGTCTGTCCTATCGACACGTTTTTAAGTCTACATGGCGTGGCTGTAAACCCTATCACCTTTCTCGGCTTCAGCTCATTCATGAATGTCATGAACTCACTGCCGTCCTCAGGACTATATCCGGCATGAGCCTCATCTATCAATACATTTCTGATTCCCATCTCCTTAAGCTGCCCAACAACCTTCTTGATAGACCCTAACGTGGCGTATATCATGTTAGACAGCTCTTTCTTGCCACAGGAGGCGGAATAGATGGTAGCCGGTATGCCATATGATGTAAGCTTGCGGTAGTTTTGTATTAGTAATTCGCGAGACGGCTGGAGAATCAGCGTCTTATCTCCCATCAATCTAGCCGCTTCTGCTATGAGGATCGATTTACCGCAACCTACCGGTCCGATGACTAATACTGGATCATGTCTATCAGAGTTTATGTAATCGGATATACTTTTAACACACTCCTCTTGATATGGTCTTAGTCTGTATATCATTTGGATCTGTAGTTATCAAAAACGTCTTTCACGTACTCTAATCTTATCGCACACTCCCGACCATCGTCCATTTTCACCATTAAAGTTTCCTTGGTCTTGCTTATGGCTATCACCTCTCCTGTTCCTATCTGGGTATGGACTATATCGCCTATCTTTATATTGAATTTAATCATGATCTAACTTCTTATTAAATTCCTCTATCTTGCTCCTATCTGTCTCATTCACCATCTCAGCCTCTTCCTTGAACATGTCGTACCCTTCTCGGATATTATCCCCAACCATATTCTCTATCATCTCCCTCATCTCATCGCTCCTTACGGCAAAGGATATTTGAAATGATTTACTTGTGCCTTTCATTAGATAATCAATTTCCTTCTTGCATTCTGTCATCAATCTATCCAGATTATCGAACTTAACGAACTTAGAGTTGCCATTGGCTTTCCTTACCCCATCCTTAAAATCCTCCAATATCCCGTTAAATACATCCGCCATACACATCATGGAATGTAGCCATACCAGCATATTGAATTTATATTCATTATCAGCGTTATTCATCAAACTCACCAAAGACTCGCTTTTTGTCAACATGATCTTCGATTCCCGGTCTACGATATCCTTTATCTCCTGCCGGCATTTCATGGCACCAACGAAATCCATTTTAGAATAACATTCATTTGATTTCTCTACCAATTTCCTAATATCCTTTCTAGACATCAGAAGATCCAATACCTGTTTTTCTCTTTCGTTTTTATCCATAATCATTTATTTATTGACACAAATATAATTAAAGCCTAGATATTTACCTAGGCTTTTTAATAAAGTTAATCTTTTTTATTCTTTCTTTTTGACTCATCCCAATCCGATGAATACCTACATGTGTTTTGTTTGTGGATTGAGAAATCGCACCAAAAACACAAGGGCTTGGGGCGGGGTTCAAGGCAGGCCGGCTGGCGCCCCATGAGGTAGCGCTTCTCGTACTTATACCCCTGTTTGGCGTCGTCCCAAACGTGAGCTTGATAGCTATCTATTTTATTTGTCTCGAAATCATACATGTCAAGGAGAATATCGTTAAGTTCCTTGACAGATCTCTCTACTTTCTCCTTATCTACCTTCACGTTCTGATTGTCCAGCATGCGGGTAAAGAAATAGCTGCACATATCCGGCAATACCTTGTACTTTCTCAGTATGTAGAAGGCGTATATCGGATGCTGGAGATTATGAAGCAGCTTGTCTTCATCGAATAACTTTCTCCCGGACTTCCAGTCTATCGTATACATGGCTATCCTGTCCTTTGTCTTATACTCTCCACGCCAGTCCACCGATCCTATGATATGTACCTTATCGTACGTCACGCCATCCAAGGTAAGTGGCTTGGGTAGCTTATAGGGCAGGACGAAGCTCTCCTCCACGCCGGCCGGTCTCGACCCCCGGACCACCTTCTCCATTGGCGTAAGATCAGACCATGCCTTCTTATAATTGCCAGCAGCATCCTTCTCAAACAACCCCACAATCCATCTTATTAGCCTAGCCGCATGTTGCATAGACTCGATCTGGGATTTTACGCTATCAAAAGGGATCTGTTCTATATCGGCGTAGTAATTGAAAGCCTTACTCATATCCTCATAAGAAGGTCTGCATCCGTTCTTGAAGAAATACTCCATTGTCTGGTGGATAACCGTACCATATGACGTAGCTTCGTGCTTTTCCGTGGATCTGTGACCCTCCACGTAAGTCTTATACCATTTATATGGGCACTGGATGAACGTGTCTATCTGCGAGTAAGAGGCGGCGAGAACCTTCTCTCCGTTTATAACCTTACATAATAAGTTATTCTCCGGTATTACCATAAAGCTTATCTATTTTTATGTCATGTCCGTATAAGTCCATTAACAGGTTTTGTAGATGGTGAAGATTCTTAATCTGAATAGGATCGCTTAGATCGTCTTCCAGATCCCTAAGCCCAAGATAATACCCATCATCAAAAATCTCTATAGATATTCCATAGCCTCGATATACATCCCGCCCCTTATCACGCTTGAAATAGATAGTATCAAGTATATTATCATCTATCTCAATAGGTATGACATCATCTTCCCCGGAATACCATTTCATTATCCCATCATCAACCTCACATTCAAGGATCAATGACTTACTTTCATTACGCATACCAGTAACGCACCCTACTCTCCATATATTGCCAGCCTTGTCTTTTACAAGATCCCCTATCCTTAGTTCTTTAGCCGAAATCATACTCGTCCTCCTCGTTGTAATCGTCATCGCAATCATCGACAAGAGGGGTCTCTAGCCCCTCTTCCCAATCATCATATCCGAAGTCCATTACTTACTCTCAAGCCAATCGTACAACATATCCACAAAAATCCCTACAGTTAGTTCATCGACAGATTTATCGCCAAAGACATCATCCGGTATCCTTATATCCATCTTTTCTTCAATCCCTATCAATACCTCTAATAAATCAAATGGATCTATAGCTAGATCGGATGACAAATTACTGTCTTCTCTTACATCGTCAATTACCTCTATATTATTAATGTAATTGAACTCATGCATTTTCTCGAATATCTCTTCCCTCACTATCTCCAATAACTCATCTCTTTTCATAATCCTTTAAATAATTGTACAACATATTTGTAAGCTCTCCTACCGTCAATTCGTAATAAGGCTTGACATCAAGCACTTCATCAGGTATACATCTACCAGTTCTCTTCTCTATTCTCATTATGACTTCCACGAAATCAAGGGAATCCAAGGCCATATCCGCGCCCAGCTCATCATTATTGGTTATCGATTCAGGATGATTAAGCCCATTAAATTCACCTACCTTTTCGAATATCACCTCTTTTATCATTCTCGATAATTTATCCTTTTCCATAATCTAAATCGACATTTTCAATCTTCTACCTAATTCTTTTTTTATATCCGATATCCTTTCGATATCCATCTTAACATCGCCTGTGATAGCGTATTCCTTATCCATTCTCTTTGGGGGATCCGGAAGCCGGCTTATGGCGAACAACCATGCCAGCTCCTTGTTCTTGTTCTCCCTAAGATACAAGTCAGACGTCATGCCATACATTTTTATGATCGTATCGAATAACGTTGATTCCGATAAACTCATATGCACGCTATACACATTTGATGGTTTCCAGATCAAGTTATCCAATCTCATCGTATATTCACGTTTAAGATCTATGTGAGATATTACGGCCCTTACTATAGGTTCTTCCTTGAAGTTGGTGTTAGCCACAAACCAGATAAGCCTTTTTTCCACCTCCTTGATAGCTCCTGTATCCTTACCCGTATCGTTATATACCCCAACGATACGGTCCCGGATCCCCTCGACCTCCGGTGTCAGACCGGGTGTCTCTATCAGCATCAGCAGCGATCCTCCCCTTGGCGTTATCTTCCATTTCCCATTCTTCTGAAGCTCAATATAACCAGATGCTTTATAACTATCTATTTTCTCCTTTGGAATGGTGTTAGCCATCTCTTCTTTTTGCCGGATCATCAAAAGATATCCAACATCAGACATCGTTAATCCTGATGTCATCATCTGTTCAAAATTTATATACATATGTAAATAAGTTAAAATATTGACCTAATCTTTCTAGCTACCCTCTCGACTATATCGGGATGATCATTTCCGTTATATATATCTATTAGCGTATCTATTATATGTAACCTTATGTTTTTCTTTGATGAATGAAACCAAAAATCTCCATTTTTTCTGTTTACAGGTTTGAACATCTTCAGTTCTGGTATAAGATAACACGCCACACATGATCTTTCAGCAAGTGATAATTCAACCGCTGCCTTTTCTATTGCTTTGCACATAAATACATAATTATCATTCTTTATTAGAACGTAAGCCCTTCTCAACACCCTAAGGGCGTCTGCTTTCGATAATCTCTTTCCCTTTCTCATATTGTTTTACGATTTTATCCAAAGCCCCTCTTTTTAAAGAGGGGATAGTATCATATTTCATATATTCTTTTGATTTTCAATGTATTTTATAATTGTTTGTTCGGATATATGCCCTACCGATTCTACATAAAAAGATCTTGTCCATAATGTAGGAAGCTCTCTTCTAAGAGATTCAAATTCTTTTCTTAACATGTTAGCTGTATATCCTTTCAATTGTGAAACAATATGAGATATACAATCAGAAGGAGTTGCTTTTATAAATAAATGAACATGATCCGGCATTATCTCCAGTTCTTTTATTTCCCAATTGTTTTGACTAGCTTTTTCGTATAGAAGCTCTCTTAATCTTCTTTCGATATCTCCTACGAGTTTCTTTCTTCTATATTTAGGGCACCAAATTATGTGATACCCCAAATTATAGACACTTCCTCTGTTTGTTTTCCACCTGCTATCCATTTTTTACTGATTTGTTTTGCAAATATAGTATACTGTTATTATATTTGTGCCGTAAAAATAATTAAAACATGATCTCATACAAGTACAATATATATAAATCTAAGAACACTAAGCATTTAGATAAAATGCTTAGGGAATGTGCATTTGTATGGAATCATGCCTTGAATTTACAAAAACGTTATTACAGGAGATTTGGAAAATATATTTCACTGAACAGGCTTCAAAAGCACTTTGCCAAACGAATCAAAAGAATCTTTTTGCATTCCCAGACCGTACAGGAAATCCTTGGACGTCTTGACAATTCCTATAAAAGGTTCTTTAAAAAGTTATGCAAAAGACCTCCGAAGTTCAAGAAAGCAGAGAAGTTTAACTCCTTTGTATTTAAACAGGGAGGATTTGCTTTGAATGGAAATGTTTTCACGATCAATAAGATAAACAAGCGTTTTAAGTTCTCATATTCCCGTCCTTACGATGGGAATGTAAAACAGGTCAGAGTTTTAAGGGAAACATGTAATAGATATTCCATTGTCATCGTAACAGACTCGAAATCGAATAAGACCTATGAAAAGTCACGTAATGGTGCATCTGTAGGAATCGATTTCGGACTTAAAACTTACATGACATTAAGCGATGGAAAGTCTATTCAGTCTCCTTTGTTTTTCAATAGATATCAAAAGAAGATAAAGAAATGTAATCGCAACCTCTCAAGATCTGAAAAGGGATCGAATAACAGGAAAAGAAGGTTGTTCGAGCTTCATCAGACAAACAGGAAAATCATGAATCTACGTAGTGATTTTCAATGGAAGTTAGCACATCAGTTGTGTAAACAATATGATTATATTTTCATTGAAGATCTAAACATTGAAGGAATGAAACGTTTGTGGGGAAAGAAAGTTTCTGATCTCAGTCATTCTTCTTTTATTAACAAACTTACGTATATCGCTTCAAAGTATGGAGTGATAGTACATAAGATTGACAAATGGTATCCTTCCTCCAAAACTTGCGAATGTGGCTGCATTAATAAAGGTCTGTTGTTACGCGACCGCACATGGGTTTGTCCCGGATGCGGTTCTATCAACGACAGGGACCTCTTAGCCTCTAAAAATATCCTTCGGAAGGGCATTTCCGAATTGGAGAGTACGGGTAATTCCAACGGTTGTAAAACCGGGGTCCCGTACACTTGTATCCAAGAATCCCAATCACTTTAGTGGTGGGAGTATGTCAACGTATAAGATTCATTAGCCATACCAACCCTACCAACTGATATAGATTGATTTATTGATTGATTAAGATGCCCTATAACCGACATCTTAGCCCTAACCGTATTGGCGCATCTTAGAAGGATTCGATAATCCTCTAACGCTCTCTCGTATCTTACATCCACCCTAGCCCTTTTATCAGCATCAGTCATGCTCTTGCATGTTCCGTCCTCCCTCAGGCTTATAGCGATCTTGTCCCGTATGATCCTGATATCATCCTCGGCTATCACCAGCTCAGCATCAAGAACACCTTTGTAGGAGCTAAGAAGATCCTCTACCGCTACAACCTCCCGCTTCAGATTCTCCAACTCCAATACCATAGAGTTGTCGTTCATCCTCTTATACTCCTGAACTTTTTTGGATACCTCCTCGCAGATGTTAATGATCTCCTTTTCCCGTTCCCGATTGATGATATACCTAATGCTGTATTCAGACATCTCCTTTAAATAGGATATAATTTCCCGTATGCCCATCTTATTCTCGGTGGAGAAGTTGGCTTTTAACAACATCTCCATGCCTTTCATAATAACAAGCAAATAATTCTTTCTAAGTCTCATGATTAATATGGTGTTTCGTCATGTACTACATTAAAATCATCGCTAGGCGGTATGTATTGCTGCTCCAATGGAATACTGGGAGGCGGGGGCGGTAGCGTAACGACTGTCGTGTCCGGCTTGCCGCTACCCACAGGGGCATCCGAGCCTCCTGGTCTTTCTTGGCGCACCACCCCTCCATCAGGATAATATCGCTCATATCCTTTCATGATATCCACATGTATCGCATCAATCTCCTCCAATGATCTTTGACGAACCTTTACGATATGATGGAACAATAATCCATCTACACGGAAGGATCGTCTTGATTCACTTTTAAAACGTTCCAGATTAGGATACCATCCTTGCGGAAATTGCATGTATGAGGAGTACCCGTATCTCCTTGGGATATTCAACACTACCATAGCCGTACACAGTTGTCCCAATGAGTCAGATTGATAGAAATCAGACTGCCTTGGCATATGATCCTTCGGATCACGCCTACCCTCTATCTCTCGATTGAGTTGCGATACGATAAGGAAGAAGATGTTTGGAAACGTTCTTTTGGCTATATTGCACATATTCATCAAACTATCTATATTCCTCTTGGCGTCACCCGAACCTTGTATAAGAGCTGTATGATCTATGGATACAAATACAATTTTCTTATCCTTATTCGCCGGCATATATACATTCCATAGAAAATCTTTAAGCTCATCAACTGTTGTAGGTATTGGTATATACGTTATTCTGTTTGAATTTTCTTGTTTAAGACATTTTTGCATTTCCAGCATCTCCTCTTCATCCATTTTACGAAGGAGGATATCTTCTATGTCTTTGTTCATTTTTTTTGATAGTGAACGTAATACCAAGTCTTCCGGATTCATCTCGAACTCACATCTTAACCATACATAATCATCTGCTTGTGGATTGATGTTGACATTCATCACATTGTTCATGATTTTCTGTGCCAAATAGGATTTTCCAACCCCTGGTCTAGCTCCTATGGCTATCGCATGTTGAGGGTAAAATCCTCCCAGCAAAGCTTTATCTAGATAAGGATATCCAGTACGAGCCGGGAGAAGTTCTCCCGACTGATATTTCATTATCCTCTCATAGGCGTCCATGATAATTTCCTTGGACGTCTTCCATATCCTATTATCGTTCATCCTCGTGCGTTTCTATCGCCAGCCGTATCGGATTTAGATCCTCTGTTAGCTGACCTTGATTTGTACCTCAATCCCTTTGCCGTATGGCATAGATCCTTTCCCTTCCGATAGGCTTTACCTTTCAGCTTATCGGTCTTGTAGTTCTTGCGACCCAACTCCCGCCTCTTGGCTTTCTGCTCAGGGCGGGCGTTGATCTTCTTATCCGTCTCGGCTTTCTTTCTTCTGGCCTCCGGATGTGTCCTATAATATTCAGTCGACCTCCCCATCCTCGTCCTCCTCGTCATAATCATAATCCTCTACGATAATATCCTCTCCATCTAAATATGAGGCTTTATCTCCAAGTCTGCTTCTCATGCTCTCGTAAGGATCATCCCCATCTTTTATTTCCCACACACATAAGTGCGGACCTATTATATCAATAAGCATGTTGGCCTTATCCTCGCTTATGCCTTTTTCTATCATCTTATCTCTGCATTTGTAAAAACCACATGTCTTGTTAAACACTGATCCTCCTACATAAAACCCTGTCTGTTTGTGAATAAAAATTACTTTCATGTTTTGTCAATTTTTATCAATATAATAATTATTTTTGTAATCACCGTAACTCATGTCAGCGTCACACACCACCAAGTCAGTTACCTTATCCACTACATGGAATAGATGCTCCGGACATCCGTGGCATGCGCTACCGCCTATCGCTATCGTATTATGCCTAGGGCAGTTATTCCCCCTCCCTCCATCATATATCTGTATCCGATTATCACTATATGTCTTGATATGTCTCATGACTTTAAGTAATGATGGCAAAGACATCTTGTAAGGGGATATGTATTCTTGCGGTATCCCTAATTCCCCGGACAGTTCCTTACAAAAATCTAGCTTATCCTGTCCCGTCCTTTTCAGGAACGCATCAATCTCTATCCCTACCATATCCATGGCCTTAAGAAGGCCCGGTTTGGCCAATCTTCCTATCGGGTTCCCCATGGAATCCGACCTCATCCAAGCCCCGCACTTCTCGCATCCGACCTGCTTCCCTTCCACGGTATTTATTAAGGTGGATGGGTTCTTGCAGTATGGGCATATAGACCCGTTTAACATAGCTTTCTGGGCTAAAGACAATTCTTTCATACCTTTTCTTCTATCTCAACATTAAATAAGCTGCAATATCTATTGAAATTCCTGCTTTCTATTTCCATATCCTCCTCATACCTGTTAATTGATTTAATAAAATCATCGTAACAGTCCTTGCACATCCATTGATTGATTACCGCTACATAATAGCCCACGGACGTAGGTCTGTTACACATATCGCAAATACCTAAGCACCCATATCTGGTGAGCTTATCCATCATCTCCTGTCTTGTTATTTCAAGCACCTTGAATTTCTTGTAATTGTCAACTACCTTTGCCATTGTAAATTTGTTTAATAATAAAATAATCCGCTATATCCATTCCCTCATTTATATTGGGTTTTGATTCTAGAAAATTACTTATCTCTATATTCATCCCCCTCATATCCTTGTCTACCTTCTTTCTCCATTCGTTGAAAGCGTCGCCCTTATCCGGGTACAGGACTATCCGCCTCCTACCCAATGTCTCTATCATCTCCCTTTTCAGCATATGGATACCGCCACAGGCCATAAACAACCTACTAGGGTACACGATGTTGCAGATAACAGCCGTCTTCTCTGACTCTACTATATACACCGGAGCGTCATTGGGATAGAAGTTGATAAGAAACTCCCCGAACAGGCATTGCCTAAGCAGGTAATCCTGACCGTCCAGTATATGCACCCAACATACGTGATCCATGGGAACCTTTACCCTCTTCCCGTCAGGCCCGTAGTCCATTATCTTCCCGGTCCGCACTACCCAATTCTTATCCAGTTGCCAGAACACACAGCACTTACCCCAGTCCCCGAATCTCATCATCCCCACCTTATACAAGCTAAATGCCCTATTGGTATGATACGATCCGAAGATATTGGATAGATAATCCTGAAGATCGGATGTCTCGAAAGGATTAAGCGTCTCAAACATCTTGCTTACCGGAATGCAGTTGGCTATATCCGGATCCATAGGAGGTCTGTACCTCCTTAATACTTTGTTTGAATCGGTAAAAAGATCATTGTTCCCAAGTTCGCTCCCTGTTGGATATTTAAAGTAACCACATTTATTTTTATGATCACACACCCCAAACTGCTCTCCAACGATCTGACCGGTGGTTACGTCCACGTACGGCGTAAAACACTTATCCTTGCCGCATTGCGGGCACGTCAGCTTCCTCCTTGGTTTGCTATGATCCAGCTCATACCGATGAACACTCTTATTGAACTCCCTAAATTCCATCACCCTCTCCTCTCATTCATGACTCTATATATATAGTCCCTCAGCGGCTCTTTCCTTACCAACTTATTAACATCAAACTCGCCTTCTATATCTAAGGATCCGATTCTTGATGTAACCGTATAATTAGTTTTCTCGAACTTATACTTTCCTTGAAGATATACTACGGTAGCCATATTCAATATAGGGTTGTCAGTCTGTCTCTTCAACTTATATTGGCTGGTCTTTGCGGTAGGATCACCCGGAGCGAAGTTATATATCTCCTCTATCTCCAATATCTTTCCATAGTTCTCTAATATCATTCTTCTATATAACTCAAGTTGGAAAGCATACTCGTCATAGAAATTGCCTTTCCTGTTTGATTTGAAGTCCAATATAGCGAATATCCTCCTGCATCTCTTTATCTTCTTTTTCTCCGTCTTAGGCTGACCTTTCTTGGCTCCCGTCTTATAGAACTCTCCTGTCTCGACCTCTATCTCCACCATCTCCGGCTCGCCATCCATCTCCACCACTGCGTCCACCGAAGAAGCTACTTTCAATCTCCTTGACCTCAACATCTTTTCGATCAATACAGGTTTTACATGTCTTTCCTTGCAGAATATGGCAAATGATATCAGATCCTCTATCAGTTCATCAATGTTATCCACTAATATCCGCTCCATCCTATACTTGTCTATTCTTAGCTTGGCTTCCTTGACCACCTTCCTGATCCATGTCGGGATCAGCTTTATGTTAACCCCGGTCAGATACAACCCAAATAGATAATGCATGATAGTACCCAGATCAGCCCTGTAGTTAGCGTACTCATCAGGATCCTTACCCTTGAGCCTCATCTCATTCTTCCACTTCTCCAAGGCTCCGGACGTATCACAATACCCATTGGCGATATTGTTAGTGGCTCCATCGTATATGATAGGATACCCATCAACATCCATCTCATAATACACACGTTTGCCGGCTACAGTCATTCTATATAACACAGGTGTCGGGATATCCTTTATCCATTCAGCGGCATAATACTGTTGCTCTGTCTCCAGATCATACTCAACCTCCATCTCCTCGTTAGGCTCGTTTTTAGGCTCTTCAACAGGCTTTTCCTCCTCAACCATATCTTTCTTTGGGACCGTTGATAAAACGTCTAATATGCCAAAGAAAGCGGTAAATTTAGGATCTGTATGATATGATCTTAATACTGGTAATGATGATCGCCAGTAATATGATGACCGATGCTCGTCCGCTATCTTACCTAAAGCCGACCATTCCACCTCCCCATCATCCGCAATAATCACATTGTGTCTCTCGGATAAACGAACTCTCATGTCATCAAACGGCTCTTGATCGCTTATGACTTCCATGATCGTCCCATAACTATATACTGTGTCACTTATAGCCTTATATCCTAGGCCTAAAAGTAATCTTTGTTTTCTTCTATCCATGTCAATAATCTGGTTTTTAATTTACCATCCTCCTCGACTTTAGGTGCGAGATCCCTCATCCTTCTGGCTGCCAACAGCCATACGTTGCCAAACTCGTCCAAGAGCCGGCTGAAATCCATCGTATCTAATAGATAATCGAATCTTGTATGCTCATCAGCCGTCAAGTAGATAATGTTATCATTATCCTCAGCAACTGATTTATATTTCCGTTTAGGGTATAAGTGGCATATGTTGCTTACCCCCGGGCATGGTATGTATGCGCCGGTAGCAGATCTCCTTGTCATACTCAATCTAGCCACATGGGCGCCAAAGAAAACGGCTATGCTCTTCCCCTTTGGCTTGGCCTTCACCCGTATCGCCGCCCTTTCCTTTGGCGGTAGCTCCTTGGCTCTGCATGCGGGACACAACCCCTTACTCCTTATGGTTACCATCCTTCCGCATCTCTCACACGGTAACATCCTACCTCTCATACCTTTTTCTTTTTATAACTTTTGTTGAACTCCATAAGGCTCATAGCCCTATACCTCTTAAGCCTATTAATCTTACCCTCAGTCCAATCTTGATCCTTGAAGTTGATGATCGTATCGAATATCTGAGCTAGTTCCCGGATATTAAAACTCCTGTTTTGTATCTTCTTATAGAACCCCGATCTGCTATATCCTAATTTAGAAGCTAGATAAGTTTTGTTAGACAATGTGAGGATACGATAAATCGTACCCTCCATTTTACTTATCTCCATCAACTTCTCGGCTATGGACGACGTGGTTTCGTAGCTAGCTTTACTGCCTACTATCCTCATTTTTTCTCCGGATTCCTGATCTTACCATCAAACTCGTAGAAGTCCATCAGTTTCTTCTCTTCCTTGATACAAGTGACAACGAAATCTGATATGGTTCCTTTCATGCCTTCCTCGAAATTCTTTTTGGCATGATCAAGGTCATTGGCCCGAACGATGTAGTTAAACGCCTTGCGTTTCTCATTGCCCGATTTCTCGTCTATCGTAACATAATCAGCCGTGACCTTATAGAACCGGTCTCCATCCATGGCGAATAATTCCGCTATCCGGAATCGTTTGATATCAACACTAAACTCACCGGAGATAAACGGTTTCATCTCCTCTATGATTCTAGCTTCACACTCGGTATAAGAAAGAGCATCTACTAAATATTCTTCCTTAACCTTCTTCTTCATGCCATTCTCGGCATCGGTCTCATAAGAAACCGTACATTTAAACCAATTGTGCATTTTAATCTATATTATTGTTAAACAAAGGATAATCTTTTATTCCTTCACGAATATATCTTTCCGTATCATCATCCACGTCATAAGCTTTCTTAAAAAACGTCATAGCCGTATTCGTATCATGATCCACCAACGGAAGATATTCCTTTACAAAAAGGAATCTAAGATGATTCATATGATCAATCTTATTTCTTACATCGATTACCTTCGACCAGATCTCGGCATGGATTTCACTCATTCTTTTTATATCCTTCTTGTATTTATCTACCTGATCTTTATACTCCTCCTCAATCTTATTATTCTTGTCCTTTATAGATTTGTAGGACTCCTCATCTTTCGTATCAAACATTGGAATATGTTTGATATTGATTATATCCAACTTATTATATATCTTCTCATTGGATATAGTGAAATCGTATGTAGTCTTGTATAAATCAAACTTACTTAAGAACTTAGCTATTTTAATAGCATCATCCTGATTAAAAACAGCTATGCTCAATCCTTCTAAAAGGTAGAAGAAATTAGATGGAGAAATAGGCTTATAGTCATATGTCTTCATGATTGGAGGCTCATCTATGAACCTTACGCCTTCCTCCGCACATCTTGTTACGATCAATTTCTCTACCTGTTCGTCAGTAAGATTATATATCTCCTGATCGGTCATCTTATCAATTGTCTTCATCATCCTCATCCTCCGACATCGTTTCATCCATACTAGCCATAGCACTGGCTTCTACCATAAGATCCATATCTATGTTCTTTACCGAGATTTCATAGTTATCATCATTTTCTTTATAGAAAATGACTTTACCACCATACTCGAAACCATCATCCTCGGCCTTAATCATATCGATGATCTTCTCTAACCCCTTTACAAATTCACTCTTTTTCATATGTGTAATTTTTATGTGTCTACAAAAGTAGACATTTTGTTTTTGAATTAAATTAAATAAACATTATTAATAGTTAATATCATCCTTTCTCCTATCATTCATATTTATTCCTTCATAAACTCAACGCAACATTTATCCACTCTGGTTATTGTTTGATAGTCATCGGTACGGATACTATATCCTTTATAGCTGGTGGGAGTATGTCAAACCCTCCATGACAACAGCACCACGAGCAAAAAGCTAGTCGCTCCCGCTCCGGCATGCCTTGAAACTCCACCGCCGCCCTATACCATGCAGGGGATAATACCTCTACCTTTTTCGGTACGGGCGGCGTCATGAGCACCGATCGCCGCCTTCCTTTGGCATCTTCCCTACTTTCCATTTGGATTATCCTTTAACAACTCAGCTATCTTATCTTCCTTCAACATATTTTGCTTTCTCATGTTATCCACGATAAAGGTAGCGAACGCCATATCATACCTCTTCCTTAACTCATCAACAAAAGATTTAGCTCTTGATTCTATCATTGTCCCAATACCTACGTCTATAACTTTCTTCATCCTACCTCTTATAAACTCATCCACCGTCAACTCATCATCCATATAATCTAGCCTGAATCTATATTTCTTCTCGCTGGCGTTCTCGATGAGATCGCTCATTGATTCCCTCGCTATCTCCTCAATTTTCTCTGATATCGGATTAGATATTTCCCTCATCAGCTCATCCTTGAACTTTTCTTTAAGCTCACGTACTACGGCTAACCTGACCGAGCTGGTAAACTCCTCTTTCAACGTCGCTTCGTTGTACATAGCGTCCTCAAATACATCTTCTAAATTTAATTCTACTTGAATTTTCATATCATTATATTTTAATAAATTATAAATTTTTTAGGCATATAATTATCATGTATTATTTCCCCTCATCTTTTAATATTAATTTCTTCCCGATCTTTTTAATTTTTGTCGGTCTTGATAATCGATAGTCTCTTTCTATCGGTCTATTAAGTACATCATCCTTGTGCCCCTTGTATCCTTTCTCGTAAGCACTAACCCTTGCGCAAAACTCAACCACATCGCCTGGCGATAAATCAGCACTGCTAAATCCTTTTGTTAAATCGAACCACAAATGATCTGATACTATTTTGCTATCAAGTGCCACATCTTGTAAAAGCATCGTTTTTTACAGGTCCAATGTATCCATTCCTAAATCCAAATCTAACAAAGGTTGCTGTAAACACATGGCGTCCTTTTGATCCTATTGTTCTCAATTCTTCTCTCATCATCTGTCAACCCGCTGTAATCACCATTCATCAATGCGCCTGCTCAATATGACGGGAGTAGGTATTTTATCGATCCTCTTTTCATGTCAATCAATGTTTTTTGCTCCTATAATCACCGGCGTAATCTATCCAAATCCTGTAATCCTTCCTGTATCTGGACACCTTCATTTTTATTTTTCTTGATATGCTCTTGTCTATATCCTCGCCAAGTATTTCCCTTGATTCCCTTTGAAGTACCGCCCCGATAAGAGGATAGACATCCAAATAATTGTCTTCACACTCTTCGAAATCTATTACCTTGTTCCCTATTGCCCGTTCCAATGCCTTATCCATTGCCTTCATGATGGATTCTTGTATATCTTTATATCGATTGATAAAATCCTGTTCTTTATTTTTCATTTTAATACATTTTTTACAAAAGATGTTCGTTACCTTCATAAGGAATACAATAGATCTATCCCATCCCATTTAAGCATTCATATCTTTCTTCTTTATATTGAGCATTAGCAATTTTCCTAACAAACAAACTTACGTGCCAATCATCTTTTTCTGTATCTCTTACTAAAACTTTATCAAATGGCTTGAATTTATATTTTGGTTCTATTTCAATACCAAAGAATTGTTTCAAGTATATTTTGGCTTTAGGCTCTTTGCTTATTTTAAGAGCATCAATAAACTCTTGCCTCTCATCCTTGGTAGCAAATCTGTATCTCTCAATATTATTTTGATCGGCATGCCCATTATTTAAATGTAAATAACTCCCTTTTTTCCAAGAGGCATAATGAGACGTAGGGTATTCCCCGTTTGTATTCAATATGAATAAGTAATCACCTTCTTCATTGCTCAATACATCCCCATCCTTAAATGCCGTATATTCCGGAATATTAATACAAAGCCTACATCCTCTTGCTCCCATTCCATTATCAGAGAACCAGTCAGATATTATATCGCCATCAGAATAAATCACTCCTAGTGTATTAAACATCCCCCTATCTTTATTATAATACACTAACTCTACCTTATGATTATGCCCGATCGTTACAATCTCACCCTTGCGTTCACCATTACTGATTTTCTTTGCCAGCTCTAAGTCAAATGGTTTTGTTATCATTCTCTTTTCCATAATTTTACATGTATTTATATTGTTATTTTTCACTTTAGCTATATTATCATCTTGTAGCAATCTTGCTTTAAGATCATCTATAGTCCTTAAATCCATATTATATGTGCATAGATGAGCGTTCCCGTAACCGGTTAAATTGTTTATTACAGCCACATGATATCCGCCACCTATCTTATACACTTCCTTGACCTCCCATATATCCCTGCTATCATATTCATATCTATTGTTCCGGTCTATAAAATCTTGCTTTATAGATACCATATCTCCTTTTTTAATATTCATATCTTCTTATGTGTTTATATATTATTTGCCTGCCCAGCCAATCCAACGAACATGAGCGGACGCCTCGCTTCCCTCCGCACGTCTTACCTATACACGCCGGCCCCACCGGTAACGCCGCCCATGACATCTTGGATGTCTCTCCCGTAAATCTGATAGTGATTATGTGTAGACTAAAAATTACTTTAACTCAAATTTAATTCCTTCCGGGAGTTGGGAGCGATCCACGTTATTCACGAAATCATCAAACTCTTCTTGTTTAATCTTTTCCCCATAATCACGCCAGTTGAAAGATAAAGTGTTCGTGTGATTATAATATATCACATTATCGGTTGACAATCCATAATCAAATACACAGAGTATTACCTTTTTGTCTGTTTCCACATCCCTGATTATCTTATCGTATTGCTCACAAATTTCAGCACGCTTTTCCATCATCTTTGCCTTATGAACCTCCTCCCTACGTTTTTCGATATTTTCTGCGGAATAATACCCGGATTTAATACGCTCTTCAATAAGCAAACGTTCCTCGTCCGTTAGTGTCAGGGTAAATCTTTCTTCTTCTGGCTTATATGGATTAACCCATTTCTTTCCACACAGGTCTTCAAGTTCCGCAATAAGCTCGCTTGATTCACGTTTCCATCTATCCACAATTCCCAGATTGAAAAGCAGATACTTAAAACACATCTTATCGTCCACCGCTTCAGATAATTTAAGATATTCCTTATCTGATATACGCAAATATTTAATCGCCACGGACTTATCGCTATTCTTTATGTGATACGTGCCATTTTCCATCGGATACATAGGAGCGCCATAATGATTGCAGTAATATAACAGAATGAATCTTGCCAATTCCGGACAATGTCTCGCAATCTCATCATGGCAACAGCCCCCCCCCATATACTCTTTATATATCCCATATTTGTTTTTCCAACAAATGTCAGCGGTTATACTCCAATTACACATATTATTATGACAATCATCATCTAACGATATTGTAGTCTTGATTTTATACTCATATCCGTTCTCGGTATAGTAATTCACTTTTGAATAAACCAGCTTATTTGCAGTTTTCATACTATTTAATTTAATTGTTACACTTATGAAAAATAAAATCGGCGAAATCTCACACTGTATATAATGGGCAAACATATACATCACCATTCTCATAATAAAGCTGACCCTCATACTGGTTATGATGAAGCTCCTCACGTATCGCATCTTCATCGTCAGCCCAATGTTCATATTCCTCATGCCAAGCCTTGAAAAAATTATTATAACATTTTTCTATTAAATCCTCTAAAGAGAAATCATCCGGGTAAGTACACCAAGTATCGTAATAATCAATTATCGGTTTAAGAAGATAATAATCATAACACGACCCTGTTAATGGATAACTGTCTTCGTATTCCAATATTATTCGACTGCGTCTGTACTTGTAATTATATTTCCCATCTATATATTTATCTATAGAATAATATTTACCTTTCGTGATATGTGGCATAATGTTGTTATTGATATACCTGAACAATAATTTACCGCATAGATTCTTAGGGAATATATCACGATGATAATCTGTAGGATGTTCATAAATAGGATCATTGTATTTAAACTCATAACTAAAATCATATCTCTCGTATCCAACTTCCCAATTATAAACCCTAGTATCTGTCATATCCTCAAAGGTTTCCATCGACTCTTGATAGTCTATACTATAAGCATCCATACATCGCCCCATTACATTCCAGCGCTCACGCTCTATGATCTTTTCTTGTGAATCTTTTGACAGTTCATCAAACTTATACACTTTTAATACAATCTCTTTCATAATTCCTCCTCTTTTAATATAATTAGATCCCTAACGTCAATCGAATGACATACGTACCTCCCAATCTATGTTCACGTTTAGAGATATGATTGTAGTTATTCTCACGAACCACTACAATCCCGATCCAAGTATTACTCATCCTTTATCTTTACGAATGGGTTTTCCACATAAAACTCCACTACATCCTTAGATTTTATAGATGTCACTATACCGGTGGTATCTACAAATCCATCCGTCTCATCCATTGTCAAATCTTCTATTTTATCTCCAGGCAGAAAACAAAGATTATAGTCTTGATCAATATACATAATCATCTTTAACCTAACCATGTCGTCAATGATGCCTTTCATTCTCTCCACGACATCTAATTGATCATCACTAAGCATTAATCTACTTTTTGATGATTTCACTAATCTTATGTCTCCATTCTTGTCAACTACAGTTAAGTCATTGAATTTATACACATCTTCACATGTTCTGTAATATGTTTCCTTACAATAAATTTTTCCTTTATTATCTATTTCAACATCAAAATATTCCAACTCACCCTTGACAGCTCTTCCGTTTTTGTATTTCCACACATCACCTATTGGAGCGAATCCATATAATGACTTAAAAACATCATATATTGATAGTTTTGTCTTAGGGATGCTCTTACCCTTTTTAAAACATTCTTCGGACGAATAAAATAATTTCCCATCTAATGTCTTCTCAGTCCTACATCCTCCCCATGTTCCTACATATCTAACTACTCCATATGTAAAACTGATCAAGATCTTATCAATCTCAAACCACTTTAATCTTCCTGACATATCGTCAAAAAGATATCCACTCTCTAGATAAACCGATAAACATTCTCTAATTTCCATAACAATTTATTTTTTTTAATTAAACAACATCATTTGCCTTGATCACTATCCGTCTCAATATTATGAACAAGCTCATATAGATCATAATCACTACACTCTGCTAAACATAAAGAGAAGACGTTCCTGTCGTTAATCAGGAAATAGCTATCTTCTAATATAAAGATAGATTTTCCTACCTCTAAAAAACAGTCCCATAACTCATTGCCTCTTTTATTGCCAAACACTTTCTGAAAAGTATGACGATCTGCCTTATTCTCGAATTTACGCATCCGTCTAATCCACTCATATCCGTGCCTCACTAAATCCAATCCGCCGGCTTCATCGAAGCTCCCGTTTTTATCAATCCATTTATTTACATCTATCAACATACTCCCTTATAATATTACATTAAACAACTCGTTTAACCTATCTATCTCACTTAGGTATTCACCTTCTTCATCAAACTTAATTTGAGTCCCATTATCCAAACCAAAGGACAGGGTAAAGGATATGACCCAGCCCGATCCGTCCACGGCCTGCCCCTTGGGAACCCAAGACATTACCACCTTCTTGGATATCCACCATCTTCCTATCTGAACGAAATCAGGCTAGTTGTTCATTAAATATACCATCTGACTAGCCATTTTATTAACATCATCAAAAGGCACTACATGATACTTGTTTCTGATCCTGACCTTCAAGAAAGGATTATCCATATTATATGCCGCAAATGCTGATATCACGGAACTAGGATATCTAACCCCTTTTATTATCACCCATTTCATATATAACATCTCCTCTTTACATTAAACTTCCGCCATCTCATCTGAAGACTTGTTTTGATTATTGATAATATCAAGCAACTCATCCCATGTCCTCTCAAACAATTGTCCATTATTAACTCCACAACACCCACATCCACTAGAAAATACTGGAATTATACTCCCATCGCACATCTTAACGAATTTATATCCTATATATTCATCACATAATGAACATCTTCTTACTGGTATAAATCTTACTTTACCGCTATAAACGATATTTACTAATGTCTCACGATCCATATGATTTTCTCCTCTAATTAATTGTCCTTATTTCTAGCCAATCGAATAAAATTTATCCGCGCTCTCTTTTCCGTCTCCTCGAAAGTTAGCCAGCCCGCATGTCAGGATGCTCACAAGGTTATCCACCACCTCCAACTCGCTCGATTTGAACCACGCCAACTGACTGTAAGTTTCACCTATCCATATTATACTCATTCTCCCGTCCCGACTGACCTCCTTGACCAGCCCTATATGGTTTTTAGTGTCCTTAATTACATTTGATTCGTCAATATTTGTAAGCCGAACAAAATCCATCGGCCGTATCATTTTATTCTCGTCCATGTCCTTATCCTCCTATATTCTTTTTATTTTCTCAATTTACGCTTAACCTCTTTAACATATTTAGCAGAATGCAATCCCCTATGCAATCTTATAGCCCGATCTATATCCTTTTTAGGATTATGATGAGATTGATATATCTCAAACATTTCCCTAGCCTTGACAGGATTCGTTCGATCATCGTATCTATACCGCTTTTTCTGCCGTTTGAGGCGTAATATCCTATTAACCTCATCAACGTATACCCTTTTCATTTGCCATCTTCCTAAAGCCCCGGAAGTGGCGTTATACGCTCGATCGTCATTCCTTGACTCCACGAAAGACAGGGCGGCCGCCAGCTTATCCCATACCCGTGCCTCGACCACGGCTGGCTTCGGGGCGAGGGGCATGCCTCCGCTTCCCTTTGGCGGTGTCAATATTATCATCGCCATCACGAGTAAGTATCTCATCACTCTCCCTTATTTTTATAAAACCCCTCCCCGAATTTCACGTTATCCACATAATCCTCCATACACTCATGAACAATTATATGAATATCCCCCTCCGCATATGTTACCTCAGACATCATTCTCTCATTAGTCATCCACCAAGAATAATTATCAATATGCCGTATCTCGAATCCATGATCATGCAACACATACATAACATTATGTCTTAAATTCCTGTCCATCATCATACATTCATACGCAATATATCCGTTGATACTTTCATGAGACCTACCGAACGTATAAACGTACCTACCCATCAATTTATACAACTCCCTTGCCACAGGATTCGGGATCGCCTCATCCATATCAAAATCCCCATCTGGATCAATAACCCACTCTACATCCCGCTCATCAATACAAGCCCTAGGCATTCCTATCGTCCGTACATAAAGGCGTGATCGGTGATCCCTACTTAATACCGTCCCGATATACCTTTCCCATTTGGCATATCCTATATTATGGCTGCCGGTTATATTAAACACAATTTCAGCCCCTATCTTAATTTCATCCATATTTAAGATATTTGTGTTATTTGTTATCCTTTTTATACAAAAAGAGGATATAATGGCATAATATTATGATGTCAAGACACAAATACGTTCTTTATCATATTATCATACATATCCTCTGTACAACGTTATTTATGGCATTATATCGTATATGACGCCGTAGGTCATAAATACATCTAATTAACCCTTTTTTAAGGGCTTATTGTTATTTAGGTAACTAGCTATGCCTAATATTTTCGAAATAAGGGCTTTTTTAGCCTTATACTCATCGTTTATCCCTATTATCGCATATCTGTATACCGCCCCATCCTTCGACACCTCCACGCCCACGTATTTAGGCGCAACGGAATCCCTATGTAATACGATAAACGGGCTTTTGCCGTCTAGCTCATTTATCAACTGATTAAACTGTCGCCTCGTCATCTGATAGTGATATTATTTCTATGTTGTAAATACGATCTCTTTTTACCCTTATCTTCTCGCATAGCTCATCGAAGCACTTATCTTCTTCTAACTTATCAACATAATATGATACACTTGATTTAGAGCTTCCTTGAAGATATATATTCCCTCTTATATTCTTTGAGAAAAAATTAGGCAAGACCATCTTTTGTCTCTTATCTTTATTATTCATGTAAGATATAACAACAACCCACAACTCTGGCTCCCGTTCTTTTACCGATAACATAAGATCAAGACTCGATTGACTATTGATATTCCTCCTGCCAGTTTCGTTATAACGTAGAATAATATAATCATCCGCGTTATCATTCTCAACCATCACGACTATAGGGCGATCGCCCTTCCCATTATCACATAATACTCTTGCCTCTTTCCCGTTGCGGAGATATACCTTATCATAATCTCCGTTTTTGTATATCTCAAAATCAAACTCTATCACCATATCATTTCCTCCTATTGATATATTGTTGTGTACGACCTTCTTTTATTTTTTCGAAATAAAACTTATTCCCATATAACCGGGTGAAGCAGATGTTATACCCGAAATGTTCCGCGCGTCTGATCTGTGCGTAACCTCTACTGATGTCATTATTATCAATCAGCGTAACAAAACAATGTGATCCTACCTCTGTGTTTAAAACCAGATTTTCCCAATCTTTTACCTCCATATCAAATCTCCTTAAATAATTTTTTGTTATAATTATCTCTATTATACCATTTATCAATATTATCGTACTGCTTTGGATAAACCCCATAGGCCTTACACCACCTAGGTAACGGCCCGTTCAACGCATCTAACGCCGTCGCAAGGTCGAACGTAGCCTCCTCCTTGATACAACACCCCGATCCACTCCCACGGCTCGGTATATAAGCTCTACAATATGCTACGCTCATCCCATATTCCCCACGACTCAGATACCCGATGTTAGGCGAATCAGGGAAGGCGTAATACAACATTATATAATCACCCTTACTCCAACTTCTATTATAAGTATCATCCTGCCACGCAAAAACCCTGCAACCGGCTTCTCTCAATTCCGCCGCCGCTCTTTTTAAAATATTATCCATACTATTTATATTTAATTAAGTTGTGTCAAGGCGCCGGGAACCGACCCCGGACCATATCCGCACACGTACGATCATGGTATTCCTTCCGCCCCGCCAAGGCTTGGTTTAACATTAACAAACTTTCATATCCTCACACATCTTAAAAAAGACCTCTCTTATGATCCTCTTATACAAGATGTATATCTCATCATCATCCTCATCGAACTCCACGCCCCATGAACGTAATAAATACCTAATGTCGCAATCCGCTATATGAATCCTAAATATGGATGGAACGCTCATTATGTAATCCTCGAAAGCTTTCTTAATCCCATCCCTTTTGATATGCTCTTTATACTCATCCTTAAACACGTTAAGCATAAAAGCCAGATACTCCCTATCATATCTAAACTGCTTTTTGTAATTATCAGTATCTATATGATCTAGTATATATATTTCTATAGCGTCCCTGTCGTATTTTGACATACCTCTTCCTCCTGTTTTTGATATTTAATGACCCTTTTCTCCCCATATGCCTTCGCTAACTGAATAAGCTGGCCGGTAAACACCTTGGTACGGTGTCTTACAATCTTATCCACCAATTCCGGACATCTGGTTTTCCACCTGTAATTTACCTCGCTATGCGCTTTCTTTCTATAATATCTGTAAAACGTCACAGCCACCACTATCTCGCCGTTTTGCTCAAAAGCAACCAAATCGTAATTATTGTAAGTTATTCCTTCCATGATTTTATCTTGTTATCAATTTTATATACTCTATCACTTTCTCTGGTAAGATCATTATATCTTTAACCCTTTTCCCTAAATTGTATGAATGTCTCCTATATGGATAATAATCACCAACATATGTTCCTATTCCTTGTGGATGAAATGGATTTTCGCTGCATGCAAACACAGGATAATATACCAACCCATTACTATCTTTACCCTTATCACTTACACATATTATCGTGTATCTATCTACCTCCCCATCGCCAATATCATACACCCTTACTTTTACCTTCACGCCATTGGCGTTTGTTATAACATTATTCATACGCACCTCCTTTGTTGTTCACTATCAAACTAATCTATCTCCCTACCATATATAGTATACGATCCACACCATCCACGACCCTCATTCGATACCCTAATATGATCAATGGGCTTATCACCGGCCATATTTTTGGCGTACGATATTACATCCGACATACTTCTGAATCCGGAATCCTTAATGGATTTTATAAGCATCCTATCATACCCGAATACCAATATCTTCACAATATCTCTTTCCTTCACAGTCCTCCTCGCTCTCATAATATTCTAGCCATAAAATAAACAAACATAAAATCTATTTTCTCTTTGTTATCATCCATCCTATGTCCGGTTATATCGAAAATAACCCTACGCTTTTCGATAGTCCGTATATTATCTAACTGAATAGCTATGTAAGGATATTCCATAACTTTCTCTCTATTGATGTTATTCAAAATAGCGTTGACATCTTGCCTGCGAAAATACATATTTACCCCTATGTAGCTGGCAACCAAAAGACACTCATCTATCACCCCATCAGTATCGAATAACAATAACATATCATCCTTCTCGATAGTATATTCCATATCAAGAATCTTGATACGTTTGCTTCCGTCCTTCTTATCAGCTATAAGAATCTCTATCATATCCTTGTCAGTCGTAAGGACATAATACGCCTCATCCTTTGTAATATTATCACGCAGATAAAGCAGCACTTCATCTTGTAATTCCATAATCTCGTCCATGTTATTAGTATTTTATATTACCACGTCAAGGAAAAAGACGGAGACCGACAACTGCGCCTACCACGCCGTGACACCGCCGCCCGTTCCCCTTGGTGTTATTCCACCACCATCAACCGGTTTTAAATCCAACATTCCTCTACCTCTATCTCCATATGATCCGCCCAATCACATCTATCAACATCCTCTCCATCCTCAAAGTAATAGTAAGCCCATACCTGTACGCCTCCTACCTCTATATATCCATCACTTTTCCATTCTATCAACCCGTCTTGCCTTACCACGTTGGTAGGCTCAGCCCCTAGCGACAGCAGATTATTTACTATACTACCGCCAAATACGTTTCTTGCTTCTTCTTTCGTCATATCACTATCAGATTTTTAATATTACACTAACGCCAAAGGAGAACAGGGACGGACGATCAGCGGGGCCTACCCCACGCCATCGCCGCCCCCCGTTCCCCTTGGTTTCCTCCGCATCACCCCATACCAATAAACAATATCTACCAACCATCGCTCACAACCGCCTTGCCTTGACCGGGAACTCCTACCACTTGCAAACTTTTACATTTGATCGGAAGATACCCCTTGCTTGAAAGGCGTTTCCCTTGCTCGAAAGGTATTTTTCTTGTTTGTTGGTGTTTTTTCTTGTTTGTTGGCGTTTTTTCTTGTTTGGAGGTGTTTTTTTTCTTGTTTGGAGGTGTCCCATCACGAACAACCAAACCATTCCCTCAAGAATCCCCATAAACCCAGAGCTTCCGCTACTTTGTTCCACGTGGAACGCTGATAGAGCTTCCGCTACTTTGTTCCACGTGGAACGCTGATTCAGTCTAGGATATCGGGGTCTTTGTTCTTGATTGCCTTATATACTTGCCTAATACAATGTATTGATAATAAAACCAATAAAATAACTATGATTAAAGGCAGAGCGTCGCATGTAGCTATAACATACCGCCCCAACTCAAACGCCATATACCAACAAAACAAGGTAAGTACGAAATATATAAAAACACCCATAAAAATATACAATAAGTAACCACGATTTTAAAATTGAACGCAAATAATACAATTAATTGAGTATCAATAAAATAATATATATCAACCCCTAGAGCTACCTCTAAGAGAAGACAAGCCTAGATATAGATAAAAAATATACAATAAGTACCGCCTATTATATACCTTTTAGGATCGATTCAAGCGCAAATCCATACATAAGGGCGCAATCCACCTGTCCGTATGGATATAGATATATACAAAATGATACATAATAAAGTATTTTACTTACACATTTATAATTAAGGCTTAAAATTTGCCGCCTTAACACTTTTGTGTGTAAGCAAAACATATTAATATGCTATCATTTTGTAAAATTAGGCACAAAAAAAGCCCTCCCGTCTTATATCACTACAATACGGAAGGGCACAAACTTTAAAATCAAATAAAAACAAACGATCTACTGTCGCAATTTGTTTGCCATGTAACTAACACGCTTGCGCCTGCACTTATCCGACTCCCTACTGCAATCTAATTTATTAGACTTGTATAGCTCTTTGGTAAGCTCAACATAGAACTCAATTTGAGACTTTCTTGCAGCGTTTAAAGCCTTTTCTTTTTGAATAGATAGTTTCCTATTCAAATTATCGAATTTCTTTTTGTACATAATATATTCATTTAATTACACCAATAAGAATACGGCACGGCTATGAAGGCAAAAAGCCGCCGTTATCAATACAGCTAGCCGGGCACACCACACCCGCCCTATTCCCTTTGGTTTTGTCCCTTTGCCCCGAACGAACGAGACCAAATACGCACATACGTTACCCGTGATACGTACCGACAAGGCGCACTTTGTCCGTCAATTTAACCGCACAAAATACCCTTGCAAGGGTTGTTATTTGCTATCCGTACACATGTTAGGTATTTAAGCTACCCTAACATATATCGTATTGATATACTGGCACGGAGATAACACCGTAATACACTTGGTATTAGCTACTCACACAACATACCAACATACGCCCTATACATGCGTATATACACCAATATACCCCGTGTTTTTACACGGCCTACTGGGTAGACCCAGCGTAATTACCGAATTGATATAAACCTAAAGATAATGGTACTATCATAGACTATAATAGTACCTAAACCACATTGTTAAGCGGCGGCCTATCTACTGCAAGTTCTCGATACCCTAACAACCAGCAATATGTTTATATCAAAATATCAAATATCTTACCTATTTAGTCTAAATCAGTAGCGCGACGGGAACGCATAGGTGTGCTACCATAACGCCCCTATACATAAATAATATAGGAGCCGATTACTTGCTATCTTTCGTTTTTAGGATGCGTCAAATAGTATGTAACACATTTAGCAATAAGATTAAATGTATATCGTTTGATAGGTACGGCACACTTTACAATACGTTTGTCTGATCCGTTAAACACTTCATAATATACTCCCCCCTCATATTCTACAGGCTCGTTATACCCAAAGCGTTTATGTGCTTTGCCTGTTATCGATATTTCTGCCACCTTATCCTCTGATAATTTCGTGTTTTTATCCTGTTCCTGTTTATCGAAATATACTCTTTCGATCTCCTTGTAGGCGCAAAAGGTTTCATCCACACGTGGCAGTATCTCCTTACAAAGTTGTATCACAACTTCCTTATCCTTTGCCAAATTGACTAAAGCGGGGACAATTGCTTTATCTACTTTAATATCATTGTCCTTTAATATTTCATTTATCTCTTTTCCAGATTTAAATAACTGGCACCACGCTTTTACCGCACCAGTTAACGTCTTTTCGCTCGCTTTTTTAACCTCGTTTTGTACTTTGTTAATATCTTTACCTGTCATTAGATTTGCCCTTGCCCTAGGGACTTGTATAGGCATCTAGCACGCCTCGTTTGTTAATATTGTTATCTCACATTGCAAATATAATACATGTTTTATTGTACAACAAATATTTTGCAATAAAAATTCGACGATTATATGTAATAAATCTAATCAAATGTAAACATATATTAAAATATTGATTTATATTATTGATAATCAACAAGTTAAATACAAAATAGGCATTCTTTTTTCGGCTTGCAGATCGTTTGCCGTTCCTGTTTCCCGTCCTTCGTGGATTGGGGGGGGCTGGGTCAAAAACGGCAGCCCGGCCGGGCCGATTTCGGGGAGGTGGTCCGTCCCGCATATCCCGCATATCCCGCATATCCCGCATATCCCAATATGTCCGGCGTCCCAACATATTCCTATGTTCCCATCCCTCATCCCCTCACGACTTAATAATCCCATTAATTTTATTATATTTGCGATATAATTAAAACATAACATATTATGAATAAAGAAGTTAAATACATGGGGGGGGTGGTATTTTAACCCTCAGATAAGGAGGGGGTATGTTTAGGCGCAGGACTTCTTCTACCGGTAAGATCCACTACCGTGTTAATATAAACAAGAATATGTGTCTTGGCGTTGTAGATATATATATTGATGGGAAGCTATATCAACCTGGTTTTAACGGATCTTATCTTGATATATATCGCGATAAGAAGATAAAAACTATAAGCATAAGTGGCCAGATATCATATCTAAATCCGAAAAATGAGTACAATGTTATTTTGGGCATAAGTGGAGGTATTATAGAGGGAACCCTTACGTATCAATATAATTCGGGTATGCATTGCGAGTTGGCTAATAAGGTGATATACGGGAATAGGATAACTAATTTTGTTCCTGTAACGGTGATAGAAGATCCTGGGGAGATCATTAATTTCACTTACAGATCTGAATTAAAGACTCAGGTTTTAGATGAAAGTTATGTAACTTGGGATGGTGATTATGTATTAAACGATAATTGTATAGTAACTGATCTTTGTTCGGGATGTGAATCTTATGCCTATGGGAAAAGTTCTCATGGTAACTATCGAGTAACGGTAAGGATAGTGTAGTACCAAGGGAAGGGGGTAGACCTCATCCCTCAGGGCCTACCCATCGTGCATTCCGCCGGCTTCTTCCTTTGGCATATCCCTATAATTCATTATATTTGTGCATAACTTAATTATTTAATTATGTATCAATATATTACATATAGGGGGGGGTATTTCCAACCTCCGTAAAAACTTACGGCTATGTTTAGAAGAAGATTTAAATCATCCTACAACAATGTTGGCGATGGAGTTTATGCCGTCAATAAAAATCTGAGACTAATACCGGTATCAGAAGCTGATAATACTTGCATAGCCGTAGCTTTAGTATATGATCGTCATAGGAGCAACAACGAGATCCATAGGATGTATAACGAGATACTGGACGAGTTAGGTGATTTGGCTACGGTCGTGTCAAGGAACTACGTATATGGCAAGATAAAGGACAGGACTGGGTTAAGTATCCGTCATATCAGTAGGATAATAAACCATAGTAAAGTTGAGGAGATATGATTAAGGATACGATGGAGCGGGATATGATAAATGAGATATCCACGTTGTTTGTAATGATATTCACGTCAGGGTTGATGTTTGTCATGCCGATATTAGATATAGGGTATAATGATATCATTGTCATAATAGGATTCGGGATAATACTATCTTTTATGTTAACCATAATCCCGATCTTGCTTTCTTACGATATAAGAGATGAGATCATTGAGTTGATTGGTGATATGGATAGCCAGATCGTGGTAGATACTTCGGTATATAAAACGAACCTGCCCTAAGTAATTCCTAGGGCAGGTTTGGTATAATTATCATCGAACTATCTCCCAGTCTTCGGCAAATACATCACTGATGGATGGAACCCATGAATCGGCACGTCCGGTATTCTCGTTGTAGATAAGGCATTGACTGGTATAGTCAATGAATCCTTTGCTTTTCAGAATAAGGTCTTTTGCCGATTGAGGAAGAGATTGCATCTTAGGGATGATGTCGCTATCGATATGAGCTGGCACTTGTTTGAATACCATCAAACCTTTACCGTTCCAACCACTTCTACGAACAGCCCCACCTTGTTTTAACACTTCGATAGCATCACAGAAGCACATTACGGATGAATCATCGGCTTTATCGTATGTTTTCTCAAAAATGTCCTGCTTGCAAGGATAAAACTCCCCGTTTACTCCCTTGATGATGTAATCACCTACATTGGCTTTCATAACACCTTCAAGGGTTTCTATACTACAATCAACATAAGGAGGTATCCCATTATCAGCGTCACCTTCCCTAATAACTTCTATTTTAACACTATCACCAGCGAAATCCTTGATCTCATTATTATTAAAGCCTTTCCATTTTACGGCTTCTATCGCAATTGGTTTCTTTACATATCTATTCATAATTTTACGATTTAATATATTATTATCTTTTGATATACCTTTCTATAAGATCTATTGATAGTTTAGCTCCCAGCTCCTCCTCCAATAGGTTAAGGTAGTTCCGATGCAGGCATCCGCCCCGCTCCACCTCCCTAAAGCCGGCCCCGTCCCGGATCCTGACCAGCCCTTTCCTTGGATCCATGTCGATAAGATCCCGAAGCTCGTTCATATTCTTGAACCGGTTCTCTATTACCTTAAATATATCGATCTTAGGTTTCTTATCCTTATCCTTGGACTTTATCTTAACTCTTCCACTCATAAGGCATTAATTACTTCCCAGTACTACCAAACCCCCCATTTCCTCTCTCTGATTCTCCAAGATCCTCTAACGACTCTACTTGATCCCATACGATACGCTCCCGTCTTCGGATAAGCAATTGAGCTACCTTATCTCCAGCCGAATAAGAAGGATCTCCATAGCGATCTATACGTCTACATACTACCATAATCTCACCCCTATATCCTTCGTCAATAGTTCCCGGGGCGTTTTGGATAATGGACTTGGTTTTGGTGATGCTGCTACGAGGTCGGATCTCCATCTCATAATCCTCAGGTAACGCCACATGCACGCCAGTATGGTATATGATCCTACCACCATCAAGTTCTATATTCTTAACGAACAGATCCATGCAAGCGTCATCCTCATGGGCGTATTTAGGCATCTTAGCCCCTTCTTCCAGCCAGATCTTGACCTTGCACGTATCTATACCATCAAGTAACTCAAACACCTCGTTATAACCCATGGGTTGATCGGAGGCAAACGAAATGACTTTCGCCAATACACTTCTAATTTTACTCATCTTATTTTGTTTTTAAATTCCTTCCCTTTCGGGCATTGTAATTTACATTCCTCACCACAAGCGGAACAGTTGGGTCTCATTCCGGGCACCCCTCTTCCCCCGTACGGCCAGTAGGCGTAATCGCAGACGCTCCAGAACGCCTCCATCGCCTTGATCTTGGCATCGACGGTTATCTTCTCCTTCACCTTTTTCATGCTTTTCCTGAACTCGTCTTTCATATCCTTCCCTTCTATCTGTCTGGCCTTACGTCTCTCATTCCACCAATTGTAGTAGAATTTATCTGCCATCTTATAAGCTTCGGGGTCAAATTTATCACGGTGCAGGATAGGGGCATCCTTGACCTTTCTCAAATTCCTGCCACAAACATAAGCAAGCCCGGCGTACGGAGGTATGTCCTTAGGATCAACCAATCCATCTGGCACGCAGTAGTAGAAGTAATTTGGGCGACCGTACCTGACCCAGTCCCCGGTCTCGTATAGGGCTTGCTTCCTGGCCTCGAACCAGCCTTGCATTACTTGGTGCTTGCCTTCCTTCTCGAAATCCTTGTTATAGTCAGCAAGCGAGATCTTCACCTCAACCTCATAAGCGTACATAGATCTGGTTATAGCCAGATAATCGGACTCCCAGTTATATACATACAGGTTATTTATCACCCATTTAGGAGATACCAAGAACTGTCTGTTCAGGATATCCAATATCCCTCTCTCAGTATATTCAGCACCTTTATTTGATCGCCGTGTTCCCATCTCCTGTCAGAGGATTATTCCTTAACCCAACCGCCGTTATAGCGTTCGATACCAATCTCCGTAATCCTCCCATATCCTTATCATGGAACGAGAAAGTGGTTAAGATATGACCATTGATCTTATCATAAGATTTTATCATCAACACAGCCACATACTCACCCATCATCTTCCCGTTCATAATATCAAGATCGATTATACCGTGATCTATTAGATCAACCACATCCCATCCTGCTGGTAGATACTTTTTTATTTGATTAATATCCATCCCAAATAGTTATTATAAAAAGGAGGGTCGTGCTACCCTCCTATAGATACACACGAAAAATAGAACTGAAAGCGATCTTAAGCACGTAAGATTTTGTTGATTCCCGTAGGCTGTCTACCGGTTATCATTAACTACCGACCTGCGGGAATATGTTTAAGAAAACACCATGTACCCCAACCACGACTCGAACGTGGATCCCATCTTTAGGGGAGATGTGCTACTTTCCTCTTGAGCTATTGGGGCGTATACCCTGATCCTCACGGACAAGGGTATCAAACAAAATCTAAACTCTAAATCTAATAACAAATTATATTAATCCAACTGTGGACCCGGCCGGACTTGAACCGACAACCTGCTGGTTATGAGCCAATTGCTCTTACCGATTGAGCTACGGGTCCTAAATATACCACATCGTCTTTCACAAGAGGATGTGGGACGGAATTTCTCGAAGTTTATATAGTAAAGTTATGAAACTATTGTCCAACATTCTAGCATATAGCACCAATCATCGAACGGGAACGTCTCTACACCAGACCTACCCCATCCCGTCCCCCAACTGTTCTGTAGGACGAAGCCGGCCTTGTCCCAGCCGGTGAGGATAACGGCATGACCTCCCAAGTTCTGTCCTTGGCCTTGCCAGAATCGATTACCATAATTATAGCAATACAGACCTATAACCAGAGGCCCATTCAGCATCAACGCTACCTTAGCCGATACCGGATCTATGATCCTAGCGTAACTGTTTATTTTCTCCCCATCTACGCCTACGTTTTTGATAGACTTGATAGCGTCACGAAGAACCATCCCGTCCTGATCCTTATCCTCTCTCAGATCATATATATCGTAAGGAGAGATCTTGGCCGGTCTTTTAACAGCCCTTATGCTCTTTCTCCAGTTAAGTATCTCAGCCAAGCTTACAGCGGCGCAAATAGGGGAAGAACCTTGATCTACCACGCTATCGACGTTATTGATCTTATACTCATCAGGAACAGCCTCATGTTGCATGTTCATGATAGCGTCCCTATCATCCGCTGGTGATGGTATGTAACCTAGTCCGTAACTCATTTTTTATCCTTTTTATGATAATCGATTATCTTGATATTAAACGTATCGGATCTTTGCCTTACCTGTATCGATCCCCTAGCCTTTCCCTTGGCGTCGTACAGGGCGGTAAAGCCAAAGTTATCGACCCGGCCGTCGTCCAGCGTAAACCGCCACTCCTTCCATTGGCCCATCACGGTTCCGGAAGATACTATGGAGTCCACTACATAAGATATGTCAGTAGTATCGTACTCCGTATAATAGGTTCTTGACGTACCGCATCCGACAACCGCTAAGGTAAGGATAGTTATCAATAATAACAAGATCTTATTCATCCTTTTTAGATTTTTTACGTTTCTTAGATTTCTTCTTATCCTCCACCTTATTCTCGACATTTACATCATTACCGGCATCGGCATCAGTAACCTCAGGAGCGTTATTTTCAGGTATATCAATATGACCTGAGTTAGGATCCATCTTATCCTCATCAACAACAACATCATTAGGAACATCGATGTCTAAAATCTCTGCCTCCAGATACTTGATACGATCTGACATGATTTTATTCTGGTCCTCAAGTTCCTTATATCTTCTTCTAGCCTCATCGAGTAATTTAGATGATAGTTTATGTTTCTTCTCGATATCCATATAAGCCCGTTTAAGAGTTTCTTTCTCTTTTACCGACTCATTATATATCTCTCTTGATTTACTAAGCTCATTACCCATCTTAATTATAATAGAATCCTTTTGTTCTATATCCATATTAAGGGAATCGGAAAGAGTTTCAAGATACCCTACTTTCTCTTCTAATTCCGTTATCTTCTTGCGGGAATCCTCATAATCTCTTTTTAATCTACTTGAATAGCTAATAGCCTCATCAAGATCCTGATTTAGAGTATTTATATAACTACTCTTTACTATCTTCAATCCGAACATTTTTATCACTGTTATAAGTTTTACGAATATCGGCATTTATCTTACCGACTATAATTAACTCAGCTATATGTTTATCTTTCTCGACTATAGCCATATCCTTACGGACATTAGTGACCCTGATCATGATATTCCCGTTATTAGACGAGACGAACGGTGATCCCACCAAAGTAAGTCCCGTATCGCCGGTAAACGACGGCAGCATCATCAACACCCCTATGGTATTATCCGGGAACGATGCCCACACCCCTGTGTCTATATCAAGGACATCACCCTGCCCTAATGGGAAGGCATTACCCTGCTTGATAGGAATATCCTTACCCAACGAGTTCCATGCTTTCGAGAATCTTACGGAGTTAAGGAAGATCTTTCCCTCTTTCTCCACCATCCCTACCATAGGTTCGCAATTCAATCTAACCTCGTTTTGTTTATCATCCGGCTTCTCCTCAAGCTCATCAAGGTCTCTGGCTGATGTAAATGACTTACTCTCCAGAAGTTTTTTGATATCTTCAATTGTGGCCATATTATAATTTGATTATTAAATACACGATCTTCAATCCTAACTTCAAATCAGATGTCTTTTCGAACATCTCCCTAAGAGGTAAGATAGTAGCGTCAAGATCTGACGCTACCCATTCTCCGTCCTTATAATACATATTCTTTTCCTCGGAATACGCTACACAAGGTCGATGCCCTAAGTTCTTCATAACCGTATCTACCTTATTTTGGGTAGGCATCGAGACACGGTTCACTTTAGTAGATATATTAAAATTACTTTCCATTAAATTATTCATTTTCAATTAGTTAATCAGAAAGGAAGATCATTGTCATCTCCAAAAGGAGGATATTGAGGAGGTTGTTGCTGACCTCCAAAAGAAGGCGCTTGGGCTGTCTGAGGCGGAGCCTGCTGGTATGATGGAGGAGGCGTCTGCGGCTGGGCTTGCGGCTGATATGACGGTGGGGGCGTTTGCGTTGTAGCCTCACCAGCGTTGTTTTGGATTGCCGATTGAGCGGGTTTCACACCATCTGTCTTAATGCTTTGAATGTACTTATTAAGTACCTGATAGGCGAAAGCATCTTGGGCAGTATAATCAAACTTCTTATTCCCCATTATATCAGTACTCTCAACTCTGTCAGGCCATCCATTCTGACCATTCTTATAATATTGCTGTATAAGCTCATCATTTCCGTCTGGAGTCTCCCTAGCGTATGAGATAAAGAAATTACCAGGAGCGTATTGCTCTCCTTTTTTAGTATGCGAAGGATTGATAACAATTTTCCGTTTCAGATCGATATTAGGTAAGTACCTTACAAGAGACTTGACATAGCTGTTAATCCCGCCTCTTGAGGTCATCAACGGAACTTTTATAACATAATTACCTTCCTCATCGCTTATCTTTATAAATAAGAAATTTGTCTTAGCGCCATTCATCTCCTGCTCTAATACAAAAATATCGGAAAGATATCCTTCTATACCATTCCAGAAAACCCTCCAGTATGATACGGCTCCTGTCTTATCATTTATATGCTCCTCGAAACCTTCCTTAGGGTCTCTTGAGGATTGATACAATACACCACCTCCACTTATATTAAAGTATTGTGTATTAAACGATAATGAATTTTCACGAACTCCCATATTATATATATATTTAAAAATTAAACAATAATTGATGATGATAAGAAATACTCGTTCTTATTATCCTCCCCATAAATCTTGTTGAAATGAGATTTATGATCATGATCGATAACGATCCTATTACATGATATGCTTTTAACTATACCAAGATACCTACCACATAGCACATCGCATATAATATCATTACCGTTATGCGATAAAGCCGTAAGCCTTTCCTTACAAGATCTTCCAGACATAGGGTTCTCCGACATAATACCGCATCCTTTTTCAGTGAATATCAATCTACAATGATCAAATTCATTTATCTTGATATTATTCTGGAGGGCTTGGACGAGTAGATCCTTATCAAAGACATAGGTACTTGTTTTGACAAAATGCTCGTCCACGAACCTCCAGTTAGGATAATTACCGTCAAAGTGAATCTCATACATATCCATATCAGGGGTAGAGAAGTAAGTCCTAGTATCATCTACTTTGATAGACAACGTATCTAATGACTTATTTATATGTTTATCAAGTAATATAGAGGAGGCGTTTGATACCGGGATAAATACCTTCTCTACCTTATCCTGATTAGGAACAAAATACCTGTAAATAGTATTCCTGTCAGTACTTACTATATTAATATTAATCTCGTCAATATCAATAACCACATTCTCTATGCAAGGATAAAGCTCGTTTATCTCCGTATAGTTACTGGCCTTGTTAAGTATCGATACATAATCATTCATCTTAACATTGATACCTCCATCAGGGATCTTATATACCATAGGGAAGGTATTTACGTCAAACGCCGGACAACTATACTCACCAGAGGCGTAGTATATGGTAATACTGTCCTTCTTATTGGAAAGCGAGATCTTAATCTCACCATTCTTCTGCTTTTTTATAAATCTGATAAAAGAGCTTGCCTCGACCAAGAAGGAGAAGTTAGAGTCAGCCTCAACCTCCAATCGCTCTATAACACATACCTTGGCGTTTACGGAAGTGATATAAGCTAGATTATTGACAATATCTATCTTAAGATCCTTATAAAGGGAGTTGGGACCGGCATTCTTAACAACCGTCTCCAATTTGCCCAACTTCTCATTTAATGACTTCGACAAGCACTTCAATACCATATAACATATTTTATTTGTTTATCATCCATAATTCATGTACAAGCTTTATAAAAATCATACTCCGAAACCGGAAATGATTCCGGAGTATGAATCCCGATTATGGGATAAATCAGGATAAAAATCCTGTTAGTACCCATCGCCAATGTTACCAAAGGTTTCATACAAGCAGCACTGTTTTGCCGAATACGCTACTCCTGTTTAACCACTTGCCTTAGAGCCTTGGGCTTGGATAAACACCCTAGGGTAACTATACATTCTAAGGTAACGTAGTGCTCTAAGCACTTAGGCTAATAACCTGACCGTTTCCGGTATATGTAAAATATTTTTCAACATCTTACATATTATCCGAGGTTATAACGAACAACTTTTTATTACATCGCAAATATAATCATAATTATATTAATACAAATACAATAAACGCTTAATAGTATTAAAATAACTTAAACTTACGTCTAATATATTCGGCTATAAGCGTAGCGTCACACATCCCATCTTGTATCTTGGTAGGTTGAACTCCTTTACCTGACCATGGTTTTACGAAAGACACCAAAGGGAAAAGGCGTATGGCGCATCGGATGGAGGTAGCTTTCGTATCCAGCTTAGCCGCCGTATACACCCGATCGGATGTCGTATGAAGCTCCTTCTGCCATGTCTTTGGCTGTACCTCCTCGAACATGAACCTGACGTCCGGATGCGAGTGGTATCGTTCCATCATCTCCACCATCATCGCGAAGAGAGCGTTGGGTTCCCTACGGCGTCCACCGAAGGTGAAGTTACTGGCAGCCGAGCTGTTGTGGATGCTGTGGACGTCCTCGACGGCGATCGCCAGCGTACCCCCACCTCCTTCTTGGATTTTATCTGCGGCATCTAGGAAGAAACTTGATATAGCCCTAAGATCTATATCCCCCTTAGCCGATATCCTTGGAGTCATGATGACCTTAATCTCCCCGTTCTCCGGGATCATCGCCAATCCTCCGGTATCTATACCTGGATCTATACCTATTGATATGTTCATAACTTCAACGTATATAATGAATGAAAATCCTCCGGTCTAAACACCTGTATCGAGTTATCCGGGTACATACCTATATAATAACCGTAAAAAGCCCGTAGAATGCCATTTTCTAGCCTTATATCCAAAGCCTTTACCTTATTACCGTCAACCATAATATCGACCTCATCAGTCTTGTTAGATATCTTATCGAACCATTCAGGTATAGGATCAATCCCGTACCTGAATGCGTTTACTGTTGATTTTATAGAGATATACGTACCCATGATCAGATAAGATTACAATCATCACGTTTAACAACCTTAAAATCTCCCTCTCTAAATAATAAAACTACGTCAGTTCTATTATACTTACACTTCTTGATATCCACCAAATGGTAAGAAGCCTCCCCTACGGCGGGGCGAACCGGTCTCAATACGGCTACGGCTATATCACCGCCAAGCTCAACCCCACCGGTTACACCTTGTAAGCACATGAATATATATCCCTCAAACTCATGTTTCTTGCCGATAAACTCGCTCATAGGAATACCTACGAATAGATAGGTCTTTACATCCTCTTTTTTTACCTCTATAGCGTTCTCAACACTAGAAGGTATTACGTCTACAAATTTTGCTCCGATAGCCATAACCTCAAATATTTAGTTTAGTTCTTAATTCTTGACACAATTCTTGATTGTCTCTCATAATACTTAACGTATTATCCACTCCATTGCCTACTCGGACCTCTCCGTACCAGTACCATGATCCTTTACGGGTAAAGATACCGGTTTCCTCACATAACTTCAAAAGTTCAAGCTCCTTGTCAAATCCTACGCCATAATACAAGGCTGTCTCTGCTATCTGGAAAGGTATAGCTGTCTTGTTCTTCAATACCTTTATCCGAACCTCATGACCGATAGAAGAGCCATCTTCTCCTACAATGACCTTTTTCCTTGACATCTCCATACGGATAGAGGCATAGAATTTAAGAGCGTTACCACCGGTTGTTACCTTCGGATCACCATATATTACACCGATCTTCTCCCGATACTGGTTGATGAATACCAGAACACAATCGCTTTTGTTTACGATCCCGGTAAGAACTCTCATGGCTTTTGACATCAACCGGGCTTGTAATCCCATGTTGCTGTCTTCCATATCACCCTCGATCTCCTTCTTCGGGACCAAGTTCGCCACGGAATCCACGACAATGAAGCCTACCCTGCCGGACTCCACCAGCTTGGCCGTGATATCGATAGCCAACTCCCCGTAGCTTGGCTGGGAAATAAGGAACCGGTTCACGTCCAATCCCATCTTCTTAGCGTATTCGATATCAAAAGCGTTCTCCACGTCTATTATAGCTACCAGCTTATCGGGGTGCTTTTTCTGGAACTCGATCATACTTAACGTACACATCATGGTCTTGCCACAAGATTCCATCCCGACCAGCTCATGGATCCGGCCTACCGCCCATCCGCCGCCGAGAGCCTTATCCACCACTAGCGAACCGGTGCTTTCCCTTGGTATGGATATTATAGGCTTATCATCGCCGAAGTTCATTATCGAGCCTTCTCCAAGCTCTTTATTTAAAGATGATACTAATTCATCTACGTCTGAAAAAAGTTCTTTCTTAGCCATTATAATCCAAATTCCTCAAAGTTAAATAAATCCTGTTGCTTCTTTATCATACCCTTACCGATATCAGATATCTTCTCCGGCAGGAACACCCCATCGTTATCATCCACCTTCTCCATGAAATTTGATACATTCTCACTTAACAATATCGCATTATCATTAGGTACTGATTTTAGATAAAGACCATCAATTGATCTACACCTTGAAAGAGCGGTATATATCTGACCGATCTCAAAAGCCCTACTCATATCAACGAATATATTGTCTAATGTCATCCCCTGAACTTTATGAGAAGTGATAGCGTATCCTAATCTTAACGGATATTGAATGATATAACCACAAGACGTTCCTTCTAAAGATCCATCTACTTGCCTATATTTCATTTTATCCCATTTTTCTTTAGTTATATAAACCTCACTTCCATCGGAAAGCTGAACCGATATAGCGTCATCACATGGGTCTATATCTGTTACTACACCCATAGAACCATTCACATATCCATTACCGTTCCTCGTTATTATAACCTTAGCTCCTACTTTTATTATAAGTTCATCCTCACATGGAGCCGCAGGTTTTTCACCGAATATCTTAGCCTCGAATTTAAATACCTTATTATCTATCTTATCAAGATTAGATTTGTTTATCTCATAAGCCTCCTTATTGGTTGAGCATATTACTATAGTATCATTCATATTCTCAGGGTATATCACCCTTGATTTTAGGATAGATCTAGATTCCTCGGTAATAACCCCACATCTTATATCCTCCAATACAGACAAAAGTTGTGGGTCTTTTTGACGGAATACCTTATCGAAGGTAATTACCGAGAATCCAGATGCTCTTAATGCCTTAGATGAGAAAAAGAACCGGCTCTCATAATACCTGTCGATAAAATCATCCGCCGTCACCACAGGAGGTAGTTGCGATAGATCTCCAAACATAATCAACCTAACTCCACCGAAAGGTTCCTTGCTACGCCTGCATTGTCTAAGTATATCGGCAACCTCATCAAGCAAATCGGGTCTTACCATACTAATCTCATCGATAACGATAGTATCAAGATTCTTGACCTTACTTTTCATGAACGGACTTACATCAACCTCATTTGATAACATATTCCTCTCTACTGAGGGGATGTAAGGATCGTTTTTTATAGCGAAGAAAGAGTGAATGGTTTGTCCTCCGGCGTTCAAGGCCGCAACCCCAGTAGGAGCTACTATAACACATTTACCCAAGAACTTTACGATACGTCTCATGAACGTACTTTTACCACTACCAGCTCTACCGGTAATAAACAGATTCTCCCTAGTGGTGAAAATCTTTTTCAAGGCACGACCTTGCTCCACGTTTTGATCCACCGTCATAATATGACGAAGGAGGTCGTTTTCATTTCTAAAATCTTCTTGTACCATATCTTTTTAAGTTTATGGTACAAATATACAAATAGTTATAATTAACTAATAAAAATAAATGTGAATAATATGTAAATATTAAATTTTATATCTGATACTCAAATCATCCAGCTTTACTCATCTCGGAAAATTTTTCTCCTAAAAATACATCTCTTATGTATTCTGTCGATATAAGGATATGCATATATTTCCCCTTGTATAATAGTCTTAAGCATCCGATAGTTACGTTCTTCCTGTCTTTGGTATTCGCCACTCCATTGTTTTTTTTTACCTCGTCATACAAATCGGATATACTCTTCTTACACATATCTAAGAACATGCTTATGTATCTGTATATAGTGGATTGCGATATCTCACGCATACCTATTCCTATAAGCTTCTTATTCAACTCATTAAGAAGGTATAATACATTAAACTTAACTGTCTTTCTTTTAGTTACCTTGTATATGTGATGTACGTTTCTGGTTCTGGCCCTGAATATTATCTTGGAAAGGATTCTTACCCGATCAAGTTTCCGGCTTTTGTTAGCCATATTCCGTCTTTCGTCTGAGCTTAAATTCTTATTCAGACATTTGTATACGGATGTTTTCTTACCTACGAATATGTCTTTCGTATCCTCATTCTTCTTAGCCTTATACGAGTAGATCATGATATCAGATAAAGCTATTCTTATCTCGCCCTCGGCATAAGCCTTAAGCGTCTTTAGCTGATATTCTATATCCTCATGGCAGTTCTCTATAACATGTATGTAGCAGAAATAAGCTATGCCATCGGATAGGATATCTATAAAATCATCGGTATTGATCTCGATACGGTCACGATAACCATCTCTCATCCTATTTCTTAGAAATACATGCTTCTGGACATTTATGATAGAAAGATAAGCCGTTACCTGCTTACACTTCTTTTCTATAACCATGCCGGAACCTCTTATATTATCTTTTTTGTTCGAGTATTTTATGGCCGTAACCTTCTTCCCGTCCTTATTAGTTACAGGTTTGTAATCTACTGGGCAGACAAGTGATCCTGCCGGAAGCCTTAGGCATCCAAGCTCATCTTTTTTTGCTTGTATATCTTTTGGGATATATGCTTCGGTAAGAATCTTATCGAAATTTGACTTCATTTTCTGTAAAAGTGATATCTTTGTCTCCATGATTTTTTTATTTGCTGCGAATATACGAGTTTCATCAATACGAAACAAGTTATTCGGATGGATGGGTAGCCTGTGAAGGTCGCCCATTTGTTGTTTAAGGAGGGTAGGTGGTGTCCGTAAAACGCTGTGCGCGTGAACGATGGTTTTTTCTCAACCTACTTGTTACGCGCGCGTTAATAGGTATATTATTAAATATAATTAACTCTATAAATATATTTTACTCACTAATATCTCTATCCGTACACAGAACCTCTCCTGACGTCGAGTTCCTGTGTACTCCACTTAAAGTCTCTATTTAATAAAACATTGCTTTTTACCACCAAGGTATGGTGCCGTCAGGCAGGATACCGCAGGCTAAACATAGTAGAAGCCGTATTCTATATCGGAAGCCGGGACCCCGGTAGGGGGATCGGGTGGAGCAAAAGCCAAAGAAGAAAAAGCGAGGTCTTGTACGATCGCTCGCGCTCCGGCCGCCCGTATCTTCTACGGCAGGCCCATGCCCCAAGGCCTCCCATTTCCCCTTGGTTTTATATCCCATAGCTTGGGAGGAAGGAATCCAAAGGGGAAAAGGTAAGGTCGTATGCGGTCGCTCACGCTCCGGCAGGTGAATATAGATCTACCGCCGTCCATGTCAATAGCGAACCTCTGGCGGCATTGTCCGGTATGATGGCGGTAGCCTTACCTTGGCTGTCCCTGCACGTCACCCACCAACTTTTTTCCTTTGGATGCCTTGGGCTATATCCTTGAACGATGACGGAAGGATAGGAGGTCAATAAGCCAAAAAGAAAAAGGGAGCGGTCTCATACCGTGAGGCAGGATAAGGCTGTCCCCCGCCGTCCACGCGCGTAGCGTACGTGAACTTCACTGCCCTCGCTATTGTAGCCAGCCGTAGACATACATGGCTTCGTTTGCCCTACCCCACCATCCTTTTCCCTTTGGATTCTCGTAAATATATGTTAGTCAGCATACATTATACTGATTATATCATATTTTGTTGACAATAATATTTTTTTAAAGTATTTTTGTCGAAAACTAATTTTGTATGGCCGAGCAGAGAAAAGCTTTCGTATTTGCCTTACCTTACGATACTAGGTTGGATATGATCCAGCAGTTCTTAAGGATATACAACGGCTATCTGGATTCAAAGGGTAGAAGCTTGATTACCGAAAGGACGATAAACTTACTTTCTTTCTACATCAACTACGGATACTCGGATGATACCAGGGCTAAGTACATGGATTGTCATGGACAGAAGGAATCTTACGTCGCTGTCCTGAACAACGAGCTTAAACGTGGGGGTTTTCTGGTGGACAAGAAGAACGGGAACTTCCGTACCCGTGAGCTGTCTATTGAGATGAGAAGCTTACGTAACTATTTTATTCTTGATGGGGAGGGTGATGATACTCGTGTAATGGGATTTGTGTTCAAGAGAAATAAGTTGAATATCGATGGGTAGGAGTCTTATTTCGTTCGACAGGGATATTGTCGATGAGGTGGTAAGAAGATCTGATGGGAAGTTTACCAAACAACAGGTAGAGTGGTGCATGAAAGCATCCGTATCTTACGTCCACCACCTAGCTAGGTATACTGACAATATATCTATCAGAATCCCGTTTATCGGATACGTTGTATGCAATCTCCGAGAGATGCGGGTAAGGCGTGATAAGATACGCCGGATATTTGTCAAGGAAGGTAATCGTTATCCGGATGAAAGGATGCCTATTGAGCTTGATTGTCTGGATAAGAAGATTAAGGCGATAGAGGATATGGAGGGGTTGAAGAACGGAGATCCTCTTATACGTGATAACCATGAGGCCATGTATCAATGTCGGTATGGAATGACATGGGAACAATTACAGGATTTTCAACAACAACAATTTAAAAAATAATGGTGATTATATATAATTTTACACAAAAACATAAAATAAATAGGATGTTTAAAATATTCTATTTATATTTGTTGCATGTATTTAGTAGAACAACATATAATCACTTCAAACGATAAGAGATATAAGATGTTAGATAATATCTGTTTCTTGTCAAAGAATCTGTACAATGCTGGGCTTTATGTTGTAAAACAAGAATTTCTAAGTACTGGTAAGTGGATTAGATGTACTGATCTTAACAAAAAAATGGTGTCTGAAAACAATCCTGATTTCAGAGCGTTAAGTGGATCTTCTTCACAACAGATATTGATGAGATTAGATAATAATTTAAAATCTTATTTCTCTTCTATCAAAGCATGGAAAAGGGATAATAAGAAATTTACTGGATGTCCTAAGTTTCCAAGGTATAAAGACAAGGTAAAAGGTAGAAATATTTTTACCTACTCTTATGCCCAGATACGACACAAAGGTGAATATATTTATTTTCCAAAGAAAGAAAGTTTACCTCCTTTGAAAACAAGATGTGAAGAAGGTAGTGTTAAACAGGTTAGGATAGTACCAAGACAAGGATGTTATGTTATTGAATTGATTTACGAATCTTGTTGTGTAAAGCAGAAGATTGATAACAATAGAATAATGTCTATAGATTTAGGTGTAAATAACCTTGCTTCTGTTGTTTATAATGTCAGTAATAAGGCTATACTGATAGACGGAAAGAGATTGAAGTCTATTAATCAGTATTATAATAAAAAACGTTCGTATTTACAAAGTAAATTAAAGAAAGTAAATGGAAAGAAAAATTCGAGACGGTTGATGTCTTTAACAAGAAGGAGAAACAATAAGGTGAAAGATTATCTTCATAAGGCAAGTAAGGAGATAATAAATATTTGCTTGAAGGAAGATATAACAACATTGATAGTAGGTCATAATGATGGATGGAAGCAAAATGTAAACCTTGGTAAAAGGAATAATCAGAATTTTGTTTCGATTCCATTTGAGATGTTTATATCAATGTTAAGATATAAATCGGAAAGACAAGGACTAAGATTTGTTGAAGTAAACGAATCTCACACGTCAAAATGCAGCTCTTTCGATTTAGAATCAGTAGGTCATCATGATACTTATGTTGGTAGAAGGGTAAGAAGAGGTCTTTTTATGACAAGAGATGGCATTCTTATTAACGCTGACATCAACGGAAGTTATAATATCATGAGAAAAGTAAAGGGGGATGCAGCAATGCCACTCCATACAGGGTTCGGGTATAACCCGGTTAAGAAATTTATTAACTAATTATACGAGTGTAAACTTGTATATAATTACCAAAATAATTATCGTGCAAACAATTGGTAAAGCCCAAGTAATAGCCCAAGCTTGGGAAGACAGTTTATTGGGCAGGATTCCTAAGGATAAGAAAGATTATCCCGAATGGTATAAGAATCGTCTTGAATTATGCAAGAAATGTCCTAAGAACTCTTCTAATATTAGGTTCTTTAAATTGCCGCCTAAGGTATTATTTCATAGATTGATTGGAAGACCGGGATGCTCGTTGTGTGGTTGTTTTATCAAGGAGAAGGCTTGGATGAAGACCGAGGTATGCCCATTGAAGTTCGTGGAAGGAGAGAAAGCCAAATGGAATGCTATGGAGGTGATAACGGCCGATCATAACGATTTTAATATCGAGTGCCCTAACGATTCCTTTGATATAGGACTTACGGATGACGAGAGCGAGTTTTATCTAAATATTTTTGATCAGAAAATAGGTGATAAGATAGAAATCGTGTTATTTATCACCCATAAAGATGGTTTCCATGTCAAGGAGCATCATCTTGGATGTGGATGTATGGGAGACGTTTCATATAACAAACATCCTGACAATGAGAATAGAACTATATTTAGGATGACATTGGATACCTCAAAATATACGGAAGGTCATTTTGAGAAACATCTATCTCTTATGGGTTATACGAAGGATGATCCTGAACGTAATTTCAAACATTTCCCGCTACGTATTATAGGGGAAGCTTATAAGTAGATAGTATGAGAAGCCCCGTAAGAAGTAAGATAGATGATCGTATCCATGCCCTTATTGTCATGGAAGTCGGATGCCGTGAGTTACCTGAATATTCATTGGGTGATATACTTTACTCCGCTTTAAGGAGAGTTGCTAAGGCTAATGGTGGTAACGTACGCTTCTTGCGGGATGTTAGTACCAGGGATTTATTAAGAATAATAGATCAGAGTATCAGTGATGAGATCGAATTAAATAATAATTAACCGCAATAATATATAAAACGTTAAACAATGTTTGAGTTTTATATATCCAGTTTACTGGCCGGGTATTAGCCTAAGTCTTGAAATAAAGACTACGTTATTGGAGAATATATAGTTACCTACGGATGTTTATCCAAGTCCGTAGCTCTAAGGTAGGTGATTAAACAGGGATTGTATTTGGGTTCCAGTGTTGCCTATATAAAACCTTCAATAACATTGGCGATGGGTACTAACAGGGTTTTACCCTGACTTATGTTGAATAAACATTAAAAAAGTAGCGAAAAGTGGTATACATTCAAGATATAGATGGAAATCCTTTAATGCCAACAACGAGGCATGGTAAGGTTAGGAGGTTGCTTAAATCGAATAAGGCGATCGTGATTAATCTATGTCCGTTCACCATCCAACTTACATATGCTACTTCAGGTTACAAACAAGAAGTTGTGTTAGGCGTTGACGCAGGTACAAAACACGTTGGTTTGTCAGCGACAACGAAAAGCAAGGAACTTTACGCAAGTGAGATTATTCTACGGAGTGATATAGTCGAATTGTTATCATCCAGAAGGGAATCAAGAAGGAGAAGAAGAAATAGATTAAGGTATAGAAAACCAAGGTTCATGAATAGAATTAAGACTAAAAAGGAGGAATGGGTCGCCCCATCTGTCCGACAGAAGATTGATTCTCATTTAAAAATCATTGGTTTTGTGTATTCTATACTACCTATCTCAAAACTGATTATTGAGGTAGCCCAATTTGATACCCAGAAAATCAAGAATCCAGAGATATCAGGTAAAGAGTATCAGGAAGGCGAACAATTAGGATTTTGGAATGTAAGGGAATATGTCTTGGCAAGGGATGGACATAAGTGCCAGCATTGTAGGGGTAAGTCAAAAGATCCTATTCTTAATGTCCATCATATTGAGTCAAGGAAGACAGGAGGAAATTCACCATCCAATTTGATTACCTTATGTGAAACCTGCCACAAGGAATTTCATAAAGGTAAAATCAAATTGAAAGTGAAAAGATCTGCCTCTATTCGTGACGCAGCCGTAATGGGAATCATGAAATGGAGATTATATAACAAGTTGAAATCTTTGTATCCAAATGTCAAGATGACTTTCGGGTATATAACGAAACACGATCGCATAAACCATGGGATTGAAAAATCCCATGTATCCGACGCTTTTGTGATTTCAAGGAATTTTAATTCATGTAGGCTTGGATATTATTACAAACGTAAATTAGTTCGTCGCCATAACCGTAAGATTCATAAGATGAAAATATTGAAAGGAGGAATTAGAAAGCGAAACCAGGCTCCTTTTAAAGTTTTTGGATTTAGGTTATTTGATAAAGTGATGTTTCAAGGAGAAGAGTATTTTATTTACGCAAGAAGGCTTTCTGGGCAATTTAATATTCGGGATATTAATGGAGAGAATAAGAAAGATGTATCTTGCAAGAAATTAAGATATATCATCCATGGTTTGATTTCTATTGAAACTGGATAATTTTTATTACAATGAATATTGTATTAAAAATTTATTTATTCGATATAGAAATGTGATAAATTTACAAAACATATTTATATAAAATTTAATACATACATTAATCATGATGGAAGAGGATAAGGATATTAAGAAAGAGATCAGGGATTATCTTAAAGAAGAGGCGGATACCCATATAAGGCATTGGATAGCTATAAAACGTGAGAGCAAGCGTTTGTATAGCGATATTGAGGATAGGACTAAGAAGATAGCCCTTAAATCATCCTCGTTGATAAAAGAGGAGGATTTTGTCGTTCTTCATGAGATGACCCATAAGATACAGATGTTGAATATAGAGGCTGTAAAAGTCAATTCTAGGTTGATGTTCATAATCCAGTTGGCTACCAGCTTCGGTATGGATCTGGATTTAGATACGACATATGCGTCCACCGCCAAGAGCATTATAGAAGACAGAACGTCTGGATTCGTGTTTTATGATGACAAGGAACGTCTTAGATATGCTGACAAGGAGCTTGAGGATATGTTCCATGACATGAGCGTGACGGAAGTAAGTAAGATAGGGGTTGTTCAATCTTATGAGCTTCTTATGAAACAGTATAATGAGTTCAAAGACATGAAAGCTAATGCCACAGGGAAGACGAAAGCCGACGAGTAAGGACGCTGATCGGGTGAATGACAATCTTGAGGTCATAGCTAAGGCTATAAATGACGCTAAGGGTTATATTGATAAGCATCCTTGGGATAAGGAGAAACCGGAGAATATGGCTAAGGCTTTTGATTTTATATCTAAGTTAATAGATAAGATCAATACATGGAATGAGTCGTATATGGAAAAAAGCGGGATCATGGATGTATATAGGTCTATAAATGATGTCCAGAAGAAGGAACGTAAGGGTCAAGTATCTGGAGGTATAGAGTCCGTATTAAAAAGTATGAAGTGATGGGGTTAAGCACGAGTCCAGAATTTTATGTAAACATGAAAAATCCTCCTGTATGGAACGATCTGTTCGGTTGGGAGGATCAGGATGACGATGTTAAGCAGTTCTTTAAGGAAGAGGCTTATAAGGTCAAGTACGGGGTGACTATCAATGGCACGTTCATCCCTCCATGGCTTTATTGGCATGTTAATTTCTTTCCCGTATTTCAGGATCTTCCAAACGGGGAACGTGTGCCAGCGATCAGTCGTTTGCGTGATAACGAATGGTTTTTCGCCGAGATGTACCAACGTGCCCGTCAGGAGAAGAAGGGTTTGGGGATGTTTGGTACTCGTCGTTTTGGCAAGGCTCTTCTGGACTCGGAGCTGATATATACTCCTTATGGACCTAAGAAGATAGGGTTCGCTGATATCGGGGATATCATATATGGCGATGATGGTAAGCTTACGACTATAGTAGGCGTATATCCTCAAGGGTTCGTTGATATGTATAAGGTTACGTTTGAGGACGGGCGCAGTATAGTATGTTGCGGTCAACATCAGTGGAAGGTTAAATATCATGGTGATTATAAAGTCATGAGCACCATGGGTATCATCCACTCTGACTTCCATAAGATGACCATAGACATAGGGGAGGCCGTGGATTTCCCCGAGCGGCGGTGGCTGATGTCGCCCCAGCTCCTTGGGTCTCTGACCGCCTCTTTCCTTTGTGGATCTACCGACAGGATCTTCGAGTTAAGCAATAAGGAGATGGATGATATTATTTATTCATCCAAAAAACAGAAAGAGTTGTTTATAAGCTCATTCATGAAGATAGCTTGCGGCATAAGTACTGGTGACGATCGTTTTAAGGTCGTTTACAAAAGTGAGTATATTATATCCTTCGTAAGAAGAATATTCTGGTCTATGGGATATTATTGCGTCATGGATGGTGATGATATGTATATATCTAAGACCCATAACAGGCTTAGGATATCCGATATAGATTATTACGGGAAGTATAAAGCTACTTGTATTAAGGTCGATAACAAGTCCCATCAGTTCCTTACCACTAATTTTGTCGTATCCCATAATACGACTATCATGTCATCCCTTCTTCAGATGAACGCTACCATGACGATCGGGCTTAGTCATTCCGTGGTAGGTTTCAGCGATAGCGATTTATCTAATATAGGTGAGTATTGTGAGTATGGGCTTGATCATGTGCATCCTTTTTTCAGAATTAACAGGACCAAGACCGATTGGAGTTCTGGTGTCACCTTAGGCAAGCGTATGTCCAACGGGGTTCGTGATGTTCATGCCATAATATCCATAGCCAATATCAACATGGGTAGGAAGACATCCACGCAGAAGACTGCCGGTCTGACCCCAGCCACGGCTATTTTCGACGAGGTAGGTAAGGGACCTATCAAGAAGCCGTACACTGCCGCCATGCCGTCCTACGACACTCCTTATGGCTGGCGTCTCAGTCCTATCTTGGCTGGTACCGGTGGTGAGGTGGAACTATCCAAGGACGCTCAGGAGATGTTCTCTGATCCTGATACATACAATCTCATGGTCATGGACTGGGATATTTTAAATCGGAGAGCCATGAAAGGAAAAACATGGAAAGAACGGAAATGGGCGATGTTTGTCCCCGGTCAGATGGCTAACTCCGGTGTCAAGAGAACTATAGGTCTGGGTGATTATTTGGGGAAACCTGATGATAAGAAGCTTAATAAGATCAAGATCGACGCTACTGATTTCGAGGCTAGTACCAATAAACTTAATGAGGAACGGAAGAAACTATCTACAAAGGACAGGGTTGCGTACACTTCTCATACTATGTTCTATCCATTTACGATCGATGACTGTTTTTTAAGCTCATCCCAGAACCTATTTCCGGTTGAGTACGCTATCAAGCATAAGAATGATCTTCTTGAGTCAGGTCAATATAGCGGCATGCTGTGTGATGTTTTCCTTGAATCGGGCAATAAGCTTGGTACTACGAAATCTAATAAACAGCTAGCTGGTTTTCCGTTTAGTGGAGGTGTTATTGATGCTCCTGTCCAGATATTCGAGATGCCTCAATCCAATAGGTTTGATGACTTTATTTATGTGGCAGGATGTATGCCTCCCGGAGAAAGGGTGTTGACCCCTGATGGATATAAGAATGTAGAGGATGTTGACTATGATGATTTCTTGGTTAATAATGAAGGGGATAATGTTAGGATACGCAAGAGACTTGTCAGAAATATGGTCGAAGAGGATCTTTATTCGATAAAGATGTATAATGGCGTAAGAATAAATAGATTTACTTCTGATCATCCTATTTTTGTTTCTGATCATAAGACCGTAGGGAGAAGGGTTAGGGAAGATTTATTCAAGTTTGATTACATACCTGTCAAGGATATAAAAGAGGGACAGTGGACAAGGATCCCAAATATGTATGCCGAAGAAAGGATGGATATTCCGGGATTTAGGGATTATATGCTTTCTGATGATTTTTGGTGGTTTGTCGGGATGTGGCTAGGGAATGGATGGATTGATAAGCAGTGTCGTGTACAGATGGCTATTTGTTTTGACTATCCAGAAGAGAGGGATAGGTATTACAAGGTTATAGATAATCTTTTTGGTATTAAGCCTTCGGAGAGATGCAGGAAGGGTAATTGGGAATTAAATTTTAAGCATGTTTATCTAAGCGAGTGGCTTGTTAATAATTTTGGTAAATATTGTTATGGTAAATATATTCCTGAATTTGCTAAATACCTCCCGTTTAGCATGAAGGTTAGTTTAATTCATGGATATCTGGATACGGATGGATCTATCCATAATGATTTTCGCAATTATTCGGGCATGGATTTCGTAAGTGTCAGTATGGATCTTCTTGAGGGTATACAGGATATATTATTGTCTCTTGGAATAGTTGGAGGTATATCCATAATGAAAAAAAATAGGGCTGAATATGTAGATGGCAATAAGGTTAAATCTCAAAGATCATGTTATCATTTAAGGATAGGCCATAACTATACTGTGTATTTCAGGAAGTTGGTTGAGACATTAACTCCTGATTATATATCTAAATTGTCTAAAGTATGTATGGATACCAGCACAAGAAAAAGTCCTTCCACAGGTATATTTATTAGTAATGATAATAAGTATATATATGTCAGGATATCATCTATAACTAAAGAAAAGTATACCGGTCCTGTGTATAATTTTGAATGTGATACGAATAATTATTTATTAAGGAATATATCTGTTCACAATTGCGACCCTTATAAACAGGCCAAGTCTGATACTCCTTCATTGGGATCCTTTTATATATTCAAAAGGCGTGTTGGTATCCGAGATCCTTATGCCTATAGAATAGTTGCCTCTTACGTATCCCGCCCATCATCTATAGACCAATTCTGCCGTACGTGCGAGGTGCTTCAGAAGGGATATGGTGCTATATGTCTTATGGAGAACGCTGACCAGATGTATGAGCAGTACCTTAACCGTAAGAGTGGTATGCCCGCATCTTTCTTTCTATTTGCTGGTGAGGCTATAGCCAATAAGTATGTGAAGGCCGGCTCCCGGCAGAACAGCAAGCTGGGGCTATATCCGACCCCCGGCAACCAGAACCTGCTCTTCTCTTGCGTGGTGGATTATTGCTGGCAGGATTTCGTTATTGGCTATGATGATAGTACCGGTCTTGATATAACGGTTAAAGGTATTGAGTTGATTGATGATATAGCTCTTTTGGATGAGATAATACAGTATAAGCCCGGATTGAACGTCGATAGGATAATAGCCTTCGGGCATGCGTTGGTTCTCGCTAGGTATTTTGATGATAACAATTACATGCCTAAATCGAAGATCGAGGAGATGAATAACGCCCGCAAGGAAGATGCTTATAAACACCATGAGATATATGCCTCGGCGTTTGGATCGGTATCTATAGGAGCTTTTAGGTAAATGAATGTCAATTAAACATCTATCTTTGTTGTAAATAAAATTGAATAATCATGGAAGTGTTTAATAGAGATCATTCGTTTCCAGCAAAAGGAGCGTTATTAGGATTACCTCCTCAGGCTATTTCCACGAAGAAAAAGAACAGGAAATGGAAGGAGGATTGTATGGACGCTCTTGAGACGATAGGGTTGAAACAGTATGATCGTAACCAGATGTACCGTGACTATTATCTGATGGCGGATGGTAAGTTATCTTTTATGGAGATGGCGGATGTTATCCCTCAGTTAAGGAACGTACAGAAGCTAAGGAGCGATATAAGGATACCTTCTTTCTTGAAGCATTATGATATCATAGGTGGTATCGTAAATGCCTTTGAGGGATGGCTGACAAACCTACAGGATAAGTATACGGTTAATGAGGTAGGGGATATGGCTATAAGTGAGTATGAGGATACGATGTCAAATCTTCTTCATCGCCATATTCAAGAGCAATGGGATATTATCGTTAACCAACGCCTTGTAGAGGCCGGTCTTGATCCTACGTACAATGAGTTTAATTCCGAGGAGGAGCGTCAGGCTTATGTTCAGCAAATCCAACAGGCCAAGGCGTCTATGACCCCTGATGATATCCAGAGGTTCATGAGTACAAGATGGAAGACGCAGGCGGCGGTATGGGGGGATCATACGATCGAGGCTGACCGTAGCCGGTTTTATATGGATGAGCTTGACAGGGAGAATTTCCGGGATCGTCTTCTTAGTGGAAAGATGTTCCGTAATCATTTCGTTGGCTTCGACTACTATCGTCCGGAGGTATGGAGTCCGATGGAGGTATTCCATCCTGACGTGAAATACCCGCAATACGGATCTTATGTGGGCCGTATTCATTATTACGAGGGTGTTGAGCTGATATCAAGATACGGCCATAAGATGACGGCCAAGGACAAGCGTCGTATTATGGGCGGTGATGATGATTATGAGGGATGGGTATCTAATGACGGTACTAGGTATGACTGGAAGAAAAAGAAGCCGTCTATTACCAGTATGTATGAGAATGAGGTTATTCCATGGAAAGGATACCATGACTATGAGTCTATAGTCGCCGCTGAGGACTATTATGGCGTTCCGATGGGTGAGTACCACACCTTCGGGCCGGACGGGGAGGAGCACACCCAGCCCCGCTTCTTGCCCCGCTTCCATCCCTTTGGATATTTCAACTCCGGAATGGCCGATGGCAAGAGATATGAGATAGACTCTCGCCTTTTTAGGGTCATGGAGGGATATTGGGTATCCATGAAACCGATATTCTTAATAACTTACATGACGGAGACCGGAATGGTGGATCAGGAGCTTGTGACAGATGAGCTTCTCCCGGAATTCTTGGAGAAGAATGGCATAAAGAAAGTAAAGAGGGTTATGGCCGATGCTGTTGGTGATCCTGAGGTGAACACCTATATCTTGGAGTATGTCCCTGAGGTTAGGTTTGGCGTTAAGATCACCGGAGGTAATTTAATGGATAAGCCTATATATATTGGTGGGGATCCAATACCTCATCAGATACATGGTGATAGCAGTCTGTATGATTATGTCATTCCGGTTTCTGGATTTATAGGGTCTAGTCTCGCTGATCGCATACAGCCGTTCCAGATGATGTATAACCTTGCTATGAACCAGCTATACAATAACGCCGAGAAGGAGATCGGTAAGTTCTTCTTAGGCGACTTAGGATTCCTGCCTACGGAATATAAGGATATGATGGACAAGAAGGGAGCTTTGGCTACTTTTATGCAGATCGTTAAGTCCGTATCGTTTATGGGTGTAGGTGGTAATGACACGAACAATCCTTACCAGAATCCGCAGATGAGCAGCATATATAATCAGTTCGGTGTATATGATCTTACTAATACGGATCAGATAAGATCCCGTATGGAAATGGCGTCTTACGCCTATATGATGGCTTATAGGATGATAGGTATATCCGAGCAAGCGATGGGCCAGTCAACTAGATACGAGAGTTCTACGGGCGTAAAACAGGGAGTTAACGCCACTATGTTACAGACCCAGACTTACTTTAATGATTTTGATGACTTCAAGAAACGGACATTGGATATTCATCTAGCCGTGGCTCAAGTATGCCAGAAGGAAGGATACGATTGGACCGTGATGTACAGGAACAGCGATCTGTCCTTGGCTTACGTCAGTCTTACGGATAATAGCTTGTCGTTACGTCATCTTAATGTTATGGCTGTCTCTAATTCCAAGAAACGTCTGGAATTGGAGAATTTGAAGCAATATATATTACAGACGAATACTTTGGGCAATGACTTGCTTGATATCACTAGAATGATGAATGCCAACTCGACGGCTGAGATGAATCAGATAGGAAGGGATGCCAGATCTTACGCAGATCGTGTAAGACAGGAGGAGTACCAGAATCAACAACGACTTGTACAGCAAAAAGCCGAGGCCGATCAACAGGCCCGTAATGACGAGCATGAGAAGGAGAAGGAGCTGGCTTATATCAAGGGTAACTTCGATTTACGGGGTAAGAGCATAATGGCCGCCGGTCAAGCGGCTAGGACACAAGATAACGCAGAGGGTATGGATTATGTGGAAGCTATAGCGGATCGAGCCTTGAAGGAAAGAGATCTGGATATCCGTGAGGAGGATATGAGAACCAGACAGGCTAATGCCGAGGCTGAGCGAAGATCTCGTGAGGAGATAGAGAAAAGGAAGTTGGAATTAAAAGAAAAGGAGATAGATTCTAGGAATAAAAGATCTGATACAGATAGGTTTACGTCAATAATAAACAAGAATTGATTACAAGTTTTGTAAATATTTTTACAAAATCTGTAATCATTTTGGCGTAAAATTCTGTCATATACTATAATGGGTTTGATTTAATTGATAATTAGATTAATGATAATTTTGTAAAAAGCAAAAAAGGAAATTGTATGAATGACATGGGTGATTTCGCTAAGGGTTTTAAGACCATGAGTGTCGAGGAACTTTTTTACCGTGGTGACGGTGATGGCGATAAGAATAATATCGAGGGTAAATATGATAAGGATGGTAATCCTATAGGTGATTCCAAGGAAGAGCCTGCCGACGGCGGAGCGGCTGACGGTGGCGGGGATAAGGGCGGCGATGCTACCACCCCAGACCCTGATTCCCTTGGCGAAGGAGGTACTGATAATAATGTAGTATCAGGATTTAACGGAAAATCTTTTTTGGAGAAGATGGCCGCTAGAGGTATTATCGATAGTATTGATAACCTTGATATTATGGTAGATGATAAACCGGTCGATCTTTCTACTATTACTAAAGAGGATGATTTACTCGATATAGTGGAGGGATTGATCAAGGATAAGGCTGATGAGTTGTTGAAAGACAAGGTTGATACCGGCTCGATGTCTGATTTCATGAAGAAGATGATAGAGGTGGATAAGGCCGGTGGTAACGTTGGCCAACTATTAAGCCAATATCAGAGTATTCAGGCTCCGTTGGATAACCTTGATATGAGTAATAAAAATGATCAGCTTGCGGTTATCCAGCATTATTATAAGATGCTGGGTATGCCGGAAGACGAGATAAAGGATAATATGGAAATGATGATTGGTAAAGGCGATGATTTTATCGAGTCTAAGGCCAATAAGTTTCATGATATCCTGAAAAAGGAGATGGATAACCTTATCGAGGAGGAGAAAAAGAAGTCCGAGAAAAGGAGACAGGAGTTAGTTGAGCAGATGAAAGTCTATAAGAAAGGTCTAAAGACATCTATAAGCTCAGGATTTCAGTTGACTGACACGATGATAGGTAAGGCTGTCGATTTCGTTACAAAGCCGATAGACAATCAAGGTCATACGGCTATAGATAAAGCCTATTCCGAGGCTATTAAAAATCCGGATATGGCCGCTGATTTGGCCTTGTTCTTGATGAATAAGGACGAGTTCCTTAAACAGAAAACCAACAAGGCTAAGATGGAGGTTAATAAGAAGACCATCACTCTTCTTTCTGGCAATAAGGGAGGAAAGCAGAATAAGACTAATATCGATAACGATACTATAGAAGCTAACTTCCTTGATCTGAGTGGATCAAAGAGTGTATAACGTTTAAATATATTGAAAATGAATCCGTTTCTTACAAAAAGTTTCCCGGCTACCGTGAATGGCGATAACGTTATTGCCTTTACCGATGCCAAGAACTATAAGACTTCGCTTGTAGAGCATAACTTAGGCTCATTGGCGAGCTGGTATTATGAGGACCCTGACAAGAATCATTTGGGTCTGTTGAATCTGTTCTCTAATATCGCTAATTACCCTGTACCGATGTATATGGGTATGATTAATAACGGCGCTACGATCTCCGTTAACGGTATTGGAGCTTCTTTCCGTTATGATTTACCTGTTACAAAGACATTCGCTGTTGTTACGGCTGAGGATACTTCAGGTCATCACCTGAAACCTGGTATTGATGGTAGCTTGTTTGATATCGTTTTGAATACATCTGAGTTTACGGCTTATGATGTTATTACCTACGATGCCGCTAATGGCTGTAATATCCTTATCTCAGGTGAGATCCCGTCTAAGACAGAAGGTGACTTGACACGTTATTGGTGTCGTGTTATTGGTGGTAAGGCTAAATACTTCCCCAAAGAGAAATTACGTCCGGGTATCCGCTACTGGAAGATCGGTCATGCTCTTGGTGAGTACAGCACTCAGTTCTCTAAAGTATCTGGAGCTGACAAGGCCGGTTCTATGACTTGTGAGTTCCGTTTAGGGAACCACCGTGGTGTTGAGGGCGAGACAACTATGTACGCTGGTATGAAGTCCATGCAGGCCGCTCAGAATAGCACTTCAGAGTTCGTGGAGACCGCTCTTCGTCGTATGAATGCTATGAGAAGCGAGTATGAGGGCAATATTCCTGATTTGGCTATTATCGGTAAGACTGTTAATGGTAGACTTGATTTGCGTACGGCTAAGGTAGCGTCCACGCTGGAGGTATTCTGTATGGCTGAGTTGGTTAAGCTGGAAGCTAGACAGTTGATGTGGCAAGAAGGTGGTATTATCATGGATCAAAATGGTCCTATCCATTTGAATGAGGGTATCTACCGTCAGCTTCGCCGTGGTTACACTATCTACTATAGCCGCCCGATGGGTATTACTAAGGATACGCTTATGGCTGCCGCAGCTTATATTTTCCGTGGACGTCAGGATCTTCCTATTACGGAACGTAATATTAAGTTCAAGGTAGGAGCTATGGCTATGATTAACTTAGAGAAGTTGATCAGGGAATCGTTCTTCACTACCTTGCAGAACTTAAGCTGGGGTATGGGAAGCGATAGGATGTTGCCTTCTAATCCTATTTCCGGTACTAACGACGCCATGATCTTAGGTCCTGTTCAGGTTAAGGGAGCTTTCATCCCGGGCATCGGTAATGTTGAGTTCGAGCATGATCCTTCTTTGGATTACGCCGACATGACAGATCGTAGCGAGTTGGTGAATGGCATGTATCCTAGATCCTCTTATTCTTGTATTATCGAGAATATCACTGACGCTGGATCGACTAACGCGTATTCCGCTATTCCTAATACGGCTAACGCTAAGTTAGGTAATATGAACAACAACGTATTCTATATCAAACCAGAAGGTGTAAGTATGTGGTGGGGTTATGAATACGGTCGTTGGGCACACAAAGCCAACGGTAATGAGATCGTATCATCCTTGCCGGGCATGAAAGAGCAATTCTGGTGCCACTCAGCTTCAGCGGCTTGGGTTATGGATAACAGTAAGTTCTTGATTATCGAGCTTCAACCGAACTACTTCGGCTAAGTTTTTATAAAATAGGTTCGATTCTTCCTATAAGTCTTTATCCTTATGGAGGAATTGAACCACTGTTCCTTCTTTAATCAATAATGTTTATTTCAAACATTTAATGATTCTATATTTTTAGTATATTTACTGTATGAAATTAACATTACAGATCAAATTGCTCCCAACATACGAGCAGGTCGAAATATTGAAAGATACATTTGGTGTTTTCAACGAGGCCTGCAACGTTATTTCTCAGATAGCGTGGAAACGATGTGTGTTTAAACAGTTTGATCTACATAAGGAGGTTTATTGTTTAATAAAGGAGACGTATCATTTATCTTCTCAACTTGTAGTACATGCTATCAGTAAGGTCGCAAATGCGTATAAGTCATATAGAAATAAGAAAAGATATTTTCGTAAGTTAGGATCTATCACATATGATAGGCGTGTTTTATCTTACAAAATTTCCAAATCTATATGTTCTATTTCGCTTATTAAAGGACGTGAGAAAATAGCATATATATGTTATCGTCCTCATCTTATGCAATTTGCAAAAGGAGAAGCTGACTTAGTTTTTATTAGGGGTAAGTTTTATATCTATCAAACGATAGAAATACCAGATGAGAGAGAAAATGATGTAGATGATTTTATTGGTGTTGATATGGGGATTACAGATATTGTTTCTATATCTGACGGAACCAATATTTCTTCTAATGAGGTCAAGAATATACGAGACAAATATAATAAGGTGAGAGCTTCCATCCAGTCCAAAGGCACTCGCAACTGTCATAAGTTGCTGAAACGGTTGAGAGGACGTGAGGGAGGATTTGCTACCATTGTGAATCATAGTATCAGCAAATGGCTTGTTGCGAAGGCTAAGAAAGAAAATAAGGGTATCGCTATTGAGGATCTTAAGAATATTCGATTTGGTATGAACTCTAAGAAACGAAACAAAACATTCCGAAGGAGAAGTAACTCGTGGAGTTTTTATCAGCTTCGTTCCTTTCTTGAATATAAATGTAAGATGAATGGAGTTAAGATCATTGCCGTCCCTCCGGCTTATACCTCGCAAACATGCCATGAATGCAAACATATAGGTATTCGAAATGGGAAGCGATTTCACTGTAAATATTGTGGCAATATTGCGGATGCGGATATTAATGCCGCTATGAATATTGCTACATGGGGGTATGTAAACACCCATGAAAGATGGGAATTGTTATCGTGTTCTATACATGATGATGTTTCTACGTCTAAAACCCATAAATCTTTAGTTTATGGGTAGTTTACATATGTAATTTGGTTTTTATAGAAGAGAATATTCTTATTCTTTTTTTTAGGAAAGTAACGCAAAAAATAAGGAAATGAAAGAGATTTTAAAATCAAAGAAGGTATTGGCCGAGGTAAACGGTTTCAATATCATGTCAGATACCTTATATGAGGTTGTAGGCAAACACGATGGAAGTGCTCCTCAGGCCTTTCAAGACGCTAATATAGCTAAAGCTCCGTTCCCGGAGAACGCCACTCACGTATGTTGTCCTTGGGATGATTTCTCCAAGGCCTATAACACCGGTTTTTATCCAAGATCAAGATGCTATAATGGTCTTGACAAGAATGAGATCGACAGGCTTGTCAAACAGCGGGTAGATAATATCATGAAACCTTTCGAGGAAATGTCACAGATGGATCTATCTCAAACCAATTTAGAATTTTGGGATGACGCTAAGGATAAGATCTTCATGGGTAAGGTTTATAATACGGCTAATACCGTAGATCTATTTTATTTATATTTGGCTGTATTTTCCGGCATGTTGACTCCTCAGGAAATGGATGGCGATCCTGTCTTCATGAACTCCATGTTCTGTTTCGTGGAGAAAGACAATATGAAGGATTTCGTTCAGCAGCGTGAGATCAATAAGATGAACATCAGCTATAAGTTTATCAGCGCCCTTAAGAAAGGCGGCGACGATCGTCAGGCTGTCATAGATCTTCTTCTTTACATCGGTATCGTAACTCGCCCGGATTTCACGGAGGATGAGTATTATACAGGATCTCTATCAAACTGGATGAATGAGAAGAAGACCAATGTTGATTATCTGCTTGATATCTGGGATCGGTCATTGGAAGGTGATTTCAAGGAAGTTCTTGAGTTTTACCGTATCGTAAACGTCCTTCAACGAAATGGTCGTATCAATATGACTCCATCCGGATTACAATATAATGGCCAGATCATAGGACCTGACGTTCGGACATCCGCTGAGTTCTTGGCTACCAAGAAAGACTTTATTGACATAAAGGCTAATGTATTAGATGAGTATGAGGAGATCATGTCTATGTCTAATATCGATGATAAGTCCAAGACAAAGAAGGTTAAGGATATTAAGAAGAAGGATGACGTAGAGGAAGGTGATAAGGTTAAGGAGGAATAACGATGACAATCCAAGAAGCGTATCTAAGGTCTTTGCAGAAGAACGAGCAGAATCTGGCCAATGGCGGGATTAAGCTTGATCCGGGAAGGTTCGTGCTGTTGTTCAACGAGGCCCAAGACCGGTTGGTTAAGTACTATCTCAATAGGAAGGATGATGAGACCATCCGATCTATACAAACTCTTCTGGTATACTGGAAATCGCTTAATAAGATCAATCATATTGATGACCCCGAATCGACATCATTTGGTCTTCCTGATGATTATTTATGGTTCTCAAATATAAAAGGATCGTTTTCTTATAACGGATGTGAGATTGGGGATTTTGTCATGTGGGAGGCTAAGAACGAGAATGTCCATGAGCTTCTTGGGGATGATAACAATAGGCCTTCTTTTGACTATCGGGAAACGTTCTACACCATAGGTGACGGGAAGGTCGTGGTGTATGAGGACGGCTTCCGCACAGACGAGGTCAGGATGACCTACTACCGGAATCCGGTACGGGTGGATCTGGCCGGGTACATCAACGCCGCCGGAGATAGGTCCACGGACATCGACCCTGAGCTGCCCGATCCTTTGGTGGAGGAGATTCTGGATATGGTCGCCAAGCAATTCAACCTTAACGAGAATGAACTAAGTAGATATAGGATGGATAAGGATAATGTGGCTTCCTTTAAATAAACAACGTTAGTTTTGATTATCCGGCCTGTCAGTTAAAAGACGGGCCGGTTTTTTTAACATCCTGTCACCGGATTTATATTACCCCATCTTTTTTTCCATTTATCTCCAAGATACCTGATTAGGGCATTAAAGTCAGATATGAATCCACTTTCTATCATATCGGATATATACCCTTGGAGCATAACTATTTCTTGCATCTGGTCAATAGAAGCGTAATTTCTTATTCCTTCTTCATGTTTACCAAATACCACATAATTCATTCCTTTTGCTATTCTTGATATATATGCTGAAAATTCACTATTTGTTATATTGTCACATAACAAAGATCTAACATCCTTGCACATTTTTATATATGTATCTCCAGCTATATTCCTGTTTTTAACCAATCCGTCTGTAAGCCATATTACAACAGTAGCGTATATCTCCGGATCTAGTTCCATTGCTATAGTTACGAAAATATATGGATCTATGAACCATTTTTGATCCCCTCTACCTCCTTTTCTATAGGCTAGTCCTATTTTTCTAAATTCTTTCAACGTTAGATTATCATAATCTATTCTCTTCTTTAAGCTATCATTACCGTATCCTAATTGAGTCATCAATGCTCTTATCTTCTCCTTGAATCCTTGATTACGCAATACATCATTTATTTCTTTTGCGGATAAGTTCATTGATTTCCTTTTTTTCTTTATAGAATCCATAGCTTCTGTTATACACACATATCCATCTTTACTCATTATGGATATAGGACTTCCTAAAAGAGTTCTACTCTCTGATTTTAAAATTAGATTTGATTTCATAATTTTGTTTTTAAAAGTTTATGTAATATCGTGAATCGGTCTGTGATAGATAGATTCACGATGCAAATATAAATAAATGGGATTTACTTTCAAAATATAATATAATTAATTGATAATCATGATTATAATAATGTGATTTATTATTTTTGTATATATTATTTGGTATTATTTCTCTGGAATCGGAGAAATCTCCGACTCCAGCAACTATTTATATATCAAATAGTTATATAAAAAACATCATAAATTGTTTCTATCGATTATCGTTCATTGTGGTAGTATATTCAGTATATCATATTTACAAAAAGTGTAATCCGTATTAATATTCATATACTCATGGTTGTACTTTATTGTCGTGATCGTCTTTATTATTATGTTTGCGTTAGGTAAATGATTTTTAAACTAAAATATTGATAATATGTTGCACAGACCGCAAGACCGGGTACTTTTCGTATCCCCACACGCTAAGATGGTGGATGTTGATTCCATCTTCTTGAAGGAAGGACAGATCGGTATTTACGATACTAAAGATACTTCCGAGAACGGTTGTAAGGCCGTGATTGATTTTACCGGTAAGCCTCGTAACGACAAGCGTTATGAGATCCGTATCGGTCGTAATGAACAAGCGGCTTCCCGCTCTATCTATGATAAGGATTTTTCCACGCCGTTATTCTCTTTGAACGAGATCACGGAGATTTACGCTTCTTGGCCGAAGAAAGATCATGCTTATGTCGATGATGTTATCTTAGGATACAATGGTGTTTCTGATGACACTGCGTTCTCAGTTTCCAAAGGAGACCGTATCGCTATCCGCTTGGTTCTCGCTGGTCGTGCCTTTGAGCTTCTTGGCTATGAGGAGGGTCGTGTAGAGATCAATGACGCTATCCTTTTGGATGATTGTGATAATACGCCAAATCAATGCGAGGAGTGTGATCCTTGCGAGGAGGTTGATTTGTTGCCAGCCGTCCTGAAATGTATCGAGAGGATGAAGAACCAGCCTATCGCTGGAGGTGGTAAGGTATCTGATTATATTGATATCACTCCGGTTACAAGATGTACTAACGAGGCTACGGAGCCTGAGACGGAGGACGTGAACTTCTATTGTATGGAGGTTTGCGATACTGGTGATGACCTGGCCTTGGCTGAGGTTCGTGCCCAGTACCCGGGATTGAAGATCGTTCGTGAGAGCATCAACGGCAGCATGTCACGTTATAAGGTGATGAAGAAAGGGACTAAGCCTAATGACTATACTCAACGTCTGATCTCTATCATGAAAGGATGCGAGGAATGCCCGCCTAGCTATACTGAGGTTAAGGGCGGATACCTGTATTCCATTTCATTGGAGGATGACGGCGTTGATATGTCTACTACGGTAGAGTCTTTACCTAATGTGGTAGCTGATACGGTTAATAAGATGAGCCAGATCAAGGGATCGGGTTTGTATATCGCCGCTACTTCAAAGAAATTGACGGATGAGGAGATCTCTACTTTCGTTGAGGCTAATCCTACGGCTATCATCTACTATGTGGCTAAGACATCCGATATATGCGAGAATCCTACGGTTCGTACCGCTTCATGGTCAGCTTGTGGTTCTTGCAAGGTATCTAAGGAGAAGTATTATATCACGATCCCGGATAACGAGTGTGGAGAAAGTGCCTTGGAAGAAATCAAGCAGGCGTTCCCGGAACTGGAGATCACGGATTATGGTACTCCTGCTGCTTGCCAGCATAGCTTCCAGACAGAGGTATATACCAATATGTTGTGCGATGAGTGTGACAAGGTATTTGAAGGATTCTTCACCAGCGAGGCCCCGGCATCCTACCGCAACCGGATGTGGAAGAAATTGGAATCAGCACAAGAGCTTGGTAGTAATTGTAAATGCGGTATCCGTTTCCGTGGCAAGGAAATGTTGTTATCTCCATCAGAGTGCTTGATGGATAAAATGACTTATATCGAGGATAGCGTGGAGATTGTAGGCGCTAGTGGCGGTTATCCCGATTCTTTGGATGAGGGTTCTCCTATCTGGTGGGATCAGCTTCATTTCGAGAGATTGTCCAGCAAAGCACCACGTACTCATGTCGGCGGTAATATGATGGATGACGAGTTGAAGGGTTACGCTCATTTCAACGGCTTCCCGAAACATCAGGATTTCATGGGACGGACGTTCATGAACGAATATAGTCGTGTAGAGCAAACGGCTCAGTATGTTGACTTCCAGATTACGCTTAATCCTCATAGATACGCCCAGGGATTCGGGAAGGTTATCGCTGATGATCCTGTTAATTTGATCTTACGTGTACGTTACGGCGCTCATGAGGGTGTTCAGGAGATGATTAACATGATCGGCGCTGCCGCTGGTCTTGGCCCGGCTATCGTAACCGAACCGAAATAAAGAACCTTTTTTGCGTTCATATATTTCCTAAAGGGGAGAGATTCAATTCTTTCCCCTTTTTTATTAACTTTGAGGCATAAGAACTAAAATGTTATAATATGTCAGGCATTAATGAGTATCTAAAGAGACTAGCTTCTATATTCGGAAGCATGGGTTTCTCCGTTCCGCCAGATGACTTCTCAGGGGTTGTCATAGACGGAAAGACGTATCCGGTCATGATGAGGAATGACGGGTGTTACGTTTACTTCGATGATAAAGGAGTAAAGAGACTTGTAAGCGAGGTCCCTAAAAAGGACTATCAGTTCATTAACATCAAGGACGCCCGTGTGTCGATCGTCAACCAATGTTATCGGACACCGGGTGGTCAGGTAGAGGCTCGTATCCATACCTATATGAATAATAAGGGGGAGATACTGGCCGAGAAGATATTTATCATCAACTCATCGGATATCGATACTCCAATTGGCACGGAATTGGATAAGATCCCTGCCGAGTGGGTGGCTATAGATTGTAGTATAGCGGAGATGACCGATCGGGAGTTGATATTCGTAAGTAAATGTTATGCCACGGAAGGAGGCAAGGTCCAGATAGAGGGCGTAGAGTCGGTTGATCCCCGCCTGAACCCGGAGGTGTCTCATTATGAGGTGGTGAATACTACTGACGATAGTAACCCTATTGGAACGAAGTATAATGCCATACCTGATACGTGGAGGCGTATAGTATGTGATTTTCCGGACATGACCCAAAGGGAGATAATACCGGTGCTTAAATGCTTTGATACCGGAACCGGAAGGGTGCAGATAGAGGGATATAAGATATTTGATTACGAGATGGGTACCAGAAAGGAATGGTATCGCGTCAAGCAAAGTACCGATCCTGAGAATCCGGTAGGTAAGTTTATCACCAGCATAAGCGATGACTGGGTTGAGGTCGTTTGTGACTTCACGGATATGGAGGACCGGGATATTGAGGTAACTGTAGAATGTTATAAGACACCGGCCGGTAAGGTGAAGCTGGAGGTTCTCACGTCATGGGACGGGAATATAGGAGTTAGGGATAAGAACTATAAAGTCCTGGAGACTACCGACCCGTCACAACCTGAGGGTGCCAGCTTCAGTTCCTTGCCAGATACGTGGGTAAGGACTGTCTGTGATTTCGACGATATGGAGGAGCGTGACATCAGGTCTTATGTCGAGTGTTATGACGGAGGCAATGGCAATGTCAAGCTTCGTAGGTTGGTTTCTTATGACTCCAAGATAAAGGCAAGATACGTCCGCTTCGAGGTGCTTGAATCGGATGACGCCGGCTTCGTTCCGGGGGCCGAACTGGCTACCCTCCCGGACGGATTCTCTTTGGTGTCTTGTGATTTCACGGATATGGAAGATAGGATGCCTATTGATATCGAGGAGTGTTACAAGACATCAGCCGGAAGCGTGCGTATGAGACATGTGGTGTCTTATGATGGTGATCTTGGGAAAAGAAACCAGTTCTGGGAGATTGTGGACTCGTCTGATAATAAGTATGGGCTAGGAAATAGGATAAATAATATCCCTGCGGATTTTATCCGTGAAAGGTGTGCTCTAGAAAGGTTGGATGATCGTATTACCAGAAATGCGGTAGAATGTTACTCGACACCAGGAGGATCGGTAAGGATTAAATCCACTTACGTTATCAACCCTTTAAATCATGTTAGGTCGTATAATCATCATGTATTGAGTTCTACAGATAATGATATCCATGTTGGTACTCAATATACCTCTTTGCCATCCAATTTCGCTCGTATCGAATGCGAGGAGCCGGATTATATGGATCGACTTATCGATACCACTGAGACTTGTTATGATACCGGAAAGGGTACGGTGAAGATCAGGAGACAGGAGTCGTTGAACGGAAATCTGGATGTAAAGACTTTCGACTATAAGATCGTTGAGTCTACCGACCCCGATCATCCTATCAATACTACCCCTACGCAGACGGTTATTAACGGCTGGACGGTCATCAGTTGTGATCTTAATATCATGGACGTGGATGATTGTTATGAGATCGGTGGTCATAAGATACATTTGAAGGGATTCAGGACAGTCAATCCGGCATTGCAGGATATTAAGTCCAAGTTATACGTCGTATATTCCGATCATCCTGATTATAATGTAGGTGATGAGCTTACGTCTATACCGGATGGGGCTAAGGTGACGATCTGTGATTATGCGGATAAGAGCCAAAGACATATGGTTCCGGTGCGAGAGTGCTATGAGGTGGCCGATGGCCGGTTCTATGTGGAGGGGAGCCGGTTGATTGATAACAATATGGTCGTAGAGCGGACGTCAGTAATGGTACTGGAGTCATCCTCCCCGACCTACCCGGTAGGTACGACACTGACCTCCATTCCTGTTGGTGCTACTATCGTGGCTTGTTTATGTCAAACCTGTTAATATCAAGGTCATGGTTAAGGTATGTAATGATTATTATATGATTGACGCCCTAGCCGGCGGTGAGGTCATAAGGAAAAGGAAATATCGTCGTGAGAATACGATGATCGGATATAAGTGGTATGATTATAATGGGGTCGAGGTAACCGACCCCATTGAGATATCACGTCTTGACGGATTGGCTACTAAGCATCAACGTGTTGATGAGGCTTATGATGATCATGCCATTTTCATGTCGTCAACCAATTACGTTAACAGCGTTTCCGGTATACCTATGGATAAGCATATGGTTGTCGTTGAATGGAGGCCGGATAGCGAGCAGGGCTTTGTAACCATGGCTCATGATGAGGGTCTTGATGGGGACAGCTATTATATAGTTGTTATCAATGCCGGAGATAAGCAGGCTACGATCTACACCCCCGTGGATCCTGAGGACCCAAAGGATGGGACTTCACGTGCGGTTGATGGCGATAACGTTTCCGTTGGAGGATCATATGTCTCTATATCCCCCAAGCAAGTAGAGAGGATAAGGGCTACTTTCCGTGATGGTAAATGGTATTATGAGTTAGTCACGAAGACATATCCTAGTAATACCGGAGGCATTAAGATCGGGGATGTCGATTATGTCACTTTTAGGTATTTATGGGATGAGAGTTCGGGAAGGGATTTGGATACGATGACAGAGGCTCTTAATTCTAATATCCCTACTATTGATAATCTTGGCGTTGGTTATAATGGTCCCGGTAACGGTGACGAATCTGTAAGGAGCGTGCTTAAATGGGGTGGTGATAACACCGGTTCGGGTAAGGAATGTGTTTGGATGTCGGTGAAGGATCTAAGGGCACAGTATTATTCTATATTGCCGGATGAGACGCAATTCATGGCTTATGCTACATGGTTCGCCTCTATAGGTACAGGTAAGTGTTCTTTTGAGCTTGTTGGTTACAAGGGCGGTACTATGAGCCAAGATGGATATAATTTCATCAATACCGGTGGGTCTGTAGTATATCAAAACACGTATGATTTTGTTTGTCATACCAGTAAGGGTTCATCTACGTATAAGACATCCTACGAGAAGGTGGCTCGTGTTACCTACAATAAGCTCACTAACGAGGTTTATATGTCCATCGGCGACGCTATGGATCAGGAGGATAATTATGATAAGTTAGAGCGGGAGATCAATAATATAAAGGAAAGGCTTAACGATGTCGAGAACGAGTTGGCTGTCGTAAGACGTATAGCCGAGGGCAAGAACACGGCGTATATATTTGATACGGTCGATGCCATGAATGAGTGGCTGGCGGTTCCGGATAACACGGCTAAGCTCCGTGTGGGGGACAGCTTCTGGATCAGGGAACAGGACGTGCCTGATTATTGGTGGGATGGAACTCAGGCTTTAGAGCAGGAAGGTCCGAAGGTGGATTTGTCTCCTTATTATACGAAAGATGAGATTAATAATATTGTTGATGATATCAACCAGAAGATAGAGGATAAGAGTACGTCTATTATCTTCGATACTTATATCCAGATGAAGTCTTTCGTGGATGATCCAACTAACGCCGATAAGCTTAAGGAAGGTACCATCCTGTTGATACGAGAGAAGAACGTACCTGATTATTATTACGATGGAGCTGGGATAGTTAAGATGGAAGCCGACGTAGAGCAATGCCTTTATGTTACTTTAGCTAATAAGCCTACGGAAAGCACCGTAAGTTATACCCAAGATCGGGAGGTGACTAATTTCACTCCTGGAGCTATAGCTAGATGGGTTGACGCTGACGGTAATGACGTGTTCTATAAGCTTGTGGAGGTAGTAGGAGGCAAGGCTAAGTGGATTACTCTTATCGATACTAAATACGGTAATGTGACGCTACAGAGCACTTATGACAAGAACTATGAGATCGTGAATATCGTATCTGGATCACGTTTACAAGCTATAAATAGCGATAAGGATGAGATCAAGTTCGTTAATAGCGCTACCGGTAATGTTACTGTCGTGTTTAACGCCACGGTATCAGGAGGAGCCAAGAAACTTACGAGCCTGTTGGCCGTGAACGAGGTGGTCCTTACGCCCGGGGCGGCGGCGTCCTTCACCCGTACCGGCGAGACCTTCACCCTCTCCGATCTTTTTGGTGTTACGATCTTCCCGGATCTGGCTGATTCCAACCGTGAGGGAGAATGGGTAATGAGCGTAGGCGTAACCGGAAAACCGATCCTTATGGAGGTAAAGGAGATGAGGAAATGGGATGAGAGTATTGTCCGGGAACTTACTATTGATGAGCTTAACGAGAAGTTCCCTAACGTGGATATCGGATTCGCTGTCGTATGCAAGACCATCAACAAGGTATATGAGATGGTTAACGGATACAAGGAATGGGTGTCTTATGATATAACCTCAATAAATTAATGGTATGGCTTTTTTAGTGGGATATGATACGGTCTTTTCCTCGGTGACGTTTATAGTGAATGAGGACAGGTTCCCTTGTTATGATGGGAAGGATGCTGATTATGTGCCTGATCCGATAGTAGATTATAATGCCTTTAATCGTAATCTCAGGTTCTCGGCAAACAATCCAGGATTCGTGGACGTCGATTGGGGTGATGGGACAAAGGATCAATACCCTTTGGTCAAGATATCTGACGGTAGTTATAGGATAGTATTCAGGTCTTTAGATATTGAGTACAAAAAGAATCCTGACGATACTACATGGTGGTATAGGAAGGAGGATGGATCTCAGTATATACCGGTTCCTCCACATAAGTATAGCGATATCAGGCGTAGGGAGGTTACGATGAGGTTCTCTAACGTAATCGATGGGGAGTTCAATATGGATGGTATTGTCCTCCATGAGTTTCCTATAGTTAATCTACCTGATATAACTTATTTGGCTATGGTCAGATCCGTTCTTAAAAATGGTGATATCCCATATGACAGGATAAGTAAGAGCGTTAATCTTCGTAATATACAGATGGGGTCTTTTTCTCATCCTGGTGTTTGGGACAATTGGCCGGAAGGTTTTTTAAATATGAAAAATCTGAGGTATTTCGGATGTAACAATGTTTTTAATTTCGCTGATAATCCTGATTCTAATTGGAGAAGATTCTCGGAATGGAAGAATCTTACTGAGTTTAATTTCAACTGGTGTAACATCCCTTCTTATGATCCGGCTTTTAATTCTATTCCGGCTGTGAATATAAGTATTATAAGCGATAGGAATAATATACCTGTATTTGATGAGGTGGATAAGGTAGGGGATGATAAGACAGGCGTTACTTTTATGGGTCATGGTAGCTCATGGAAACAAGATCTGGTAGGAGGTAAGTTGAATAAGATTCAGGGCACGTATTGTAATTCAGGCACGGTACCGGTAGATGATCTTCCAGATTGGTTGTATGAGGTAAGGGAATTTAGGATATGGACTTTGCATGATGGTGGTAGATTTATAAATACGCAGGAGAGGGCTGATACGTTCGTTAACACGTTTTATGATAAGATAATGTCGTGGAGTTATATAACGATGTCACAGACGGCTTCTGACGGTAATAGGAATCAGTTTTATAAACTTACCTTAGATTTATATACTGCCGTAGCCCCTACTAATAAGAGACCGTCTGGCGTTTATCAGGCTCCTGATGGGTTTGTCAAGGGGGTTAGTAATGGTAATCCTACGACGCCTATGGAGAAGGTGTATGTGCTTACCAATAACTACGGGCAGACGTGGATCTTGGCGCCTGCCCCGGCTTCTAAGGCCGCCCTTACGAGGGCACGGCGGGCGGGGAAGGCGAGGATCGCCCCGTTCGTCCTTGGCGTAAAGGACGGCCATGTATCCGTGTTCAGCGGAGATGTGTTAGATGAAAGCATGTCCAAGTACAGTTTTGCCGATAAATACGAGGCTATAGATATATGTAGTAATCTAGGGCTTGATAGTTCACCTGTTGTCGAGTATTTTAGAAGAATAGAGGAGGGAGAGGTATGAAGTTGATATGTAAGGATACGAATAAAGGGTCTATAACCTTTTTTACTAAAGGCAAATACGCTTTTAGGGGCGTTAGCAGGAATGATACTACTGATGACGTGCCTGACCCTATATTGGATGTTAATAATTACAATGAGAGTATACAGTTTTATTCCAAGACCCCAGGAATGTGTGAGGTCGATTGGGGTGACGGGAATAAAGAGCAATTTCCTTTCGTGAAGGATAGGAGCGAATCCATATACGGGCGATATAGGTTGATGTTCAGGAGAAGGGATATAAGTTATCGTAAGAATCCGGATAGCCATCCATGGTGGTTTTATAAGGAAGATGGGAGTGAGTATATCCCTGCGCCTAATCATGCTTACGCTGATGGGCTAGATAAAGAGCGGGTCATTACCATGACTTTTACGAATGATATTACATACGTTCAAACAGCAAGGATAATGATGGTAGGATTTCCGATATTGGACGCCCCAAGTATTATCAACTTAATCTTATCCATTACCGGCGATGGGAATATAACCGATATTCCTAAAGATAGGATACGTAGATCGGTAAATATAGAGTATATAACACTTAGCGAATTAGGTGTAGGGATATTGACATCCATACCGGATGATTGGGATAGGTTGACTAAGTTAAAAGGCATTAATTTAAATCGAACGGCTGATTTTAATGATACGGAGTCTTCTAATATAAGGAAATTCCCCTCTATGTGGCCTAATCTTATAACATTAGCTTTGGCAGGTTGCAGGGTTAGGGTATATCCAAGGGAATGGCTGTCTTTTAGCAAGCTAAAAGAATTATATATATCCCCGGGAGTGGCCATGTCATCGTTTGACCCTAATACATGCCCGGCTATGGATGAGGTGGATAAGATAAATCCTAGCTTAAGGACCTTCGACCATATAAATAGATGGTATGGGTCTGTCGTGAGCTGGCATCCGTATATGATCGGCAAGGGGCTGGAAAATATCACTAGCCTTACCGCCTCATATGGCTATAGTAATATAGATGTAAGTAATCTACCGGATTATATATATGAGATGAGATCTATGAGTAGTTTTTATATGCATATCTCCTTGTCAACCCAAAGTCGATGTGATACGTTTATATCAACATTATATGAGAAGGTGATGGGGTTTGATTATCTCACTATGTCCTCCTCCGCTTCCGATGGCAAAAGGAATCAGTTTTATGGATTGTATCTAAGTATGTATTTGGCTGCCAATCCTGTTGATAAAAGACCTAGTGGCGTATTACAGGCGCCTTCTGGTTTTATAAAGGGTCAGTCTAATGGCTCTCCGTCGACTCCTATGGAGATGGTTTATGTGCTTATGAATAATTATGGATGGAGGTTTAGTATGGCGCCAGAGGCTTCGGTGTTAAGGTCAATACGATCTTCTGATATTGACACGAGGTCGTATAAGCCATATAAGCTTATCGTATTTGACGATGGGCGTACCTTTGTAGGCAATGGAGATGTTTTAGCTCATGATACGGATAAGGTATTATCGTTTGGGGGTCAACCAGAAGGGGAGTATTTATGTGATTCTATGGGATTGGACAGGAATGTTATTGTAGAATATTTTAACAAGATAGGCAATGGCTAAGACATTATATAAATACGAGGCATCATCCAACAAGTTCGTGTGGTTCACCACATGGGATAGGGCACTTAGAAATTATTATACCGATGATTATAATTATGTACCTGATCCTGTCGTTGATAATCCTTATAATACGTTTGTCGAGTTTAGATCCAGAAAGCCCGGTATGGCTAATGTGGATTGGGGGGATGGAATAAAGGAGCAGTTTCCTATGACCAAGGTTCAAGGGCAGGATAATTATCGTATTATATTCCGTTCTTTGGCAATACAACATAGGAAAAATCCCAATACTACGTGGTGGTTCAGGAAGGAGGATGGATCGCAATACGTACCTATAGATAATCATGCTTACGCTGATGGGAGGAGGGACGTACAACGGGCTGTGTCGATAGATTTTACTTGTGATATTTATTATGCCAATATCCAAACTTGCAAGATGACATCTTTCCCGATTGTGGATATACCAGGACTTGAGTTTTTGGTCGTATCCAATACGATGTATGTTAATGACGGTATACCTGTAGACAGGTTGTCAAGATCCAAAAAGTTAATTTATATCTATTTTCAAAATGTAGGGCAAAGAATGACCGTAATGCCTGAGGCTATAACCAGTAAGACAGATGTATATTATTTAAATATGTTTAATATGCTTGATCTTAGGGATATAGAATCTAGCGGGATAAGGAATATAAAGAACATGAAAAATCTTCAAACCCTTGAATTGTCTTCATGTTATTTGGATAGGTATATAAAGGAGTTTAATGATCTTCCTAAATTAACTTCGTTGAGAATACATCCTGGCCCTTCTGATATGTGGAATTATTTTGATATAAATACCCTCCCTTTTTTCGAGGTAGATAAGATAAATCCTAACATTACTGATTTTTATTTTTTAGATGACTGGGTAAGTGGAGAAAGGAGGACGGGTTGGAATGATGATAATATGTCTGGAAGGGGATTGGAACATCTTACTAGTTTCGTTGCAGCTCATAGCAATAGTCTTAGAATGGATAAGCTTCCGGATTATATTTATGAGATGAGGGCTATTGCATGGTTTAACGTGGATGCATCCACTCATAGCCAAAAAAGATCAGATGATTTCGTGAACTCTTTCTACGACCTTGTTGTAGGATGGGATCAGATTACTATGACATCCGTGGCTAAGGATGGGAAGAGGAACCAGTTCTATAGTCTTTCGGTAAGCATGTATGTTGCTACTTATCCAACCGAAAACCAGCGTCCTTCCGGCACGGAGCAGGCCCCAGATGGATTCGTGAAAGGCTCGTCCAACGGGTCTCCCGCTACACCTATGGAGAAGATATATGTGCTAAAAAATAACTACGCCCAGAGATGGACGATTAAACCAGAATAATATTATGAATATCAATATTTTAAAACTAAATTGGGGGGGGGGTAAAATCCTATTTGCCTTATAATGAGAAGAAGAATGTTACCCAAAAGGAAGATAATAGAGGTATTCGAGGAATTATCTCCTCAGGATAATGGATATTGGGCGGTTCCTGATGGGGTCTATGAGGTTGAGTTCGCGTTGGTCGCCGGAGGTCTTAATGGAGAATATTCCGATGTATATAATGCCGGGAGTGGCGGTAACGGAGGTGGTGTACTGACTGGGACTATACCCGTAAATCCAGGTGTTACATATAGGGTGGTTGTAGGAGATATAGGTGGTGATAGTATATTCGGTATATATCAGGCTATTGCCGGTAAAGGTGGAAGAGGCGGATATGGAGTTGAAGGGGATGGTCATGATCCTTCCCCGGGAAATCCAGGGCAAGATGGATCATATGTTTTTAATAACAAATATCCTGACCGATATCCTTATCCTATGGGCGCTGGTGGTGGATCGGGAGCTTATACAAGAGGATGGGATAAAGGCTTTTTATCCGGAGGTAAAGGTGGCAATCACGGAGGAGGTTATGGGGCTGGAGCTGAGGATACTGAGGGTGTTACTATTAATGGCGAAAATGGAGGTGATGCCACTTATTATGGTGGTGGTGGTGGTGGAGCCTCTAAAGCTTCTAATAGTGGGGCTACGAGCGGTCGAGGAGGATCAGGTTATCGTGGTATTATTATTTTACATTATTTTAAAAATGGATAACATGAATAGAAATGATATTATAAAAGAACTAGGTTCGTATTTTGATATAGTGGAATTGGTATGTCCTCATACATATAATAAGTGGAAGGACAGATCGTGGCAGTTTCTTGATACAGCGTTTCTCCATAATCTTCTTATATTACGGAGGGATATAATCAAACAGCCTATGTATTGTAATAATTGGGACAAGCAGGGGCAGTTTTCCCAACGTGGTCTTAGATGCAACATCTGCCAGATAGTTAAGGATAAGAAAGATGTTTATCTATCCGCTCATGTGTTGGGTAAGGCTGGGGATTTTGATATCAAGTCGATGACGGCGGAACAGGCTAGAGGCTTGATCTTGGATCATCAAGATATGTTACCATATCCTTTCCGGCTTGAGGGGAAGGTGGGTTGGTTGCATTTTGATAGCCTTGATACTAGGAACGGTATACACGCCGTGGTGTTTTAGGTACTTAATGGTATAGTGGTTAACTTTGCGAGTAGGGTATAAAATGAAAGACAAAGACATGATAGAGCGAGTAGGGGCTTTGTGGAATATTGCGCTTGCGTATGGTGCCTCTTGTTGGGCTTATTTCCAGCCGGTACACCATTTATTAATTGTATTACTTATAGTATTAATAGCTAATTTTTTAGCTAGGTTAGCGCAAAGCATAAGGGGCTGGAAGCTCCGACGGAGTCGTAGAAGAAGGTTTAGTTTTAAGAGATGGCTTAGGGAGGTCAGGTTAACTGATATTCTTAAGGAGTTCGCTTTGTCCTGTTTTATAGTAATGACATTATGTGTTATATATAAGACGTTATACCCGATCGAGGAGGAGGCTAGTATGATACTTACCGTAACCAAATATGGTGTGTATATAGCCCTTGTGGGATATGTCATGCTTTTCTTGAATACCATAGGGGATACTTTCGCTGATGCTTATTTGGTTAAGGTATTCAAGGCCGTGTTTAAGAGGATAAACGTATTCAAGATGTTTAGTTTTTCCAAGAACATACCTGACGAGACGTTTGACGATATAAAGAAGATTGCTGATGATGAGGTTAAGGATAAGTCTTAGGGCGATTTTTTGTTTAGGTCTGTCGCTGTCCCTGTCCTCTTGCGGAAGCAGGAGGCAGGTTAGCGAAACGTCTATTGATAGCCGGTTGATCAGCAGGATAGAGACGATGATAAATGAGGTTATAGACCGGAGGATGGTGGAGATAAAGACCTCTGATCTTAATGCCGATATTATTATAACGGAGAGGAAGTTCGATACGGACAAGGATGTTGATCCTGCCACGGGGGAGCGACCGGTGTCCTCGCAGACAGATACCCATATCGTCATTGGCCGGCGTGATAGCACCGTGACAGCCGACTCCCTTGGTATTGATAAGACGAGGAATGATATAAAGAATATGGATAATAAGATAGATATCAAATCTAAGGATGTGGATGATAAGGATGAGTCAAAGTGGCCTACAGCTATTATCTTTATCTCGATCTTAGGTATACTAGTTGTATTGTTCGTATTATTGAAAAGATTAGGATTGATAAAATAACAGGTGTACAAGGCGCCTTATACACCTGTGGGTTATCACCCCAGAAAGGATTGCAAATGCGAGGTCAGTCCCGGATTCGAACCGAGGTGTATGGTTTTGCAGACCACCGACTAAACCAACTCATCCAACCGACCGCATCGTGAATATATAATTTTGTCTTTGACCAGACAACTTCTTTGACCAGATTTTTACCCAATCAGAAACTGCCTTGAAGAAAATCCCTTATCTAGTAGACACTAGGTGAGGCAATATCTCTTTGAGGTCTATCTATGTTGACACCAGAGGGAATGTGGCGGCTCCGTGAGGCAGGGCAGGAGGTATCCCCATACGGCCGGCCAGGAGCGGAGCGACTCGTAGCCCACCTCCATTTTCCCCTTGGCGTATTACGCTTAAGCGTTGGAAAGAAGTAAACATATCAATGCATTAACGTTTGATGTAGGTAGTTGTTTGTCGATTAAAGATCCATCGATAACATAAGTAGGTGTCAAAAATACACTAAACTAAATCATTGATATACATTATTATTAAGATCTTAGATTTTCAATCTACTACAGATTATTGAGTTAATGTATTTAAGTTATACACTTTAGATAATAACAAAGCGTTAGCTAACGCTTTTTAATCAATCAACTTATGATATAAACAAAGAAAATCTTTATAATGAGATTCCCTTCTTAAGGGGGCGAAAGTTTCCTATATCACATGTCACAAAATAGACAACTGTGTTTATAAAAGAGGGTGGATAAATAAATTCATCTCTTTTCTTAACTATCCCTACGATAGTCTCCCTACGCAATGTCCAAGTTGGATTTCGACCATATCGATCGCCGTAAAAAGCCGTGATCATAAACAAAAAAAATGAGCACTTTCACAAGCACTCATTTTGAAACGACAAAGTTTTTAGTATCTTTGTACTATACTAAAAAAATAACATATGGCAAATTTAACATTAATATTCGACCAATTCGTATCTTTCTCTGAAAAAAAGAGGATGTCAGAAGAAAATAGAGCCTTGAGGAGGGATTCCGGCAAGGTCATCCTACCTTATTTGCTTAATGACAATGCTAATCCTTGTTGCGATAATCCTAGGATAAAGCGTCAATCATCATCAAAGTCAGAGATACTGGAGAAGCCGATATCGGAGACGCTGATAGGCATTCTTATCATATGCCTTGACCCTATAAGGTTTAGGGCGCTGGGGATCCAATACAACATCAAGTGGTTCTATTACTTTGTGAATGAGATAGTTAGTTACTATATTAAGCACCATCGTCTTGGTGGTGATAATCTTGCTTATCAGATAAAGTTAGTTAGGTGGCTTTTGATCAGTTATGTTAACGTGGCTGTTGTCCACGGTTATTATGCTATGGTGAGGAAGGCGAAGAAGGAGCATCCTGATCTTTTTGTGCATAGCAACAATGCGAGGTATTATTATTGGGACAATTGCCCTCCTAAGCATCATAAGCTAGAGGATGAACGAAATATAAATAATCCTACCTATAAAGCCCATGAGTGCAATAGGAAGCGTGCCGAGGATATCAAACGTGTTGTTTATGACTCCATGGATTCGATCAGGAAACGTGACCTTAAGGATTTTGTGTCCTCCAAGAACAACGGGGTGAGCATTTCTTTTAAGGAAAAGGTTCAGAACAAGGTCAGGAAGAAGGGCTTTGGTAATGTCAGTATCAAGACCATAGAGAGGGCTATAAAGAGCTATTTAGATGAGCGTGGTGTCACTTTCTCTGAGTTCGTCGATGGGGTGAGGAAGTTGGATAGGAAGATAAAGGAAGTCAAGTCCGCTTTTGGCAAGGTTAAAAGGATTAAGATCTTTGGCGTCAAGGTTTATGATTATGTGTCTGGAGATGAGATAGTTGATGAGTTTGGTATGGCCGCGTTGTCTGATGATGTGTGGATTCCTGATAATAGCACACCGTTCCTTGACGATTATATTGAATCGCAGTATTTGTCTAACAATTTTAATTTTTAATATTATGGTTAATATAAAATCACATGACTTTTATACGGTGTTTGATGATAAGAAGCAACTTTTTAAAGTATCATCATTATTTGATTCTTTAGATGAATCTGAAGACATAGTAAAAGATTTGATGGATTCTGGCACATTCATGTATGTTGTTGACGAACGACTGTCTATGATATGGGTGGATATATTTATGATGATAGAGCTTCTTGGGGAATATGATGGTGGGGATGTTAAGGATTTGGCTATTAAATGCTCTTCTCTCTATTTGAAAGATAAGGTGATGCGTTTAATTATCGATTATGTCAATTGCGATTCTGATGATCATGATGATAGCGTTGATCCTATATTGAGTTATTGTAGCAATCTTATTCATAGTGGTGATGGGAATATTGATTATCTGCCATTGTCCGACATGGTAAGTTTGAATGTGGGAAATTATATGTCAGATGACATGTTGAAGCTATTTGATATTGCCAAGGAAGACAATCGCATAATATCTGTATTGTTTGTTTTGTTAAGTAGACCGTATGTTTATGATTATGGTTTTTTTACTCTTACTGATTTGCTTTCTATGATGATTGATAAAGGTTTTATTGGTGATCGTGATGATATAGTGAATGCCTTAGGCTTATCTTAAAGTAGGTTTATTGTATTGGTATGACCCTATTTTGTATCTTTGCTTAAAAGTAGTAAAGATGAATCAGATAAATATCATACCTAAGATAATCCATGATAAGTTCGCCGCCAGGATTATTATGGATGATTACGATATAGAGAAACCTATCGTAATTACTGTCGTGGCTAGGCGTAACGATGGTGAGTATAATACCCAGATATTGACATATCCGACATCTGGTGTTGATTATGAGGGTAATGTAAGGATGGTGTTTTTCGATGTCGCTAGGTCTCATGTTTGCCAGATAACATCGGTGTTTATCAACGGTCATGAGGTCAAGACATATTATACCGATATCCCGGATATTGATATGCAAGCCCGTTATGACGATAGCTTGTGCCGGTACGATAAGAAGGTTAATATGAATGATATTAGGCTGTCGTTTCAGGTGCTAGAGACACGTGATCCCAAGGTGTTGCAGGTATTGGATGAGTCCGAGTGGGGGCTGCTGGAGGACAGGAAGGCGATTATCGAGATCACTACTCCGGGCATGTCCGACCCCGTTACGTTGTTCCTTGGCAAGAATCAGGTCAATACCTTTACCAGCCTAACACTAGGTCTCAATTGTTTTAATTACGATGATTGTAATGTCAAGTACCTTGACCTACCTGATGGTATATATGATATCAAGATCATAGGTAGCCCTTCTACTTACAACTTCAGTCGCAAGTATCTTAAGACGGATCTTATACGCAGGCGTCTTGATCGGCTATGGATTAAGACTGATATCCTATGCGAGGACAAGGATAAGGATCTTATAAATAAGATACAGGAGATGGAGACGCTTATGGCTGTAGCGGAGGCTAACGTCAGGTTGGATAATATAGAGGCGGCTCATGAGATCATTGATCGTGTCGGAGAGCTTCTTGAGATGGCTACCAATTGCGTGGATTGTTGAACATAAAAATATTTAGTCGTGGGTTGTAATACTTGTAAGGAAAAGGCGTTAAAGGCCGAGAGGGAAAGAATTGAGAGAAGCATGATGAATCGTGTTTCCTCTACCGTTGTTAGCGATATGGAATATGCTTCTAGAAGCACCGCTGGATGTATGGTTATGCAAGATCCGTTGCAGACCATGGAGCGTGACGTGGTTAGTATATATAAGCAAGTTCGTACTAAGGGTGATGGCGTTGGTGTATCTTATCTTAATATGCAGAAAAAGATCCGTGAATGGATCAAGAACCTGCCGTATGGATGCCCGCCTGACGAGGAGGTACAGGAAATGAGAAAGGAGATTCTGAATGGGCGCGCAGAGCATATCAAACCTTGATAGGACGGATTTATGTAAGTCCGTAGACGAATGGCTGTCCTGCCAATGGGGTAGATATATGAGATACCATAGGTATAGGATCGGTGACAAGCCCGATATATCCTATTGGGGTAAGATAATTCGTCTGCAAAGGTCATTATGTGATAATGATTGCGGGTTATGTCCGGATGAGGTAAGATCGTTAAAGGAACGTGTTAATAAGTTGCTGGCATGAGAAAGTATAATTGTTCACATATAACTCCGTCCACTTGCGTACCTTATGAGGGTGATCTACCAGAGTGGTCAAAGCATAAGGACTCTGATGAGTGCGTTATGATCTCCGACGTCATAGAGGAGATATATGATGAGCTTACCCGTATTAGGGAGGCCATAGATGTCCGGGATCTTGGCGAGTCTTGCGTGAAGATAAATGGCGATAAGACTGTCGCTAAAATCCTTTACGCTATTGAGGATAAGATCTGCAATGGGTGATTAATGTCCTGATTTTGGGATATTAAAAATAGCCAATCGGTTTGTGTTTATCATCCCGATTGGCTATTTTTGTATGTCCGCCGACTCTCACGAGGGAGCGGACATAAAGTAATTAATTATTAACTTCAAAATTAGATTAAAAAATGAAGACAGTAAATGTTTTAACAAGAAAGATGGGTGATTTTAACGTTTTTCAAAGAACTAGTGATGGTTATTTTGATGCCAACAGTTTACTTAAGCAATGGAATGATAATCCCGATAACATAAGAAGAAAGTTTTCTGTGTTTATAGATAGTCCTAAAACCATAGAATTTTTAGAAGCTCTAAAGGATGATGAAAGCCATAGTCCAAAAATGGACAATGGTGATAATCAGTTATTTGTAAAAGTAAAAGGTAGAGTTACAAAACATGGTAAGACACCTGATAAGATATGGATGCATCCTTTGTTATTTATAAAATTCGCTATGTGGATAAATCCTAGATTTGAGGTTCAGGTTTTGAAGTTTGTACATGATCAACTTATAGATTACAGAGATAAGGCTGGTGATGCTTATAGGAGAATGTCTTCCGCTTTATCTAAAATCGTGGACTCATCAAGGTTTAAAGATAAAATGCAGGATTTAGCTAGATCTTTGAATATAATAGTTTACGGTCTTCATGAGACTATGATAAGAAATTCCGTTGGCGAGGAGGCCAAGGCTAAGGAGTTGATGGAGCTGGAGATTGATATAGCTAAGATGATTGAATTTGGATATATAGTTACCGAGGAACAGTTAAGGGATTATCTGTATAAGGTTTTGAGAAGCAAAAAGGCTCTTCCTTTGTAATTTGATTTTAAATTGTATCTTTGTAACAAAGTGAATCGTAATGATATACAGTAATAAAGAAATAGTACGGACGTTCACCAAAAACAACCCGCCTGCCGGGTACGTGGGCGGCTCTGTTGACTACCGGGTCCCGGCCAATGTTTATTTTGGCGATACGCAGGAGGAGGCTGATAGTAAGGCTGAGGATGATGTCAATGCCAACGGTCAGGACTACGCCAATACATATGCCGACATAATACCGGCTGTATGGTATAATGATCAGGTATGCGATGAGTTTATCAAGAACAATTGCGTAAGCGGTAGGGGGTCCAAGGAGCAGGTATGCATAGAGGAAGGCAGGTTTGTCTCTTACGTATCCAAGAAAGATGCCAATGATAAGGCTAGGGTGGAGCTTGGGAGGATCGGACAGGGGGAGGCCAACTCCGTCGGGGCTTGCTGCGAGGACTGGGTCTCACAGCCTCTTCGTGGCTTGTTTTACAAGAACGATTGCGAGGCTGGCACATCAGGCAAGGAAGGTATTGTATATGAATTACCAGCCGGAGCTATCATATCCGATATATCCCAGATAGATGCCGATACGTTAGCCTATAGGAAGTTCATGAAAGAAGGTCAGGAGAAGGCTAACGCCGAGGGTAGTTGTTCACCTGTATTCTATAATACGAAGATCGGTGATTGGTTCGAGAAGATATGTCCGTTCGGATATAAGTCCGGTAAAGTATATTACTCTATCAAAGCCAATAGGTTTAGGTCATGGGTATCGGTTGAGGATGCCAACGCCAAGGCTCGTGAGGTTTTGATGGTAGAGGGACAGGAGTACGCTGATCTTAATCTTGAGTGCGAGAAATGGATCGAGAATATCGATCAAGAGGATCAATGTTATTGGTAAGAATGCGTTTGTGTTTTCCATAATAACCTCAAATAGTATTAAAATCGATAAAAATTATTAGTCGTTTTTAATATACCCTTTAACAGGGTCAGGTTATTAGCCTAAGCCTTGAAATAGAGGCTACGTTGGTCAGGAATATATAGTTACCAAGGGATGTTTACCCAAGTCCCTTGCTCTAAGGCAGGTGGTTAAAAGGAGTAGCGTATTTGGTGAAACAGTGCCGCCTACGCGAAACCCTTTCCAACATTGGCGATGGGTACTAACAGGAGCGATCCTGACTTATCCCTTAACCGGGATTACATTCCATGGGAACCCTCGGGTTCCTGAGGAATGTTTTAAAGCTTGTATGTAGTTTAATAAGTTTAACAGATTTATTAATATGGATGATTGTGAGCATAGCGTAATTTTGGATTATTTTTCACGTAAATATTTTAATATGAGAGATAGCGTTGAGGTGGTAGATACGTTATCTGGAAAGACTATTCGTGTGGATAATGATCAGTATATTCGTATTCAGGATTTAATACTTAAATTGGATATGCTTTTTATTGAAGATCCTTACAAATGTAGGGTACTGATGGATATACTTGATATAGATTATATTTATCTGTCTATATTTTCTATGAAAAATATTTGCACTAAAAGAGATAAGACCTATAAAACATATATAGCGTTTGATGAGAATACGCTGTTATATAAAATAGGTAGATCTTCTAATCCATTTAAGAGGATAAAAAGCTCTTCTACATTTTCTCCTTTTGTTAAATTGATGTTTGTGTCTGACAGAGATATAGAATCGGTCATTCATGATAAATATAGTAAATATAGAAGATTGGGAGAATGGTTTGATTTATCCGAAAAGGATTTATGTGATATCGTGAACAATTATGGCTTTATTAAATATGAAGAAAGATGAGGGATAAAAAGTATGTGTGTATAACTGATTTGATGAATAAGGCTAGAGATATTGATAACAAGAGTATAAAATTATCTGATGTTATCAAATATCCTTCGTCGTCTCTTGTGATAAAATCGTTCCTCTCTTCTTTTGGGATAGATTTAAAAGACGAGCCTGTTACTTTGATGGTCTTAAAAAGAGAAGGCTTCGCTAAGAGAATAGGCAAGGGCGATGGGCAGAAGTGGATGATAGAATTTAACCTGTCTTTTATATTGCTATTTTTAGCTTTTGGGAGTTTAGCATATGATTTGCTGTACGATAATATTTGATTGATATTACAATTTGTAGAAGCCGGGAATAATTCTCGGCTTCGTTGTTTAATAACGTATGTTGTCTTATAATCAAACCAAATAAGTATCTTTGCTAAAAACATTAATATTATTAATATGTGCAATTCAGGTGGTTGTTGTCATGATCATTCACGTGAACGTCCCGAAGAGTGTTGTCATGGCGTTAAGATAGATAGGTTTCTTAACAAATGCCCTAACGATCCTTGTGATCCTTGCGATCGGGATTGTCAGGACGAACCTTGTGTTGGTTATGGATGTCCTATAACCTTGTATGATAAATGTGTCTTATACTCAGGCGATGAGTTGGTGGCGGATGGTATAGAGAAAGGTACTGACATCTCTGTAGTTATAGACTCATTGAGGCGTATTATAGCCGCTAGGGATAGGCAGATTAACCTATACCACAATGAGGTTCTGGATTTGAAGAAGATTATAAACGAGCTTGTCAACGCCGGTGGTAGCGGCGGGGATAGCGGAGCTGAAGAGGAGGTTTGGTAATGAATGGCTGCAATAAAAAACAATACAGGCCTACTGTGGACGATACGAAAGTACCGTGTTCTACGTACATGAGTACCGATTGTATTTATCCCAGTGATAAGGTACGTGTGGAATCATTGGGATTATCTCCTAATTGCGATATGTCCGATGTCCTTAACGCTATGATAAAGGCTATACGGGACAGGGATGCCGAGATACTTGAATTAAGAAGAATGATCAATAAATTAATTTGATAATATGAGAAATTGTAATCCATGTAAGCCGGAATATAGGACTGGAGACGAGTGTAGCGTATATAGTTCCAATATCATATATGACGGTCAGTCGTTTCCTGAGGCAGATATCAGGAACGGAGATGGCATGAATAGCGTAATCGAGTCTCTGGTAAGGAAGCTGGTTGCCGTATCTGGAGCAACGGCGTCCATCCAAAGGGATTCGTTCAAGGGCGTTCAGGCTGTCAGGTTAAGATACGAGCCGTTAGTCGTGCTCAGCGTTACCTATTGTGGTACTATCGTCCCTAATGACGGATATGTCGTTTCTGGTAGGTCCGTTAAGTTTAAGAAGAAATATTGCATGGGTGATGAGTTCACTGATGTTAATATCGTATATACTACATTGAATAGTAATATTTTAAATACTTCTTGTTATGGCTAAGAGAGTGTACGATACGGTCTTGGCTTCCGATTGTGACGGCTGGGTATGTGGTGAGATCCTCAAGAAGGGATCTCTCCCCGTAGACAGGTTAGAGCTTGATTCTTTTTCAGAGGCTGTCAGGGAGCTTATAGAACGGTTTTTTGAGGAGGGATGGTTGCCGGATATGATCTGTGATCTTGGTTGTGGAGGCGCCAGCGTATTTGAGATTAAGCCTACTAACTTCGAGTATCCTCCTGAGGGTGGAGAGAAGATCCTTGAGATTATTGTCGGCAAGAGTGATAAATGGACTATAACGCAAGCGGATTGATATGGCTAGTAATTTAAAAGATATTCTTGCCAAGATCGAGCAAGGCTCCTCATGGGTGTCCTACGACAAGATTTCCGGTACCGGCCCCGACAAGGTGGCTATTAAGGTAGAGCCGGGATGGATGGGTAGGTTGCCTAGGGAGACTTACGTAGCGGTCGAGAAAGGCAAGGTTACGAAGCTCGCTACCATAACCCAGAAGGGCATGGAGCGGGTAAGCGTGGATCCGACCAATATCATGTTCGATATGGAGGGCGGGACGGCGGTCATCAACGCCAAGCTTAACTCCGCCTCGGTCAAGGCCTCCTGTCTTACCCTTGGTGGCTCGGTGAGCAAGTCCTATATAGTATCCATGAATGTGAACGGCTTATCCATGAAAGTCCCGGAAGAGGATAGCAGGTATATAGTGTATGCCGATCCTGAGGATCCCGGAGCCACTGATTTGTATGAGGCTAGCTTTGTCATAGCTATGCCTAAGAATATGGATAACGAACAGCATCATGAGATGTTTGTCTTGAACGGTAAGGTTGTTAATATCAATCAACAGCCTAATGATATACCTTATATCATACTTGATCATGACTTCGATAACGTAACTAGTGAGAACGGTCAGGTTGTCATCGATATCAAGTCCAATACAGAGTATGATATCGAGCTGGTATGTTGCACTTGCGGCGATGGTAGCGAGGAGCCTGACCCGGAACCACCCTTTAATGTGGATCCGCAAAGGTTGACGCTTAATAAGGATGGTGATACTCAAATCGTAAGGGTAGAGGCCGGAGATAATGTTTCATGGAGAATAGAGAGGAGCTGATATGGCAAGGGAAATAGATAAGAATTGTGTCGAGGGTAATTGCTTTGCCATTAACGACAAGAGCCATGGGGTAGGCGATAATAAGCTTAATATCGTATACAAGGCTAATTATACCGGTCAGATCTGTACGGCTAAGTTCCGTATAACGTCAAAGGACGGTAATATTGTCAAGGAGTATATGATAGCTCAGGACGCCAAGCCCGTTTATTATAATATCAAGATGGTTCAGCCGTTCACCAAGGACGACTGTCTGGCCAACCAGCATGGATCGGTGGTGTTGTATACGGTCGAGGAAAGGACTTACAAGTCGTTTATCTCGCAGGAGGACGCAGACGCCAAGGCTATGGAGGATATAGCCCTGAACGGTCAGAAATACGCCAACGAGCATGGTGAGTGTATAACCGATATCTGGTATAACGAGGAGCAGAGAAAGACGTTTATACGTAATAATTGCGATAAGTTCAGTGACGGTCAGGAATATGTTTATATCATTCCTGAGGGCAAGTACGTATCTTCCATCTCTCAGGAGGACGCCGATAGGAAGGCTCTTGAGGATATTGAGAAGAACGGTCAACAACAAGCCAATTTGGAGGGTGAGTGTAAGCCTAAGGAGAATATCTATTATGGTAAGTTTAGTAAGACCTTTACCCGTAACAATTGTGACTCCACCCAATACGGTACTGATGTGGTTGTCGATGAGACGATGGTTACAGGGGACTTCAGATCCATCGTGTCTCAGGAAGACGCTAATAGCCTAGCCCAAGCCGCTGTCGAGGCTCAAGGTCAGGATATAGCGAATATCAAGGGTAACTGTGAGAAGATACCGGTATTTACCGGATCGTACTCCAAGGTATTCCAGAGAACCAACTGCCCTGAGGGTTCTACTCCTGTTGACTTCACTGTGGACGAGAAGATGTGTTCTGGATATCCGTTCACTTCTACGGTATCGCAGGATGCCGCCAACAAGCTGGCGCAGGACGCTGTGGAGGCGCAAGGTCAGGCTATCACCAACGAGCGTGGCGACTGTCAGACTAACGTCTACTATAACGTAAGGATGGAGAAGACAGTCACTAGAAACAATTGCGATGAGTTCCATATCGGTCAACCTTATACTTATGTTGTAGCCGCTGGTAAGTACTTCTCTATTATCTCTCAGGAGGATGCTGACAATAAGGCTAAGGCCGATCTTGAGGCTAACGCCCAGCAACAAGCCAACCTAGAAGGTGAGTGTAAGGAGAAGACGATCTACTACGGTAGGTATAATAAGGAGTTCACTCGTAATAACTGTGATGAGACCCAATACGGCACCAAGGTTGTCGTGGATGAGACTATGGTGACAGGAGATTTCAGGTCTACCGTATCTCAGGAAGACGCCAACAATAAGGCTAAGGCCGCCGTCGAGGCTCAAGGTCAGGATGTGGCTAACGTGAAAGGTAAGTGCGAGAAGGTGCCTGTATATACCGGTACTTATACACGTACGTTTACCCGTAACAATTGTGGTACTGGAACTGGTGGTACTTATACGGTAAATGATAGGATGGTTGACGGTTATCCGTTCACGTCTACCGTATCTCAGGAGGATGCCAATAACAAGGCCAAGGCCGCCGTTGACGCCCAAGGACAGGCCCTTGCCAATATCCACGCCCTTTGTACGTACACCGGCCGTGCTTCCTTGGAATTCACGAGAAACAACTGTGGTGAGTGTAAGATCGGATCTAAGGTGACGATCACCCAAGATATGGTAGAAGGACACCCATTCCAGTCCAACGACTCCCAGACCGCCGCTGACGCTATGGCTATGACCGCCGTACAGGCTCAAGGACAGGCTTTGGCTAACACCAAGGGTACTTGCTCTAACGCCACTATGTATACCGGCAAGGCTAGCTTCGAGTTCACGAAGAGCAATTGTGGCGCTAATCAGGTAGGAAATCCGTTCACCGTGACACAAGATATGGTGGAAGGTCATCCGTTCCAGTCTTGTGTATCACAGGATGAGGCTAACTTAGTCGCTATGGCCGCTGTCATGAATCAAGGTCAGAAGATCGCCGATGAGCGTGGTACTTGCCATGAGGCTCCTAAGTACACCGGTCATTATAGCGAGGCGTTCGAGAAGAACAACTGTCCGTCTGGTCTTATCCCGTCTTCGGTTACCGTGACCGAGGCTGACGTGACCGGAGGCCCGTTCTACTCATACGAGAGCCAGTACGCCGCTGATGAGCTTGCCAAGGACGCTGTCAAGGCGCAAGGTCAGGCCGTGGCCAACAACCGTGGAACGTGCGACGAGCTGAAGATATATGTTGGTAATTACAGCAAGGAGTTCACTCCTAAGTGTCCTACTTGTCAGTATGCTGATCCTATTACCGTAACACCGGATCTTATGGGACAGTTCTTTACCTCTACCCGTTCACAAGAGGAGGCTGACGCTTTGGCTAAGGCCTACATCGATAGGATGGGTCAGGCGTTCGTCAACAAGAACTATGATGATACGTGCCATACGAAGACCGAGCAACCGGTATGGGAGACTATAGAGACCGTATGTAAGGACTGTATCTCTCAATTACATCAACGTAACACCAATACCTGTTATACTGATCCTGATAATCAAGAGCGGTATATAGCTGGTGGTAATAAGATATGCTTCTGGTTTGGTACGGCATCCAAGGCCTTTACCCGTCAATGTGCGGATGGTGGAGTTGGAAGCTCTGTTACCGTAACTCAGAATGATGTTACGGATCCAAGTCCTAGCTCTGATGGTAAGTTTAAGTCATGTGTATCCCAAGCTGACGCTAACGCCAAGGCATTGGCCGCCGTGAACTCTCAGGGTCAGGCCGTGGCTAACTCGAAGGGTACTTGTACGTGGACAGGAAGCTATACCGGACAGGTTAGGAAGAACAATTGCGCTGATGGCGGCGTAGGCGACATGGTATCCGTAAGTAGCAGCAAGCTTCCGGGACACCCGTACACCTCCACCGTTTCCTTGGCTGACGCCAACAAGAAGGCTGAGAGCGCGGTTCGTGGATCTGATGGTCAGGCTTACGCCAATAAGAATGGAGGATGTACATGGACTTACGTGGCAAGCCGTGACTTCTATAAGAACAATTGCGCCGGAAGCGGGGTTGGTCAGAGAATAACAGTGACCTCTACGCAGGTTAACGGCGGTACGCCTATCACCAGCAAGGTTTCTTTGGCTGATGCCAGAAGCAAGGCCGAGCAGATCTTAGACCAGAAGGGACAGGATTACGCTAACCAACATGGAACTTGTGTATGGACCGGTACTGGAAGCGCTACATTTTATAAGGATAATTGTGGTACATGTAAACATGGTGTCGCTCTATCCGTTCCTTATAGCGCCTTAGGGTTGTCAGCGTTGACATCTACCGTATCTCAGGCGGATGCCGACAGCAAGGTTCAAAACGCTTTCAAGAATGATACGGCGACTAAGACCGCCGCTCAAGCTTACGCTAATAAGAATGGTGATTGCGCCGATGACGATGATACCCCATCTTATGATGATTGGAGTTACTATTGTAGTGGATGCGATTATCGTAGGAGTAGGAATCAGACCAATCCTTGCTCTTCAGCCTCAGATCAAGATGAGTTGGTTGAGTCCGATTCGAGATCTTGTGGATGCGGGTGTGATAATGCATATCATATGGATAATAGCAGGTGTAATAATGGTAATAGCGAGGAGCATTATTCTAGCGAGTGCGATCCTACAGGATATTGGCAGGATGGTGGTAAACATTGCTGTAATCCATATGACTACACTATCTATACCAATGAGGTATGTAAGGGATGTTCGGGCGAATGCGGTGATATATGTGTTCCTGATAGCCCTATTGAGGTGGTTAGCGCTGGTGAATTTTGTGCTTCTTCATCGAATCTGGCTAGTGAACAAGCTTATAACAAGTATAAAGGGTACAAGGATGCATTACAAAAATTAGTTGATGCTAGGATATGTCCTTCTAAGGTTGGCAATGATGACCGATGGGGAAATGTCAAGGCTACGAACTGTCCTAGCAACTGTACTCCTAAGACTATCAGTTATAAGCAAATCGCTGGTAAATATGAGGCTTGTACCAAGGACGAGGCAAACAGAATAGCCGACAGCAACCTACAGTCAGACGGCACCTCTTACGCTAATGGCTTGGCGCAGGCCGATAGATGCGATTGCGTGGAGCCAACAAAGACGTGGAGCGCCAACGCTATGCTGAGCGGTGATCCTTGTAATGGTCTGTCTGGTTCTACATCCGCATTAAGGTGCTCCTATGAAGTGTCTTACAATAATCAATGTGGATCATCTAAATCAATAACTGTAACTGTTACTGGTAGGAATGATCATGGACAAACCGTTACGGCTGGAAGTACTACCGTAAGCATACCTACTGGGTCTGGTAAAAAAACCGGTGTCATAGGTTTTGATTCAGGAGTACAATGTGGGTCTATAAGTGTTTCTGGAGGAGGATCTGGGAACTGTTAAGATTCTGATGTATAACAAAAAAGGAGAGGCTAATAAGTCTCTCCTTTTTATTAAAAACCATAACAGCAGTGATTGTCAACAATTACCTGAATCATGACCAGAGATTGTTACATCTCCACATACCACTTCTCGGCTAAAATATACACTTCCACTCTTGGTTCCGGACCCTGCGGGAATTGTAAAGCTAGCGCTATTGACCTGCTCTTCTCCGTTTTGTGTATATCCTATACCACTCACAGAGCCAGATATAGATCTACCACATTGATTATTATACGTAATCGTAAATCCTCTTGATGTGACAAGTTGTTCATGGCTCATGCAATCATTATTCATAGATACCGACCATGACCACGTCTTTGTTAGCTCCACGCAATCGCATCTATCGGCCTGCGCCAAGCCATTAGCGTAAGAGGTGCCGTCGGATTGGAGGCGATCGTCGGCTCATGATGAGTCTATATCTTCCTTAATACGTTTTATTTGTTTATCGACTAAAATCATTAATATTGTAACATTAATATTAAAACATAACGCTATGGCATGTACTAAGAAAAAGAAAATGGCTAATGGAGGCAAGGTCTCCGAGAAAAAGAAACCTCAACTGAAATGTGGGGGAAAGGTTAAGAAGAAAAAGTAATAATCGGAGGGGTATATCCCCTCCTTAATATTTCGCTACATGAAAAATTCAGAGTTTGTATCTAGGATCATAAATGACATGAACTCTATTAGTAAAGACGCTCATGTCAGTAGAAGATGGATATTGTCCATAGGTAGGCAGAAGGCTCGATCATATATAGCCCAGAAATACGCTGATGGGACTTTGTTCGGCGAGGAATCACTGTATACTCATATCAATTGCATGGAGATGGAGAGGGTTCGGAAAATTGATTGTTGTTTTGATGAGTTTAAACTATGCAGGGTACTTATGAGATCTAAGAAAAGGTTGCCCGATATGATATACACCCGTATAGGACCGGCTATTATAAAGGTATCGAACATCATGGATGATATCATATTCACTCCTATATCGTTAAGAAAATACGCTAACAACAAGGAACGTAAATACGGGAATATAGATCAATACTATTATTATGTCAATGATGGATATATCTATATACCAGATATTAACATAGAGGCTATAAATGTTGATCTTATAACTCTCGACAGAAAAGCGGCGTTAGAGCTAGGGGGATGTGGAACGGAAAAAGATGAGCCATGTACATCTCAATGGGATTATGATTTCGTATGTCCTGACAAGCTACTAGAATATGTTGTCTCAGAGACGTTAAGAGAGACGATAACCAAATTGCAGATTCCTACGGACGAGAATCCGGATATGGATATTAACAAGAAAACTCAAAAGATTCAGTGATAATGGATATAATAAGATCAATAATTAATTTCTTCGGTTTCAATGATGCCATAGTTGATGGTATAGGTGAAAGAGGGATAGCTCAATCATAAGATATAATGAGGTGCATGATATGTATGACAAGATTATAAAAGATCTAGGAGATATGTCAGCTTACGTATCCAAAGGTTATATCTATGATAAGATAAAGGAAAGAACGGGATTAAGTACCAGACATATTAGTAGGATATTAAATCATACTAAGAGAAAAGATCTTAGGTTTATATAAAAAGGAGAGGATAATCAACCTCTCCTTTTTGTTTTTAACAGCCTCCACCTTGACTTGGATTAGATACATACATGCTTGTAGCATTGCTAACACAATCACTTCCGCCTGATATCGTTCCCGATCCGGATGGTATGGTGACTGTTTTAGTGGTAGAGAAATATTCTACATCTCCAGATGGTTCAGATCTAGTATAATACACATCAAATGATGCTGTTTTAGATTTACCACATGGATTATCATAGCTTACGGATATACTTAAGCATTTTCCATTAAAACTTCCGCTAGCGTAAGCGCTCCACGTCTTTGTTGGCTCCACGCAATCGCATCTATCGGCCTGCGCCAAGCCATTAGCGTAAGAGGTGCCGTCTGACTGTAGGTTGCTGTCGGCTATTCTGTTTGCCTCGTCCTTGGTGCAGGCGGTGTATTTTTGTGTATAAATTTCTTGTATTAGGATGAAATCGTTATATTTGTGATATGAAAACAAAGTCATTTAAAATACTTGATCAATACTTTCTTCGATTCTATAGATCTATTATGTCTAAGAACGGGAAAAGGAGGAAGCATACGATCGTGGATAAGAATGATATCCTTGAGTGCCAGTCGTTGATCTGGAAAGTCATACGTGATAGGTATCTGGAGGATGAGGGAGGGGTTTATATAAACAACATCGGTTATCTATGTCATAAGATTAATCCTAACCGCAAGATATATCTGAATAAACTTACCGGTACTATTAATAGGCGTGGGACGGGTGGATATTCTTACGTCCATACGTGTATGGATTTTATGCCTAGGAATAAGTATTTTCATCTATATATCTCTCCGGCCTTGAATAAGGAATGTAGGTTGGCTATGGAATCAGGTAGGAGATATAAGTTCTTGTATCGGGAGGTTGAGTCGGAGAGTAAGGTATTTGGAGTTAAATGGGTTTACAAGCTGTAGAAGTTTTTTTGTGATCCAGTTAGCCCGTGAGGGTAGACTGGATTTTTTTTTGTATCACGGATTCAAATACATATCTTTGTGCAAAAGACTTGAATATGACTATAAAAGGGTTGTTGGCCGAGATCAAGGCCGATTTACATAAATACGATGATAGCGGGGCTATAGATACCTCGTCTGTTTATAGATGGGCTGAGATCGCCTTGAAAAGGTTCGGGGGTGTTATAGCGGTCATGTCCGAGGCGGTTGTCAAGACCAGCAACAAACAGGCGGTATTGCCTTCTGATTTTTTCGACATGCTTGATGCCTATAGGTGTGAGCCTCTTGTCTGTGAGATTCCGGGCGGCGACAAGGCCAAGGCTGACCTCCAACACGAGATCGGCTGGGTCGAGCGCACCGAGCGCGGTTTCCGTTGGAACTCCTGCACCGAGTGCTGTAAGGAGGAGTTTGAGAAGACGATCACGGAGAGGATATATATCGGGTCTCACGAGGTTCGATTTCATTACCATCATCCCGTAAGGCTGTCTATAGGTCGAGGACTGAGGCGTGATTGCGCCGCCGACAAATATCGGGATAAGTACGATTGGGATAATTATGATATAACTATATCCGGCAATATTATGTATACTGGGTTTGACGGGTTTATTTATATCATATATCGTGCTACGCCTAAGGATGATGACGGTCTTCCATATATACCTGAAACGGCGTTAGGATACCTTGAGGATTATGTTGAGACGTATATTAAGATGAAGATCTTCGAGAACGCCGCCGTGAACGGTTTGATACAAGGCGCTGGTGACGCTTATAAGCTATACGCCCAACAGGAGCCGGGTAAGTTCGCTAGGGCCATGAAAGAGCTTAAGATGTCGATGATTACCTTGAATGATTATCGGGAACTGGCTGAGGATAACAGGAGAAGGATGTTATCTTATGAGCGTATGTGGCCCAACGCTTTTGATAAGTATATTAAAATGGTTTAACAAAATACGATGATATGGCTGATTGGATACATTTAGATAAGACAAGTGGTACCGGCCCTGCTGAGGTTAGGGTTACCGCTGATATCAATGAGACTGGAGAGATACGTCAGGCTACGTACAAGGTTATAAAAGAAGGCACCAAGGAGGAGAAGACGTTCGTGTGCAGGCAGGAGTCGGTCCCGGTGGTTATTATCCCGGAGTTCGACTACCTAGTGCTTAGGTATATCTGGGCTGACGAGGACGGCATTGACTTTGACACGGCAACCGGTTTCGATAACACCGGCCTCCCGGATGTTGACGGCAAGCTGGTTGGTTGGAGTAAACAGTACCAGACCACGCAGGAACGGGTAGGTGATTATCTTATCCACGGTGGTGATAACATGGAATCAGGTAATGAGGCCGCCTTGATCCAGATGGGGCCGTTGTTGGATGGCGATAATTATGATAAATTACCTCTTGAGATCAGGTGTAGTATATACGGTAACTGGTATGGTGGTCGTGAGAAAGGTAATGTCACTATCAGGTTCACGGCATATAAGGGCGGTTCTATGGAGAAACGTGGATATGATTTTGTCAATATCGGAGGCGAGGAGGTTTATACCGGTGATGCCCCTACCAACGTATCCGCCCATGGTGAGGATAATTGGCAAAATATAAAGACCTTGTATTCTAAGGTAGGCACGATGATCTACAACAAGGAGTCTCGTGACTGTATTGTAAGAATAGGTGAGTAATTATTCTTTTTCATAATACAAATATCTATCAGCTCTCTCGTCCGTGAGGATGGGGGAGTTTTTTTGTTTTTTAGTCCTTTACTTATGACATATTTGATCTTTTATTGCGCAGGAATAATCTAGCTTTGCCGAAAACTAGTATTATGGTCACATTGAATGATGTAAATAACGAACTCCATGTCCGGTTATATATACTGGAGGTGCTTAAGGATTATATAAGAGATGATGATTTCGATGGCCTTGTAGATAAGGCGTTGGATTTTGTCATGGAAGGCGTTTCTATGCCTAAGGTTCCGGCCAAGGACACTACCATGAGTGATATATCAAAGAGCGTTTTGGCTTTGGTAGCGGGTGCCGGATTAGATGAGAGGCTAAGCAAAAGCTCTTTAGAGTTAGCTTACGATAGGTGTAAGATGAGGTACGTATTCGATCCTCGAAATCGGGATATGCACGGTGTGATCGTAGGCTATTCCAATGACTTTAATAGTCTGGTAGCTGTGTGTGATGAGGGATCGAAGAAAGGAGTGGACAAAGGATCTACCGATTTTGTGGATGTCAATGAGAGATACGTGACTAACGGTTTCTTTTACATATCTGTAGAGGATGCCGATAAGCAATCGAACTACATGGGTAAAAATTTGTAATTGTTGTGTTTTTGTACTTTACACGAGCGTTTAAAAGTATTTAGTTCTCCTCCTGACTTGTGAAAGTCTGGAGGATTTTTTATTTTTGTACGATTTGAATGTTTTGCATAATACGTACTGTTTATTAGAATCCGCCACATAAGTGATTATCTGGTGGATTTATTATATTTGCGAAAAAGATAATGTCGTGCAAAATAACTCTAACATAGCGGTTCCCGACTCCGGGATGAACAGGGATAAGCATCCACAGGATCTATCCCCGTCTGAGTACAGCTTTGCCTTGAACGCTACCATAGAGGGTGACGATGGAAGCCAGCTTAAGATCCAGAACGAGCCTAGTACCCTTTTATGCAAGCGATTTGATGGCTATAAGGTTGTTGGGTATAAGAATGATATAGCTGGTGATAACACTTATTTCTTTCTGGTGAATCCTGATAACAACACCTCTAAGATCACGTTCATGAGGTCATTGGATTATGTCAAGACCGTAGAGGATCAATTAGCGGGATCAGGGAAAGATATTCATCGTATCCTTGGCGAGAGGCTTGAGGAGTCGGATGGTCGTTTTGATGAGATATGTGATTTGATGGAGGTGTTGATAGAGGATGGGACCGATGACCCTTGTCTTAACTTTTCCATTCATCACCCGATCTTTGATATAGAGATCAAGGATGAGAAGTGTGGTAAGGTGATATACTGGACTGATGGATATAACCCCCAGCGATATGTTATGGTTGACAAGGCACTTAATCCGGATGATGATGGTGACTTCTGGTATCATTACCATGGGTATAAGACATGTGGGGATGATAAGCCAATAGAGAGGTGTAGGCTGGCCTGCGAGAAGCTGCTGGTGTTCCCGTTGCTGACGGCCCCGTGCGTGGAGCCTGAGGTCGTGGAGTTCGGGGGAAGCCTGCGTGCCGGGACCTACCAGTTCTGCGTGGCGTTGTGCGATGAGTTCGGGATTGAGAAGACCGGATATTGCTCATTGACCAACCCAATCATGTTATTCGATCGTCAAGATATGGTTATCCGCGATGGTTTATGGGGTAAGTCAACCAACATGGGTATCCGCCTTACCGTGTCTAATATAGATAAGCAGGTATCTCATTATAAGATAGGCGTTATACAGAACACGGTTGGGTTTAATGGTGAGCAAAGCCCGGTTCTTGAGTATTTCATAGAAGGTATACATCCGATAACGGAAAGGACCATCTATTACCTTACGGATCAGTATAGCGAGCGTACGACCATGGAGAAGTTATCCAAGGAAATACCGGTATATAAGACAGCCAGAGGCATGACGTCTGTCGGGAATCGTCTTCTTCAATACGGCTTGACCGTGGAGAATGAATGGAATCTTCAACCGGTCGTTAATTTCTTGGGTCATTTCGTTAAATGGCAGACATCGATAGCCACGGAGAATCTATATAAAGACGGTGTGGCTTGCTCTAAATACGCCTCTTTCATGCGTGACGAGGTATATCCGTTGGGTATAAGATTCTTTACCAATACGGGATACAGGACAGCTAGATTCCCGCTTATCCCTCGTCCGGCCACAAGGGAGGAGATGGAGGTTATCGTTGATGAGGACGGCAACTCTGAAGACCTATCAGCGGCTTCGGTATTGGAGAACAACCCGCAGTGCGCCGGGAACAGCCGCCGTTATCTTTGGCAGTTTAAGAATACGGCAAAGATCATAAACGACCCGTCTTGGGGATTTGATGATTTTGGGGGAGAATGCAAGAATCAGCTAGATGTTAAGCAACTCAGATATGTAGAACAGGAATATGCCACGGTAGGAGAGACCCAATTCGTTATCAATACGATGGGGGAAGATGTTACGGTAGATGATGCTATTGATTATATCGCTGATAATATAGAGAACTTGTGTGATATCATAGAATCTAATGTAGGTATTACTGACGAGTTATGCGCTGCTATATCATTGCCAGAGGATCAAGACGGTATAAAGGCTCCCGATTTCCCTAGTGGATGTGATGATATCGAGAGGATAGAGACCAGGACTATATTGGATAAAAACTCTTTGGTGGATTCTAGGATTGATTTTACATATAAGCTGGCTAGTGATTATACGGAGACCGAGCCTACTACATTAATACAAAGTAATGCCGAGTCACAAAGGAAGTTCTCTGTATTGTGTGATTTCGATAATTATTCCAGTGGAGGTAAGAATATCATAGATCTGGTTCAGGAATGGCTGGATGGTCAGGATGAGGATAAATTCCCGTCTGATATAGACTCCTCCGCCCTGGTCTTGTGTCAGGATATGTCTAATGTCCGGCAGTTATATGATGAGGGTATATGTACTAATGGGTGTTCGGTAGGTGATCCTCACGTGAATCCTACTATTAACGATGTTCAACTTCCTACATTCCAAGGGGGTAGGTCATTGGGTAAGTGCACATATTTGTATCAATATCCCGGATGGGAAGGAAAGAAGCATACGGAGACGATGCTTGATCAGTTAATGGATACGATGGAGGCTTATTTCCCCCAATATGAGAGTCAGTTTGGTATCGAGAACGCCATGTGTCTTTTTGGCGATGGTGATAATTCTAAGTTTAATACCGGTATAACTACTGACTGGGAAGGTCGTGTGTCTGTGCAGAATGATATTGACGCCAAGACCAATTGGTTCGGTAGAAGCAACTTGACTTATTTCAAGTTCTATCCACATGTATCCTCATACGCCAGATGGGTGGAGTTGGATTACGAGAAATACATAAGTGGTTTATCCGATCCTGATAACGGTATTATGTATATAGAGATGATGGGTAACTATAATTATCCGATCGGCGACTCGTCATCATACAATAAGGTTCGTATAACGTTTTTCTCGGACAAGGAAGGTACCGTGGCTCCTAATCCTTTGGCTAATGATGCCAAGAAAGGTGTTATAGTGAATTACGTGGATCATAAGATATTTATGATGCCAAAGTATTTGTTCTGGAATGATGACAAGACTACTTTCCATAAGATATATGTTTGCATCGAGCCTGCGGTATGCGTGTTCTTCACCGGTTTCGCCATGAGGCAGGACATGAAGGAGCTTGCCGGGTTCTATACGGCCGGCACCGCCATCTTCCCCGCCCCGTTCTGTTTTGGCATTCGGCCACTGGAGGTGAAATACGTATTCTTCTTCACAAAAGAATTGAAATTAAGGAGATTCGTTACCTATGAGGCGAAATGTATCTCATGTGGAGATAAACCCGCTGATTGCGCTCCCAGACCATATCAGTACGGTGATTTCGGATATTGGGAGTCTACCAATAAGTATCCGGCTAATTTTGAGTTGTATGATTCAAGTAAGATCGGGATATCATCGGGAGGATCAAAGAGGAAGGACATAATAGATTCTTTGACGAAATACTATGGATCTCCTAAATCCGTGGGAGGTAAGTCTTATTTCACGGGTAATGGAGATAACGCTGAGTATCCCAATACATCAACCACGTTTTGTCAGAGACCTATACGTCATTACAAATTTCCGGATAACTCTGTCGCTCCTTTCATGGGTAATCCGTCTCAACTGACCGGTCAATATGGAGTTGACTCCTATATTTATCCTATGGGGGTGATGCTTGATGACGATATCGTTAATGAGTTTCTGGATATAGCGGTAGAGAACGGTCTTATAGATAAGGCTAGAAGAGATTCTATAATAGGATATGAGTTGTATAGGGGCGATAGGACGTTGGATAAGAGCGTTATCGGGACCGGTCTGGCTTATGATATGTTTAAGTACGATGATCCAGACGGATCGGCTAACCTTTATCCTAATTACCCTTACAACGATTTGTCTGATGATATGTATATCTATAAGGATATTAATCGTGAGAAATTTATAACGCATCCGTTTAACAGGAAGGGTAATATCTGGTATTCATTCTTAAGTCCTGATATTGCCTTTAACAAGCCTGACGCTCCCACCGAGTGCCTTGTTGATGGTTATCAATTAGGTAAATCCTCAGGTATATTCAGGGAGGTGGAGGATCACCCTAAATGGACGATATTAGGGAGTAAGGCTTACAGTATGGCAACATCATTGGCTACGGTGGAGGCTATGGCTAATTTAATATCCGCTATAGCTGAGTATACATATCAGTCGGCTTCACAGCAATATGTCGGTGGAGGCGTGTTCTTTTTAGCCAACCCTGTCGGCATAGCGCTGACGGCTATCCGTCTGGCTACGG
>ENA-ORNR01000008-ORNR01000008.1-human-gut-metagenome-genome-assembly--contig:-NODE-8-length-153709-cov-11.036485_pt1 | contig 153709 bp, 125 predicted proteins | sample MGYA00242114_ERZ509020 | MGnify/ENA primary metagenome ERZ509020 (study PRJEB26280, sample SAMEA2338758) | human gut metagenome | biome: human gut; feature: human-associated habitat; material: faeces...
CATGATGCCCGCATCACTCCCGCTTCAACTCGCTGAAATCGCTCGAAATTCAACCACCCCGGCATTAACATTTTTTGTTGAATGGGGTCTCAGGTTGCAAAGTTAACAATATTTTTTCACCCGACCACAACAGTAGGGTAAAAGAGTTTGTTAATATTACAAATCTGCTTGACTTTGCATAGCTGTCTATGCAGCTCGGCACTCCGGGCAAATAATTTATAACGAAAATGAAAAACACGCTCCAACACTTTCCTTATATTGACCGCGACATAAGCTGGATGTTCTTTAACGCCAGAGTGTTGCAGGAAGCCTCACGGCAAGACGTTCCCCTTCTGGAGCGCCTGAATTATTTGGGTATCTATTCCAACAACCTCGACGAGTTCTACCGCGTTCGTATGGCCTCCGACGCTCGCTTGGCGGAGATGCGCCGAGCGGCTGTCCGCGACAGGGCCGAGGCTGCCAAGATTCTGGTGCAGCGGCTGCAGCAACTCGATGCCGGCTATTCGGCTGTATATCACAAGGAAGTCCATGCGGTGTTGGAGGAGCTGAAAAAGCAGAACATTGAATTTGTTGGTGAAGAGAATCTGTCGGACGCTGACCGGCACTTCGTCAGGAAATGGTTCCGCCAGACTTTGGCAGGCTTTGTTAATCCGCAGTGGCTGAAAGCGGCCAAAGACCTTTATAACTATAACGACGAAAGCATTTATCTGGCCATTGACCTGGAGCGCAACGGCGAATCGGACTATGCCATTCTTGATTTACCGGCTCAACAGGTGGGTCGCTTCCTGCAGCTCCCTTCGGATGACGATGCCGTGAGGCTGATTTACATCGACGATGTTGTCCGCATCTGTCTGCCTCTCCTTTTCCCCGGTCTGGATTATGACCGCTATTCGGCCTACAGCTTCAAATTCACCCGCGACGCGGAGATGGAGATTGACGATGACCTGCACATCGGCCGTCTGCAAAAGGTGGCGAATGCGGTAAATAACCGGCGCAAGGGTCCGGCAATGCGTGTTATCTATGACCGCGAGATGCCGCAGCAGTTGCTCAACAAGATTCTGCATCACCTCAAAGTGGATGCCATGGATACGCTGCAGCCTTCGGGTCGATACCATAATCACAAGGACTTCATGACGCTGCCGGATTTCGGCCGCACTGACCTGACGTATGCTCCGATGCCGCCGTTGGTACCCGCAGAGCTGAAAAGCGGCAAGTCGCTGCTGTCAGAGATTCAACAGCGCGACAGATTCATCCATGTGCCTTACCACACGTTCGACTATTTCATCCGCCTGTTGCAGGAAGCAGCTGTGAGTCCTGCGGTGCGCAGCATCAAGATTTCGCTCTACCGGGTAGCCGGGCACTCAAAGGTGGTTGAAGCTCTGATTGCAGCCGCCCGTAACGGCAAGAAGGTAACCGTGCTTGTAGAGCTGATGGCCCGTTTCAACGAGCAGTCGAACATCAATATCTCGCGCCGTATGCAAGAGGCCGGCATCAAAGTGCTGTTCGGCCCTGAGGGGATGAAAGTACACGGCAAACTGCTCTACATTGGCATGCGCAAAAGTCGCGATATTTCAGTTATTTCCACCGGCAATTTCCATGAGGGGAACGCGCGTCATTACACCGATGTCCTGCTCTTTACGTCAAGGCCTGAAATCACCTCTGAAGTCAATATGGTCTTCGATTTGATACGCAACCCCTTCGCCGGATGTAGTTTCAAAAAGCTGATGGTGTCGCCGCAAAGCATGCGTGATAAGATTTATGAGCTGATAGACAATGAGATAGCCGCAGCGAAAAAGGGTCGAGAAGCGGGCATAAAAATCAAAATCAATCACATTACCGACCCCGGGATGGTGCAAAAGCTCTATGAGGCGTCGCAGGCCGGTGTGCCCGTCGACCTGTTGGTGCGTGGCTGCTGTTCGCTGGTACCGGGCAAGAAGGGTATTAGCGAGAATATCCGCGCTTACGGCAGCATAGACCGTTATCTCGAACACTCGCGTATACTTGTGTTCAAAGCCGGAGGGAAGAATCTGACCTTCATCGGCTCTGCCGACTGGATGCCAAGGAATCTCGACCGCCGCATTGAGGTGATGGCGCCGGTGATTGACCCGGAGATAAAGAGGGAGATGCTGGCCATAATAGATATGGGTCTGCGCGACAATATAAGTGCCAGGGTCATTGACGGCAATGGCACGAACGACATTCACAAAACGGACGGTGAGGCTATTTTCCGCTCGCAGTCAAAGCTCTATGAGCATTACAACGAAGCAGGAACTCCTTCGCCTTCTAAAACAACACAACTCACTGACAAACAATGACATACGCTGCTATAGATATAGGTTCCAACGCGGTGCGTCTGCTCATAAAACGCGATGAGGAGAAGTGCCGTTATCTCGACAAACTGCTCTTGGTGCGAGTGCCTCTTCGCCTTGGCTTCGATGTATTCTCCAAGGGCGAGATAAGCGACAAAAAAGCCGATGACCTGGTTCGGCTCATGCGTAGTTATGAGCTGCTGATGAAAATCTATCGCGTTGACCGGATGCGAGCGTGCGCCACTTCTGCCATGCGCGATGCCAAAAACGGCTCGGAGATTATAAAGAAGATTGCGGCCAAAACCGGCATCAAGGTTGAGATAATAACGGGCGCTGAAGAGGCGCGGATTGTCTATTTCAACCATCTGGGTAGGGGCTTCGACAGCAAAGGGAATTTTCTCTATGTTGATGTTGGCGGCGGCAGCACTGAGCTGAACTTGCTCACCAACGGCGAGCTGAAACTGTCGGAATCGTTCAACATCGGCACGGTGCGTATGCTCACTGACTCGGTCAAGGCGAAAACGTGGTCTGACCTCAGCGACACTTGTCTGTCGCTGGGGCGCAAATATCCCGACATAACTCTGGTTGGCTCGGGCGGAAACATCAACAAGCTTTACAAACTCGCCGGCGGAAACAAGAAGAAGGAAATCTCGGTGGAAGCTCTTCAGGGCATTTACGAGGATCTTCTTCCTCTCAGCGTTGAAGAACGTATGGTGCGCTATTCCATGCGTCCCGACCGCGCCGACGTCATTATTCCGGCAGCTAAAATTTTCCTCACTATTGCTCGCCTCACCGGAGCCAAAAACATACTGGTGCCTGTAATCGGCGTTGCCGACGGCATCATCGACGGCATGATGAAGCAAGACTGCGAATAACAACTCACTATTTTAGCACTGACTTAGACCAACATTTTACCGACAGACATACCCCAATAACCCTGCTCTTGATTTTTTTGTTAACTTTGCAAAATAAAACAGAGCATACTGATTGTAAGCCAAAAAATCAACATCAAACCATGAGTCCGAAAACCACCCTAAAAGTACGCCTTTCGGTGATGAACTTTCTGGAGTTCGCCGTTTGGGGTTCTTATCTTGTGTCGCTTGGCATCTTCCTCAACAAGAACGGCCTTGGCAGCGATATTCCCTGGTTCTATACCGTTCAGGGTCTCGTATCGCTGTTTATGCCCGGCCTTATCGGCATAGCTGCCGACCGCTGGATACCGGCGCAAAAAATGCTCAGCCTCTGCCATCTGCTGGCAGGCATATTCATGATTCTGGCAGGCTGGCAGGCCTATTCAGCCATCTCGGCGGGCATACCGCTTGAGTTCGGACCCATGTTCACATATTACACGCTGTCGGTGGCCTTCTTCATGCCCACCATAGGCCTTTGCAACTCGGTGTCGTTCAATGCGCTCACAAAGGCAGGACTGGACACGGTAAAGGATTTCCCGCCAATACGTGTGCTCGGCACTGTGGGCTTTATCGTTGCCGAACTCTTCGTCAACTTCACGCAGTTTCAGGAGACCTATATGCAGCTCTTCACCTCGGGCATCGTCAGCCTGCTTCTCATGGTTTATGCTCTGACGCTTCCTGCCTGTCCGGTGAATGCCGCTGCCGGTGGCTCTCTGGCGGAGAAACTGGGGCTCAATGCCTTCAAGCTCTTCAAGCGCAAGAAGATGGCCATTTTCTTCATCTTCTCAATGCTGCTCGGTGTGTCGCTGCAGATTACCAATTCTTACGGCACCACATTCATCGAGACCTTCAAACGCATCCCCGAGTTCGCCAACGACTGGGCGGCTGAGAATGCCACGGCTCTCACCTCGCTCTCGCAGGCCAGTGAGGCGCTCTGCATCCTCGCCATTCCTTTCTGCCTGAAACGTTTCGGCATAAAGGGTGTGATGCTCATGGCCATGTTCTCATGGGTTCTACGCTTCGGCTTCTTCGGACTCGGCAACACCGGCTCGGGTGTGATTTTCCTGATTCTCTCGTGCATAGTTTACGGCGTGGCCTTCGACTTCTTCAACGTGTCAGGCGGCCTGTTCGTAGACAAGGAAACGGACCCGAAATTGCGTTCTTCGGCTCAGGGTCTGTTCATGATAATGACCAACGGCATAGGCGCTTCTGTGGGCACATTCATTGCCGGCAACGAGGTCATCAACAAACTCGTGTTCAATGCCGCCAATGGCGACAACGCGGCTCTTCAGCTTCCCGGATGGAGGGAGTCATGGTTCATCTTCGCCGCTTACGCTTTGGTGGTTGCCGTGCTCTTCTTCTTCATCTTCCACGATAAGCACGAGAAGGGTCAGCTCACTCACAGCGAGATGCTTAAAGCCGAGGACACCGAATCGGGCGCCGACGGCTTCGTAAACGACCGTCAGGCCTGAACGCGCAACAACTGTAATGATAAGGTTTTACGCTCCTGACATAGAACGCGAGCTGTGTTTGCCGCCCGACGAATCGTCGCATTGCGCACGGGTGCTCAGGCGTCGCGAAGGCGATGAGATTGAGGTGGTTGACGGCAAAGGATTTGTCTACACCTGCCAAATCACGGATGCCAATCCACGGCGCGTTGCTCTGGAGATTCTGACAAAGAGGCACGAGCCGCCTCACTGGCAGCGGAAGATAACTCTAGCAGTGGCTCCGACCAAGAATGCCGACCGCATGGAATGGCTTGCGGAGAAGGTTACGGAGATGGGCATTGACCGGCTGGTGCTTCTTCGCACTGAGCACTCCGAGCGGAAAACGATGAAGACGGAAAGGCTGCGGCGCGTCATGACAAGCGCCATGAAACAGAGCCTCAAAGCCACGCTCCCGGAGGTTACGGAGCCGATACCTTTTGAAGACTTCATCCGCAGTTCTTCTGCCGACGAAGACAAGTTGATAGCTCACTGCGAGGCCGACAAACCGCGTGTGGCCATCACAGACCGAATGCCGCTTGCGCAGCAGGATGTCAAGGTGCTGATAGGCCCCGAAGGTGATTTCTCGCCTGCGGAAATTGAGATGGCGCTCAAGGCCGGATTCAGGCCGGTGAGCCTGGGAAACAGCCGTCTGAGAACGGAAACAGCGGCCATGTTTGCCATTGCAGCCATACACGCCTGCTGCGATAAATTTTGACAATGCTTGATTATGAAAAACAACCTCAACTCATACATCACCTCTTCACCTACCGGCAATTTCTTCCTTTTGGCCGGTCCTTGCGTCATTGAGGGCGAAGAAATGGCCCTCGACATAGCCGAAGAGATGCTTAAGATATGCACCCGCCTCAACATCCCTTGTGTTTTCAAAGGGTCATACCGCAAAGCCAATCGCTCGCGCCTCGATTCTTTTCAGGGCATAGGCGACGAGAAAGCTCTGCGTATACTCCGCAAGGTTGGTGAGACGTTCGATATACCTGTGGTTACGGATATTCACCTGCCTCAGGAAGCCGCCATGGCAGCCGAATATGTAGATATGCTTCAGATTCCGGCCTTTCTGTGCCGTCAGACCGACCTGCTGTTGGCAGCCGCCGAAACGGGCAAGTTTGTGAACGTAAAGAAGGGTCAGTTCCTGTCGCCTTCGAGCATGCAGTTTGCAGTGGAGAAGGTGCGCAGCCGTGGCAATAATCAGGTAGCTGTTACGGAACGTGGCACCACGTTCGGCTACGGCGATTTGGTGGTGGATATGCGCGGCATCCCGGAGATGCGTCAGAGCTGTCATTGCCCGGTGATAATGGACATCACCCACTCGCTGCAGCAACCCAACAGCGCAAGCGGCGTAACGGGCGGCAAACCGCAACTGATTTCCACCATTGCCAAAGCGGCAATAGCCGCCGGAGCTGACGGCATCTTTATGGAGACGCACCGCAACCCCTCGGAAGCCAAAAGCGACGGAGCCAATATGCTTCCTCTGAATCAAGCTGATAATCTTTTATCCACTCTCACACGCCTGAGAATGGCACTTTAATACAACTATGAAGAAAATAATATTTTTTGCATCACTCATGTTTGTCTGCCTCACCATGCAGGCAAAACCCATAGACCCTATTACGCAGGCTGTGCTAAACGCCTACGATAAAATGCTCTCTGAAGACCCAGGCGATTATAATACTCTCTATGAGCGTGCCATGCAATATTATCAGCTTGAGCAGTACTCTCAGGCTCTCGACGATGTTGACCGCGCGCTGCGCATCACTCCGGAGAATGAAAAGGAGCTGAAGGCCAAAGAGTATGAATTGCAGGGCAGCATTTATGCCATGCAGAAAAATTATGCCGACGCCGTTTCGGCCACCCGTCATGCGCTGGAATATCAGCCGGGGAGCTATGAGCTGAACTACAGGCTTGGCGAATTCTGTCTCCTTGCCGGCGACCCGGAAGGCGCTCGCGCTGCTTTCACAGCCATGCAGCGTGTTCAGAGCCGCTCACCGGAAGCCATGTTAGGTCTGGCCCGCGTGGACGTGGCTCAGGGCAAGTATGAGGATGCCATGAACAAGATGAAGCGCGCCGAAGAGCTCAACTCCTCACTCTGGACAACTTACCAGAGCATCGGCGATATGCTGCAGCAGCTTGGACAGCCTCAGCAGGCCGCTTTCAACTATCTGCGCGCCATTGCCTTGTCCGACGGCCAGTCGATGCCGTTGGAGTCGCTCTTTGCCCTTTCGGCCAAGAATTACCCGGCTGTGAAGAATGCCATAGCCGAGGCTCAGAAAAAAGCAGCCAATTCGGTTGCAATGCCGCTGCTGATGGGCAATGTGGCCTTCCAGAGCGGTCATTATGCCGATGCCTCGTCGGCTCTCAACTCAGTGCTGACACATGAACAGGGCCGACAGCCGGGTGTCTATAACCTCCTTGCCGAGTGTCTTGTGGCTCAGGGTCGTGGCTCGGAAGCCATCGACTATGTATCGCGTGCCATTGCAGTGAGTCCGAAGGCTCATTTCATGGCTGTTAAGGCGCGTGCCCAGCGTTCCACAGGTAATTATGCAGAGGCTCTGAAAACGGCTCGCAATGCTCAGGAGTTAAATGCCGATGACGCCGACGCTCTCACAGAAGAGGCTTTGGCTCTGATAGGTCTCAACAATTACGGCGAGGCTCTTGTGCCCCTTGCAAAGATTCTTGACAAAGACCCGGAGAATATCTATGCGCTGACGCTCAGCGGTCTGCTTCACGATATGCTGAAGGATAACAAAGGCGGCATCTATTACAACCGGGCAGCAAGCGTAATGCCGCAGACAACGGCAGAAAAGGCTCTTAAAGGCCTGGCTCAGATAAAGAGCGGCAAGACGCTTGACGGCGATGCCACGCTGCGCGAGATGATGAAGATACCCGACGGCGAAAACTGTTACTGGGCAGCCGTGGCGTATGCCAACTCGGGCGATAAGGAGAGGGCAGCCGCGCTGGCTAAGCAGGCTCGCGACTTAGGATTCGAGAATATCTTCCTGCTCAACACAGCCACAGGCCCGCTCACTCTGCGTCCGTAACTTTATTTGGCGGAAGAACCCGCGGATGAGTCGGATGCCGATGCGGCCGAAGCATTAGAAGAATCAGCGGAAGCCTCCGGATGAGGCGCCGAAGCAGTATCGGCGTTCACATCCAGAGGCTTCTGACATTGGTCGTTGAGCTCGCGGTAGAAGAAGGGTTCGGGGGCGCCGAAGAGGTCAGACTCGGGATGACCGGCGCTGAGATAGCCTTCGGCAATGGTGTCGCGGCCTGACGAAGCCTCGAAGGCGCAGAGGTCGAAGCGTTGCAGTATGGCTGCTACGTGTTCAAAAACGGAGGCCTGGATGGCTTCATACTGCGCCCAGGCGCTGGTTGCCGTGAAGCAATAGAGATAGAGGGGTATGCCGTTGGCTGTCTGTTGCTGAGTGCTTATCATACACAGGGAATTGTGGTCAATGTCGGGATTGGCGTCAAGGTACATTTTGAGGTAGGCGCGCAGCAGACCGAGGTTCGTTTCTATCGACCCGTAAGCCAACGACTGGTCGCCGGCTAACAGGCCTTTGTCCTTCTGTTTCAGCTGGGCGTCAATCCACTCAGACATAAAGGGGATGGAGCGGTAGCGGTCGAGCTCTGCCTCCGAGAGCTGACGTACACTGTCGCAGTCAATGTTATAGCAGCGGTAAATGCGCCTTGCGTTGCTCTGCTGCATACTTCTGTAGTTGGTAAAAGACCCGCTGATAAGGGAATACGGCGGCAGCATGGTTGTGGTGTTATCCCAGTTAAGCACCTTTACCGACGAGAGATTTACCTCCGTCACCGTGCCGTTGGCTTCCGTGCCATGCACCTTAATCCAGTCGCCCACATGCAGGGCATCCTCCTCGCTGAGCTGCACACTGGCCACAACGCCAAGAATACTGTCCTTGAACACCAACATCAACACGGCGGCAAAGGCACCCAATCCGGCAAGCAGCGTAGCAGGCGATTTGTTCACCAAAAGGGCTATGGTAATTATGACTCCGATAAGCCATAAGAGGCCGTTGAGGAGCTGAGCAATGCTCTTCAGCGGCAGCTTGCGTTTGTTTTGCCGGGCATCGAAATATGACCATACCACATTTACAAAACTCGTTGCCGCCCTGATGCTGACAAAGATGATATAGATGCAGGTAAGCTTGGTGAGAACGAGCGACAGGTGCGCCTCCTGAGCGTATGTGAGATGCAGGAATATCATATAAGCCAATGGCGGAATCAGCGCCGTGATGCGCGTCAGGAAGTGGCTTTTGTTGAGCACCGTGACGAAGCTCGATTTGTAATGCGACATTACAATGCGGGTAATGGTGAGCAGAACCCAGCGGAAGGCAAGGCCAATGGCGATGGCGATGACAAGCACTATTACGGAATATAGAAAGATGGCCAAATCGGGATTATGCTGCAGCCCGAAGAGGTCAAGGATATCGTATGCCCAGCGCGAGAGTGAATGGACCAGACCATGCCCGTGAGTGTCGGGCAGAAGATTACTTTCCAGCTGACGCGAGAAGTCATCATCGGGTGTAGTTGCAGCTGCTTTTGCCGCAAGTATCAAGGCTATGAGATTCATTGTAACATGGGGCGAGAAGAAATTTTAGCTCTACCATATTAATTACAAATTTCACTTAAAATATGTTCTTGAACAAAACGCCAAACGTCCATTTTGAAAGCGGAGTCATCGGGCAAAATCAGCTAAGTAATTATCAATCAGGCACCTCACTTTGCGTTAACAAAATTTAACCATTGAGATTGCACAAACGCCGATTGAGTGTGCAAAGGGTAAAAATGGAGGCCTCATTGTTCACAAAATCTGTAAACCCTTATTAATCAGCGAGTTAGCTTAAGTTTGGCAAAAGCATATTGCCAAACGGGCGAATTTTGGGGCAAATATATTTGGCCGCAGGAGGAATAATTATTATCTTTGAACTGTAAGCACACAAAATCTAAAAAAAATTAACATTCAGATGGAGAAGACGTTATGCATCCTGAAGCCGTCGGCAGTCGGCAGATTCTTAATGGGCGAAATCATTTCGCGCATAGAAAAAAAAGGACTGATAATAAGCGGCATGAAGATGATGCAGCTCGACGAGGCCATCCTTCGCGAGCATTATTCTCATCTGGTGGATAAACCATTCTTCCCGGAGATTGTCAAATCCATGACAGCGACGCCGGTGGTTGTTATCTGCATCAGCGGCGTGGAAGCGGTCAGCGTTTTCCGGGCAATGACCGGCGTAACAAACGGCCGTCAGGCTCTGCCGGGAACGTTGCGCGGCGATTTCTGCATGAGCAATCAGGCAAACATTGTGCATGCCTCAGACTCGGTTGAGAATGCGGAAATTGAACTTCGCCGATTCTTCAAGCCTGAAGAGATTTTCGCCTGGACTCCGGCTCAGATAAGCTATCTCTACGGCAACGGAGAAATAAAATAAGGGAAGCCGCTGACCGAAACATCTGAATGAAACGACACACTCACCTCACATGAAATTAGTAAAAAGAAGTATCATCGCCCTCAGCATATTTGCCCTTGGCTGTATGCCGGCAATACAGGCTCAGCAGCCGTCGGCACACAGGGCAAACCATCAGGCCTTAATGGCCTCGCGAGCCAATTCCAAAGACCGCGTACGCCTGCTCGAGGGTAACATCTTGCCCAACGTTGTGGAAACGACGGAGCAAGCCATTGAAATATCCATGGAAGGATGGAACTCCAACCGTGTGAATCCGTTTTCCGAGAGCCAGGTTCCCGAGCGCGCCGTTATCGACGTTCGCGGCTACTGTATGCCTGTTCCCGGCGGCGTAACGTCGAACTACGGCTACCGCGCCAAATTCGGACGTATGCACAAAGGCATCGACTTGCATCTGCGCCCCAACGACACCATCTACGCTGCTTTCGACGGCAAAGTGAGGGTGAGCAAATATGAGGCCCGCGGGTTTGGCAATTACCTCATCATCCGCCATCCCAACAAACTCGAGACCATCTACGGCCACATGAACCGCGCGCTGGTCAAAGAGGGTCAGACGGTGAAAGCCGGACAGCCCATCGGTCTTGGCGGCAGCACAGGCCGCTCCACAGGTCCGCATCTGCATTTCGAGACACGCTTCATGGGCTATGCCATCAACCCGGCGGCTATTTTCGACTTCGCCAACAAAACCACCCACAGCGACTATTACACCTTCAGCAAGAAGACTTACACACAGGCCCGCAACTACGCCTCGGCCGCTCCTGCCGAAGAGTCGACAAACACAACTTATAAGCCCGCAACGTCAAAAGCCGACACATACACAGTTCGCACCGGCGACACCATAACGTCAATAGCCATGAGCAACGGCCTGTCGCGCACCCGTTTGATGCAGCTCAACAATCTCACCACAAACTCGGTGCTCAAGCCGGGTCAGGTGTTGAAGATTAGGTAAGCGGACAGAAAAACCACAAATGAGGCTTTGCTCAAACAAGGCCTCAATTTTTGTGCCGCACAGTGATTCCGACCGGGTGTCGGGGAAGCATTTTTAGTATCTGCATAATTTTTAGTACCTTTGCGCAAAATTTAGACCACATTCAACAAAAATCAGGATAATGGATTGGCTCATTGAACTGCTTAAACCGGGAAATATTTCTCTTGCCAGCTCGGTACTACTCTATTCCTTGGTAATCTTTGCCGGAATATGGCTCGGCAAAGTAAAAATTTTCGGCATCTCATTAGGAGTAACTTTTGTTCTCTTCGTGGGAATATTCATGGGCCATTTCGGATATACCGTACAGACCGATACGCTGCATTTTCTGCGTGAGTTCGGCCTCATACTCTTCATTTTTTCCATAGGTATGCAGGTTGGTCCCGGCTTCTTCTCGTCGTTTAAAGAGGGAGGCATCAGTCTGAATCTCTTAGCCATGCTCGGCATAGCCATCAATGTGGGCGTAATGCTGGTGATTTACTTTGTGCAAGGGGGCGCAGAAGGGGAAACCAACTTCATGGAAATGGTGGGCATCATGAGCGGTGCTGTTACCAACACACCGGGACTCGGTGCGGCTCAGCAGACAGTGCTTCAGGTGCAGCCCGACGCCTACAACGTGTCGCAGGAGATGTCGTTAGGCTATGCGGCCGCTTATCCGCTCGGCGTGGTGGGCATCATAGTGTCGATGCTGATTATAAAGAAGGTTTTCAGGATAAACACCGACAAGGAGATAGAGGAGATAGAGGAAGAGCAGCACAGCAGTCAGCTGCAGCCTCACATGCTCACGGTGCGCGTCACCAACGACCTGATATGCGGCCTCACACTGAAGAAGCTGCACACGGTGATAACCTGCAACTTCGTATTCAGCCGCATTGAGAGGCCCGACGGCGAAGTGCTGATACCCACAGCCGATGAGGCTCTTGAGCTGAATGACCTTGTGCTGATTGTCTGCTCCGTACAGGACGAGGAGGTCTTCACTCGCTTCATTGGCCCGAAGGTAGAGAAGAAATGGGAGCGCAAAGACTCACCGGTAGTCAGCCGCCGCATCCTGATAACAAAGCCTGAGTTCAACGGCACCAAATTAGGCAGTCTGCATCTGCGCAAAGGTTATGCGCTGAATGCCACTCGCGTCAACCGTGCCGGCGTGGATCTGTTGGCCTCGCCAAACCTGCATCTGCAGCTCGGCGACCGTCTGACCGTTGTAGGTCAGTTGCCTGATATTGAGCGACTTGCCAGCCAATTAGGCAACTCCATGCGCCGCCTCAACGAGCCGAACCTCATAACCATGTTCATTGGCATTTTCCTGGGCATTTTGGTTGGCTCGATACCGTTGCAGTTCCCGGGCATGTCAGTGCCGATGAAATTAGGCCTGGCCGGCGGTCCGTTGGTTGTGGCCATTCTCCTCAGCGCTTACGGCTATAAGATACATTTGGTTACCTACACCTCCACATCGGCCAATCTGCTGCTGCGCGAAATAGGCATCTGCCTGTTCCTTGCGTCAGTGGGAATAGCGGCCGGAAAGGACTTTGCCCAAACGGTCTTCAGCACACAGGGCGCCTGGTGGGTACTCTATGGCGTACTGATAACCATGATTCCGCTGCTGATTGTGGGCTTCATAGCGCGCAAACGCAATAAGACCAATTTCCTCAACATCATGGGTCTTATGGCCGGCAGCTATACCGACCCCCCTGCCTTAGCATACGGCAATAAGATAGCCAACAACGACGCTCCGTCAGTAAGCTATTCCACCGTCTATCCGCTGACCATGTTTATGCGCGTGATAGTGGCTCAGATTCTTGTACTCTGTATGATTTGACCCTCAGAGGTCCTGAGACTCTTCCTGATGTCCGGGTAATGTATTGTATTTATCGCGGTATTCCTGCGGCGTCATTCCCACCTCCCGGCGGAAGAGTTTATGGAAGTTGCTCTTGTCGGCCACGCCTGCAAGGATATGTACGGTAGAAGTCGGCACATCCTCATAGCGCAACAATCGTTTGGCCTCGGTAAGACGCAGGCTCTGACGCCATGTGCGGAACGTTGTGCCCACACGGTTGGTGAAATACCACCTGAGCATCACTTGCGTAGTACCTAACTCAGCGGCAATCTCCTCCACCGTAAGGTCGTTGCGAGTGTAATATTTTTTGTCTACCCAGCGCTCAAGCGCCTCGGCGAGCTCATTCTCGGCAACCTGCGCAGAATCCTCAGGTATATTCTCCACAACCTCCTCGGCGGGCTCTTCCGGCGCCTTGTCGGTGGTTACGACCTTCAGAATGTATCCGGCTCTTATGCGGTAGTTGATGACGCAGATGGCCAGATAGATGTAATATAAGGTATAGAGGCAGGTAAAGATGCTGTAACAGAGGTTGCCAAGGCGGAATACCACAAACACCAACGCGCTTATTCCCACCGAGAGGGCGCCGAGGAAACAATTCTTTACGAAGCGCAGATCGCCGCGCATATCCTCGTCGTAACTTATCTCCAAGAGCTTCAGGCTCTGCTCGTAGCTCCGTTTAAAGAGCAGACAGTAATACACCAGCGAGATGACATAAACGACTATCCCGGCCCATAGACCTGCTTCAAAGAACTTGCCGCCATAAAAGAGGCAGGTGACCATAACAGCCACCACAATGGTTATTCCGATACCGTTCTTGGTGAGCCATCCCACGCTGATTTTCTGCGGCGCCACAAACGCCACACAGGTGGCCGTAAAGAGCATTGCCTGGTACATGGAGACGGCAAGCATCGACACGCACATGGCAGGGTCGGCAGCTCCGCTGATGCTGCACATTGCAGTGATGAAATTGGAAATGCTCATAGTGCCGTAACAGACTATGAGCAACTTGTTCATGCGGCGAAGAGCCGCCCATTGTTCGCCGTCGGGCATCTTGATGAAAGTCAATACAAGGACCAAAGCAAAAGCTACTGATGCGCAAATATGTCGAATACTCCGCTAATCATGTCAAATTTTTCATCACAAAATTAATGAAAAATTCCATAACAGGCAAAACGGGCCGAAATTTCAGACTCCTTGACCCCTAAAAAAGTATGCAGGCCGGAAGGGAGAGAAGCTTCCGGCCTGCGGTTAAAGTAGTAAGTGTGGATAGTTTAATAGAGCATCTTGGCCGAACGCTTGCCTTCCGCGAAGACATATATACCATGTGCGTCGAGTCGCACAAAGTGTTCGGTCTCGTCACCCTTCAAGCGATAGAGGTGAATCAGCTCACCGCGGGTGTTGTAGACAAAGAGCGTCTTGCCCGGCGTCAGACCCTTGACCATGGCACCGTCGGCCACCTTCTCAACCTCGAGAGTTGCTTTGGTTTCGGGGGTGTCGATTTCGATTTCATCGATTCCGGTGGGAATGTCGGGAATTTCGTTCTTGGTCAGATAAACGGTCTGTGCGTTGTTGGTCTGGTCCTGGTCCTTGATAATGTTACCTTCGGCATCCGTGGTATGGGCCACGGCGTAGAGGGTTACGGACTCCGTAACCTTGCCAACTACCAAGCGTGCAACGGCGCTGCCGGTGTTCTTGAAGTCAGCTGCCGACAGCTCTTTCGGATATACATACTCGTAAGGCTTGTGTCCGGCCATGTCGTAATAGAGAGACACGGTAGTCTTGTAATCAGCCTTCTGAGCCACAGGCGAGTTGTCGATTACATTCAACAGCACCATAGTGTAGTTGTCGGGCAGCGAATCGCGGTACTGCGGTTTCGCTAAGGTGTCGATCTTCACTAACGAGTCGGGCGAAGACTCCAGGAAGCGGTCGGAGCCACCTACAAGAACGCTCAGCGGACGAATATCCATATCAACTACCTGAAGACGAACCACAGGATTGGATGCTGTGCTGTTGCGACGCATGGTACGACGGCGGTTTACGCTCGTCCTGCGCATGGTGGCAGCTTTGGCCTGAGCGTAGCTACGCACTTTCAGCGGCGATTCGCTGAAGTGGGGAGTAACTATCGGCTCGATGCCCTTCTCTATATCGTTGGAATAGAAGGCCACGTCAGTCAGCACCTCGCTTTGTCCGGGATAAATCTGAGTCCTGATAGTGCGTGTGGTGCTTTCCTTGCCGAACTGCAGGTCCACGAAGTCGATAACGTCCTTACCTTCGTTGAACACAACCACATAGTAGCCGTAGTCGCGGCCATCTTCCACCTTGGTGTCGATACCGGCGTGGCGGAGAATGAAGTCGTTGTCGAAGTAATTGGTCGATTCAACCACGTTGGCGCCGCCGGTAGTAGCGTCGTAGAGCGTTACGGCACCGGTTACGCTGCTGGCGTCGGGCAGATAAGCATCGTAGTACGAGATTTCAAGACCGTTTTCACTCTTAGCCAACAGCTGCGGGCAGGAAGTGAAGTAGATGCGGTTATCCTCCTCGCCTTCGGCCGAGCGTACAAGAGCGCTGTAAACGGCGGGCACATACTCGTAAGTGTTGTTGGCGTCGTTGAGGATAGGCATCGACTCGCGCCATACCACGGCTAAGGCCTCGTCGGATTTGACAAGACGGAAGTCCATGATATTGCGTGATTCAAGACCGAGCGAGCCGAGGTCGCGGATGATACCCGTAGTGGCAACCTCATAGAGGTGGATGTCCGCGCGGCACTCGCCGTCGCCACGCCAGTCGTCGCCTTTCTTCGGCACGAGGCCTGCGCCGTAGAGCTTGCCACGGAAGCTGACAAGCTGCGGGTTGGTGGCACCTAAGGTAGAAGTGATAACCATCGGGCTGTCGTCGGCACCGTAGGTAATGGCAGCAAGCGCATGCGAAGCACCTTTTTCGGTTTCAGTGCCTACAGCGGCCAAGATGTAAGGCTTGCCTTCGAGCATAGCCACAGCATAGTCAGAAACGGAGCGTGAGGCGTCGGTCTTTATCAGCGGCATAGCGTTGCCCCATGCCTTGCCGTTGTAGCGGCGCATGAACAGAGTGCCGTCGATGTTGCCGGGGAGCTCGCTGCCCCAGTCCGATTCCACGAACGAACCACCTTTCCATACCACAGCGGCATTGCCGATGCTGTCGATGGCTGTGCGCGGGGTGAAGTTGGTGGTATTGGCCTCGCTGAGCACTACGGGAGCTGTCCACGACGAACCGTTGTAGAGCGATGCCTTGATGCCCACATAGCGGGGAGCGATGCTGTCGTTCTCCATCTGGTCGGATGCGGCGGTAGATACCTCGTAAGCCATGATGCCTCGGTTGGCGGTACTGTTGACGTCGGCAGAAACGATGGGTTCGCCCTTGCCGCCGTTGAACGATGTGCCGCTGCGGAACTTGATATGCGCGTCGCTCATGTCGTTAGGATTAATCTTGTAGTAAGCAAGATCCTTGCCTCCGAACAGATAGCGCGGCTCGGCATAAGTGTCGATGTCCTTAAGGATAATGTTGGTATTTTCGGGAGCTGCCGAGAGCTTCAGAGGTTTGTAAACCGAGCTGCGGAGCACCTTGGTGGCAGGTTTCGGCGACTGGTCGGCAGTCCAGAGCGGATTCGACGGGCCGTCGGGGTCATACCAGGTCTTGTTGAACTGGGCGAGGGTGTAGCTCTTGCGGTATTTCCACCAGAGGAACTTGAATTCGGCGTAAGCCTCAACCTTACCGCCTACCCACATCTTGGAACCGGCGTAAGTAAGGCTGTTGGTAACATTCTGGCCGGTGTAGTACCTCAGCCAGGGACGGTAGCGCACTTCAGAATCGAAGCTGGCGCCAAGCGAGCCTTTCGTGCCGACAACGGCGCGGGCCAGGTAGAGGTCGAGTCCTCCCTGCACATATACCGACGTGTTCATATTCACCGTGGTGTGCTGAACATAGTCGTTGTAGTACCTCATTATCGGGTTGCCGACCAGACCGAGACCTGTGGTGTCGGGATATTCGATAGAGGCGTAAGTGCTTAATTCTCCGCCGATTGTGATACCGCTGCGGAAGAACGGAGTGTAGAGACCGGTGTTTGCGAATCCCGAAACCTCGGTCTTGATACCCATTCCGGCGGCGCCGGGAACATAGTGTCCGGATTTCGTCTTCACGAAACGGCCTTCGAGCCAGCCGCGCACACCTGCAAAGGCAGTCGAGAAGCCCAATTCGCGATCCTCGCGGGCATACTCTTTCTCATCTTTCGTAACTGCACGCTGAATGTCGAAGAAGAGCTTGTCGAGGTCGGCAAGTTTGTCTGTCTTGTCAATCATATCCATCATCGGGCCGCCGGGGAGGAAGTTGTACGACATTACGCCGCGGATTACCCTGTCGCCGTTGATGTTCTGAACATTCATATCGAAGGGAAGCAGAACGCCGGAAGTGGGCAGGTCGAAGCTGAAGTTACCGATACCGGATTGCGACTGAGTAGTAGGAATATCTATGTCAAACTCGCCAAAGGGACCGTTGAGATTTCCCAAATCCTCTAACGACGAAGCATAGCTGACGCGCTCTTCGCCCAAAGGTGCCTCCGTTGCAGCCTCACTCGACAAATACATAGTGTCGTCGGTGAGATTCTTGAATATGCCAAGTTTTACTCTCTGCCCTCTGAAAAGGGCATAGACCTCCGCCTCCTGTTCGGGTGCGATGAAGTTATTGCCCGGACAGAAAGTGTAAGTCATATACAAACAATAATCCTTGTCTCGATGGGGTGTAAAATCGATATTGTAACCATAGAGATTTTCAACATCACCAATACTATAGCCTGAGGGTTCGATTCTGCAGTAACGGGGTTTGGCGGGTTGAATCCTGATACTCTAAAACCAGAGGGGTCTTACATACACTTTTCCATAAGTTAATGACTCTGGGTATGGGTAAATAAGTAACTAATGTAATGGCAAGAGTACTCATTGTCTTTCCATTACACTTGGGCTGGAACTCGCCTTCGTATGCTAGGTGGGTGTCGCCGCCCATATAGCGGACACATTCCCATGGAAGTGCATCCTCACTATTGTAACTGGTCTTGGGAACAGAATCCGTGCCTATCGTGCGGTAGAACACATTATTGATGAAGAAATTGCGGCCATCGAAAGTTTTTCTGCGCATTGGTAGAGTGATATAGCCGATGCCATTCTTGTCGATTGTTCCTGTTGCTCCGTTGGCACTGAATTTATTGCCCTCTACTTTGATGCCGTCTAAGAGGTCAATAGGAACGTAGCCTTTGTCTAAAATATACTCGACATCACCTTTGCCGAATAAATCATATCCTAAGATACCGTCTTTAACGCTGGCGTTTCTTGTCTTTTCGGGGTACCAAACATCTATTGCAATATTATCCGTAATCTGTTTGCCGGTTTCGGCATCTACGAGGCGAACGTTGACTCTTTTCATGCCGTATAAGGTAATGTCGTTGGTAACGCTATGGCAGTCGGCTCGTCCGGTTGCTACCCAATCGCGCCAGGATTTCACCTTGTCAAGCGATGCGGGAACGGGAATTGTATGACCTTCAGAAAGGGGTACTGTGTCGGCGATACTGATGACACGGGTGATTCGGCGTGACTCCTCAAGATGATATAAACCTATTCTTTTAGGGTATATGCCGGGTTCGCTAAGACTGTACTCATTTTTAGGAATGACTTTGGTGTTGATGGCACCGTCGTCGGTTTCATAAATCATATACAAATCCTTCACATTCTCCTTTCCTGCTCCGATGAAGTGGAAATTGAATCGGTATTTGCTGAAGGCCTGCGGCGTATGGTCGGTGAATACGACGGTACGGGTCAGGTCGATATTGGGCCAGTAGAGATAACAGCGGTGAGATTTGCCGTCGGAGGGGAAGGTCAGGTTATAATTCTTGGATTTTTTGACGTCGCCGCAAAACACTACTTTATCATCAGCATCGGGATTGCCTGCTTTGTCCATGAGAATCTGGCATTTGCCCCATGAAGAGGGGTAGCCATTGACCCTGAGATTCATCCGGGAGTTAACTTTCCCGGCACGCAGATACCAATTGGTTATATCAGGATACCTGTAGTCGAACATTAAGCGTATCAATTCCTGTACATCTCTCTCGTTGGAGACATTGGTAACTTCCTCTGTCATCCTTACGGTGTCGCCAACCAATACTTCGAGCTTGCTGAGATTGATGGAATTTTCCTGCTTGCCATACATATCCTGCACCCATTTGCGGGGAGTGCCGTTGGCATTGTAGTTGCTGGCGTGAACGGTGAAGAAATAGTCGTAGTTGCGGTCAATATTTTCGCTTCTCAGATGCAGACCGGATTCTATAAAACGGCTGTTGAGGCCTGTTCTTGCCCAGTTGTAATCTTCGGGACTGAAAATGGTGTCGTTGAGCGACAGCTCGTTGGGTCCGTAATGCAGGCCGATGCTGTCGACGGTTTCCGTTACATTGCGCTTCAGCTTTTTGTCGTAGCGTGAGCGGTTTACTACAAGCTCATAGTCAAAGCCATTTACGCGGTCGAGACCGGCGACCTGAGACATAAGCTCATAGTAATTGTCGGTAATAACAGCTGCGTAAGTGGTGGGGCCGTTTTCATTTCTCTTACTCCCGCGCACATCGCTCTGCTGCTTCCGAGTGTTGGTATTGACTGCGGGCTGAACTGTAGTCGACCCGGTGCTTTCGGGCTTGGTGTCGCCGTTATTATTGCCGCCGGCAGGAGCTTGCTCAACCATCAGGTCCATGCCGCTGAGGAGAATGGGGTCGGTGGTGCCATGCAGGAAGAGGTCGGTGGTAAACATTACCGAATCGCGCTCGCCTGTCTTGACATTGCGAATAGGCAAAACGAGCTGCAGCGTAGCGCCGGGCAGCAGATTTCCCTCAGAGTCATATTCCTCCGACATCGGGAATTGGGGGAAGTGGATACCCATTACACCTGCGGAATAGCGATCAGCAGGATTGTAGCAGTATCCAAGATTAGTGAGAACCTCATCCGGATATTTGTCGGGATGTGCATGAACGTATTTTCCCTTTATAGGATAGCAGGTCCGATCATGATTTTGATCATACTGGAGCTGACCATCCACTACCCAGTCGAGGTCAAGTTTCGCGCCGCGATAAAGCGACATATCGTGGTAGCCGAAAAAGTGTGCTTCTTCTCCCACATTGAAATCGGCGCGGCGGTAAATGGGATCAGGCTTTGTGGTAGTGCGTCCGCCCTCAGGCTCGAACACTGCCATATAGGTAATCTGATCTTTGTATTCGGGGGAATTGATGTTGGCGTAGAAAGTGTGTACGGGTTGCGTGGTAGCTAACCTGCCCTCGTGCATCCAGCCTGCAAAACGATATCCCTTGGCCGGGGTAGCCTCGATGGTAACCATGCTGCCGCAAAGGAAGGAACCCTCTCCTTTCACGGAGCCACCCTCTTTGAGATTCTGCGAAAGCTTCACAAACTGATCAGAACCATCCATGTAGACGACTAACCTTTCGAATCTTCTTTCCCAAAAGGACCCTGCGTAGTTGTTGTAGCCTGCTTTAGGCACTTGCAACCAGACATTTTTCATTTGCTCTAACGGCATTATGCCCCCGTCCAAAGTAATAGCGGGAGGCCTGATCGCAGCAATCGATAAAGTACGCAAACACTGGAAATCAGCGAGACAATACCTATAGAGTGTATGCACTGTGGAAGGTATTGTAATGAATTGCAGGCCTAATTCCAGAGTTCCGTATGGCGTCCATTTTTTACCGCCGTTGGAGCGGAAGGCTTCTATTCCTATGGTCTCTATGCCTTCACCTAAATACACTTGCATCTGGCCGTCGCCAAACCAGCGGACAAAGGCTCTCTCCGGAATATTCTTTATAGAGCCGGGGATGAAGATTGTGCAAAGCGTTCTCATTCCCTCGAAGCAACTCTTGCCGAGAGTTTTCACCGACGAGGGAATACGGAGCGTCATGTACAGACCGTTGTTGTAGCTCGGATAATACTCCGTAATGGGGTCGTTCTGGTAGAACGCAGAGTCCTGAATAGCTTCCACACCGTAAGGGAGTGTGAAGCTGTCGATATGACCATAATCGTGTTCGCCAATGCAGGCAAAGGCCCTTTTGCCGATGACACGGCAGTTTTCGGGAAGCACAACCGTGTCAATGCGCGTATTGAGGCAGAAATCCCGTGGAATTTCCGTCTATACGCCTTGCGGCAGTTTCAACGCTTTGAAGCGTGTACCGCTGAACATACCCTCCGGCCACGACTTGAGGTTGTTGTTGGGCTTGAAGAATACTCGCACACGGCGACCTACGTCTTCGTTGGATGCGTTCAGCGCTTTGGCATACAGTTTGTTTACCGAACCCGGAATTTCAACCGTAAGGGTTGTGAAATGAATCGTGTCCGGGTAAATCATTACTGAAGTACCGTCCTCGGTGCCGATGGTGGTAACTGTGTATTGCGTCGAGTCGTTCGACACTTTCTCCGGAATGGCGATGACAAGGCTGTCGACCTCCCAGACATTCGGCAGAGTGATTTTCTTTACCGCGACCTCTCCGCTGCCGCGCGGCTCATACGTGACCTTACCTATGGTAAATGTCTGTCCGAAAGCGGGCAGACAGATTCCCCATAGGATTGCCATTACGAGCCATCTGATTTGTTTTAGACTCATAGATTGATAGATTAGTTATTGATTTGGTTTGATTTGTGCAAAAAGTTTTATGCAGGGATTGTTTCCGATGACATCTTTGGATGATACCTTGGGAGGATACCTTTGGAGGAGAAAAACAAATGGTTTTCTACCGCTTGGAGGCAGCGCTGAGAGCTTGGATTACGTTGCTGCCCGGACTAACCATGTCGTAATTCTGATGCAAATTTATTCAGTCTGCGGATAATGATTGCGATTTCAATCGTGGTATTTAGTTTTGAATATTGAAATACCACATCCGATTGTAGGTTATAGCGTGGTATTTCGTTAAAATCACGAAATACCACGCCAATTTTGCACTTAAATACGCATTTTAAACTTTGTTACCCAAACCCCGAAGGCCCCATGTTCAGCGACCTGAAGACTCAGGAAAATTTTTGAATCTGAAGCGATATTTGCGTACTTCAAAAAAAAGTTTTAACTTTGCAGCGAATTTGGGAGACAGATACTCGCACTTATCCGAGACCCTATCGCAGCTTCCGATTTCAAACAAGCAACTACACTTTCAACCACTTAACAGCACAACCTGAACCGGTTGCGCCAATTCTTACGAGACCCCCTTCTACCCGGCTCGTAAGATAATTGCCAATAAAAACACAATCCCCGCACCGTAGCCAAGAACAATGTTCTGCCGGGAACTGATATGTTCGGTTTCCAAGCTTAGAAAATCAAATTAAGCCGTTGTTGGCGGCTATGAACGGGAATATTCATATCATGTATAATATAGACCAACTGAATGCCATGGAAGCGGACCGGGTGCGCAGCATCGCCGCCGAGATGGGTATGAAGAAAGCTGAATCGGCCGACCGCCAGGAAGCCGAATATTTCATTCTTGATAATCAAGCTATAACTTCGGCTAAAGAAATAGCCGAAAAGAGTGTTGCGCAGCCTAAAAAGCGCGGCCGGAAGCCCAAGAAGCAGCAACCGGCAGCTACTCCGGTGGCTGCAGCTGAAGAAACGGCTACGGATGGTCAGGAGGCTACGGCAGCTGAGCAGCAGCCCAAGAAGCGCGGCCGCAAGCCGAAACAGAAGAACGTGGAGCAACCCACACTGTTCGATGACCAGACTGCCGCCGAGCAGCCCGAAAAGGAGACGAACGCCGACACTCCCGAAGCAAAGACAGATGAACAGGTCAAGGTGATTACCACCGATGACCTGCCAATAATATCACAGCCCAAACGTCGTGGCCGAGAAGCCAAAGAGAAGACACCGGATGAAGAGGTGAAAAATGCAGAAGCACCCGAGGCAGGCAACGAAGGCCTTTATATAACCGAAGAGGCAGTTCCGGCGCAACAGCCTCAGGCAGAAGTTGCAAATGCCGAGACGCAGCCTCAGGAAGCTCCTGTGAATGAAGCTGAGACACCCCGTCAGGCTCCGCAGCAAGCCGTAACAGGCAAGAAGAGCTTCCGCAATGCATCTGTAAAAGACACGTCGCTCGACTCCTTCTTCCCCGTGGCAAGCACTCGCAAATTCACCCCTCGCTCGCAGCGTCAGGCCGAAGAGCAAGTAGTAACGCCCGTAATGATAGAGGAGCCCAAGGCTCAGCCGCAGCAGAAAACAAGGCAGCAGAAAACCGGTCGCGTGCAGCGTCAGCAAAACTTTGCCCGGCAGGCTGAGTCATATTCCTTTGAGAATATAGTCAGCGCCACCGGCGTATTGGAGATTATGCCCGAAGGCTTCGGATTCCTGCGCTCAAGCGATTACAATTATCTGGCAAGTCCCGATGACATCTATGTGGCTCAGAACTTCATAAAGCAGTATGCCCTGAAGCCCGGCGATGTGGTGGAATGTTCGGTGAATCCGCCCCGCGACGGAGAGAAATACTTCCCTCTGGGCAAAGTACTGCGCGTAAACGGCCAAAACCCCGTAACAGTGCGCGACAGGATTCCCTTTGAGCATCTCACTCCCCTCTTCCCTGAGGAGAAATTCGACATCACGTCGGGCCCGATGGGAAATATTTCCACCCGCATTGTGGATATGTTCGCCCCCATAGGCAAAGGGCAGCGCGCCCTGATTGTGGCTCCGCCAAAGACCGGTAAGACCATTCTGCTGAAAGATATTGCCAATGCCATAGCCTCCAATCATCCGGACACTTACATCATTATGCTGCTGATTGACGAACGTCCGGAAGAGGTAACCGATATGGCCCGCAGCGTCAACGCCGAGGTGATAGCGTCAACGTTCGACGAACCGGCCGACCGACACGTCAAGATTGCCGGCATTGTGCTTGAAAAGGCCAAGCGCCTGGTGGAAAGCGGTCATGATGTGGTGATAATGCTCGACTCGATAACGCGTCTTGCCCGTGCGTATAACACGGTGGCTCCCGCCAGCGGCAAGATACTGTCGGGCGGTGTTGACGCCAATGCCCTCCAGAAGCCGAAACGCTTCTTCGGCGCTGCCCGTAACATAGAGAACGGCGGTTCACTGACCATTATAGCCACGGCTCTCACCGAGACGTCGTCGAAAATGGACGAGGTGATTTTCGAGGAGTTCAAAGGAACAGGCAATATGGAACTTCAGCTCGACCGCAAGCTGAGCAATAAGCGACTCTTCCCGGCCGTGGACATCATAGCCTCGTCGACACGCCGCGAAGACTTGCTCACCAATCCCGAGATTCTGAACCGTATGTGGCTGCTGCGCAACTACATCAGCGACATGAACTCTATAGAAGCTCTGGAATTCATCAAGAAGCAGATGGAGACCACCCGGAACAATCTGGAGATTCTCCACAACATGAATGGCTAAGAAGCAGCTCCAGAAGACTAACGCCGCGCGACTGCTTGACCACGCCGGAAAAGCATATAAGTTGGTGGCTTATCCGGTGGATGAAAATCATCTGGAAGCCACCCATGTTGCCGAATCGTTGGGCGAGGACATCAGCCTTGTCTACAAGACCCTTGTGCTGCGTGCCGGCAAAGAGCTGTTTGTCTGTGTGATACCGGGCGCCGAAGAGGTGGATTTGAAAAAGGCAGCCAAGGCCATGGGCGCCAAGAAGGTGGAGATGATTCATGTAAAAGAGCTGCCACCCCTCACCGGCTATATCCGCGGCGGCTGTTCGCCTGTGGGTATGAAGCAGGCGTTACCCACATTCTTCCACAGCGCCTGCCTTGACAAAGAGGTGATATATGTGTCGGCCGGACAGCGTGGCCTGCAGCTGGAAATGAAGCCGCAAGACCTCATAGACTTCACTCACGCCACCGTGTGCGACCTGATTAAGACCCCCTCTTCAGACGAAAAATGAATACCTTCGGACGCATATTCCGCCTCACCGATTACGGAGAGAGCCACGGAGCAGCCATGGGCGGCATCATAGACGGCTGCCCGGCAGGACTGTGGCTCGACAAGGAGTATGTGGCCGAGAAAGTAATGCTTCGCCGACCCGGGACAAGGAAATTCACCTCACCTCGCCAAGAAGCCGACACGGTGGAATGGCTCTCGGGCATCAGTGAAGAGGGTCTTACCTTAGGCTCACCGATAGGCTTCCTGATAAGGAACACCGATGCGAGGAGCGACGATTACGAGCAATTGCGCCATATCTACAGGCCGGGACACGCCGACTTCGTGAGCGATGCCAAATATGGTCTGCGCGAACATCGCGGCGGCGGTCGTGCCTCTGCACGCCAGACCCTTTGCAGAGTCGTGGGTGGCGCCGTGGCCGAGTTGCTGCTGAAGCATTACGACATAACGGTTTCGGCCTTTCTGAGCGGCGTTGGCAGGCAACAGATGGCCTGTCCTTATTCAGTAGTACCGACCCCCGAACAGATTCAGGAATCACCACTTTTCGCCCCCACGGCAGAAGCCGAGAAAGCCTTTACGGAAGTGCTGACGGCACTTCAGGGGAAAGACAGTGTGGGAGGCCGCTTAAGCGTCATCATCCGGGGCTTGGCAGCAGGTATCGGGAGTCCGGTTTATGACAAGCTGACAGCCCGGTTGGCAATGGCGATGATGAGCATCAATGCTGCAAGAGGCGTGGAGTTCGGCCTGGGCATGGAATCGGCCCGATGCACGGGAGCCGAGGCCATAGATGAGTACTCTGGCATAACAGAAGATGCCGCCGGGAAACACCTTCACACGAAAGAGAATCGCAGCGGCGGCATTGAAGGGGGAATTTCAACGGGTGAGGACATCTGCCTCTCTGTGGCTTTCAAACCCACTCCTACACGGCCTTATAAGGTGAACAGCATCAACGACGCCGGAGAGCCGTGTGTGATAAATCCGGGCGGACGCCATGACCCGTGTGTGGCAGTGAGGGCTGTGCCCGTGGCAGAGGCGATGGCAGCCTTGGTGATTGCCGATGAACTGTTGATAGCCCGCACCGTTCGCTTATGAAGACTTACCCTCAGTATCTTGAGGAAATTTTCGGGCCCGGCAAATATCAGAAACTGACGCTGAACGCCGGGCACGACTGTCCGAACCGCAACGGCACATTAGGCTATGGCGGCTGCATATATTGCTCGAATGAGGCATTTTCACCGGCATATTGTCACGGTCATCTCACCTTAGCCGAGCAACTGGAGGCAGGTCGACAATTCTTCAGCAGGAAGTATAAAGACAAAAAATGGCTTCCATACTTTCAGACCTACACCTCCACGAATGCCGACCTCGAGAGACTGCGTGAAGATTACGCCTCTGTCCTCAATCCGGCTGATGTGGCCGGTTTGGTGGTGAGCACCCGTCCCGACACACTGCCGCAGCCGGTGATAGAAATGCTTGCCCGGTTGACCAAGTCGGTAATAGTGGAGATAGGAGCCGAGAGTTTCCACAACAAGACCCTTGAGCTGCTCAACCGCCGCCATACGGCAGAAAAGACGGCAGATGCCGTAAGCCGCTGTGCCGCAGTCGGTTTGCACGTAGGGCTGCATCTGATAGCCGGACTGCCCGGAGAGACGGACGCAGACCTGATAGAAAGTGTGGACAAAGCGTGCGCACTCCCCATTGGCTCGTTAAAGCTCCATCATCTGCAGGTGCTTCGCGGCACACAGCTTGCCCATTTGGTGAAGAAAGGAGAGATACAGGTGCCAGAGCTGACAATAGAGAAATATTTGACGTTATGCGCCGAAATAGTGCAACGCGTGCCGGAGCATATCGTCATAGAACGCTTTGTGGCACAGGCACCGCCCGAACTGGTGATTTCGCCCAAATGGGGACTGAAGAATTATCAGTTTGTGAACCTGCTGAATAACAGGCTCGGCAAGAAATAGCATCCACTTCTCCCCTTTCAGAGGCCTTATAAGCTTAGCAAAACAGGCTGCGGTGAAAAACACTGCGACTAAAATTCTGCGCCCCAAATTATGTGCCGTAAATTGTGCGCCGGAAATTATGTGCAAAAAAAAAGATTGCGCCGTTGACGACGCAATCTGACGCAATCTTTTTCGGGAGGTGCCAACCAGATTCGAACTGGTGTAGAAGGTTTTGCAGACCTTTACCTAACCACTCGGACATGGCACCGTTTCCTTTTTGCGCTGCAAAGTTACGACAACTTTTTGAATCCACAAAATTTTTCGCCAACTTTTTTTCATTTTAGTCTCAGCGCCCCTCTTTTTAAGGCTCGGAAAGCCCCTCAGAAACTCCTATTTAAAAAAATTATATTACCTTTGTATCGCCAAGTATGACAGACCAAGACCCACCAAGACCCCATGACGCATAATCAATTTAATCGGCTCCACAGAACCCCTAATGAAGTTATTTTGTTAACAAATATCGGATAATTCTTCATAACACTGAATTCGGGATATGGCTATAACAATGTATGATCTGTTGATGGATTTGCCGCTGCTTCAGGGCATAAGCCGCGAGCACGTATCGGCATTGCTTGAAAAGACACATATTGAGTTCAGTAAGGCTAACGCAGGCGATGTGCTGCGCAGAGCCGGTGATGAGGATAACGCCCTGATGTACGTCATCAGCGGCTCGGTAGAGGCCGAATGGCGCAACCACGCCGATGATATTGTGATAACATTTTCGGAAAAGGGGCGCACGTTGCTCGACGCCTCGCACCTGTTTGGCATGCAGCGCAAGAACCCATACACTTACACGGCTCAGACGGATGTGTCGCTGCTGAGCATTGACAAGAGCCAATATCTGTCGCTGTTAGGGACACAGTCCATCTATATGCTCAACTTCATCAATTATCTGTCGTTGCGGGCGCAGAGGCCGATGGAGCTGTTGGCGCAGATTGATTCGTGCCGGCTGCGCGACTTTCTCACAACCTGGATAACCACGATTACGCCAAGCACCGCGCGGAACATCACTTTGCAGGCCGACAAGTCAACCCTGATGAAATATACCAACCAAAGCGAGGAGAGTCTGATCGCCGATTTAGCCGAGATGCAGAGGCAGAAGGTAATCAAATATAGCAGCGATATAATAGCCATTGCCTCGCGCGAAAGCCTCTCAGATAACTTCAGGCCCTGAAGCTAACATATTTGTGTCCCGGGTTCTTACTCCCTGATTCCTCTGCAACGCGGGCAGAGGCCCTGCATCACATATTCGGCATTTTCAACGGCATAACCCAAAGGCAAAGCCACCGACGGAATTGTTACGTTGGTAAGGCAGAAGGTATGTCCGCACCTTGTGCAGTGGAAATGGCAATGCAGCTCATCAGGGCGGCAAGTGTGGCTGTTATGACAGAGGCAATATTCATGCTCCCCGTTGCCGTTGACAATGGTGTGAAGCAGATGAGCGTCGGCAAAGACAGTGAGGGTGCGGAAAATGGTTGAGCGGTCGACGGTCGGGAGTCGGTCGCAGACGTCGGCAAGCGAAAAAGCATACTTAATCTTCTCCAGCTCTCTGAGCACAAGCAGCCTCACAGCGGTAGGCTTCACGTTGTGCTGCTGCAAAATTATCTCCGGGTTGTCGTTCTCAGCCATGGTGCAAAGGTAATTAATTTTTGTCTTTTTAAGAGTCTAACGTTTGCATTTTTCCCATCTTGAATTAACTTTGCATCTGAAACCGAAACCTTTAATATGGCAAACTTATCAAATCAACGCGCGAGCATGATTCACGGCATTCTGCTCATTGCGCTTTTTGCATGCGCTTCGTTTTACATAGGCGAGGTGCAATTTCTCAAAGACCTCTCCATAAGTCCTATGATTATAGGCATCATCTTGGGTATGATTTACGCCAATTCGCTGCGCAATCATCTGCCTGAGACGTGGGTGCCGGGCATACAGTTTTGTTCCAAACGACTGCTGCGCATAGGCATTATCTTTTACGGCTTCCGACTGACGCTGCAAGACATTGTGGTGGTAGGCCTTCCGGGTGTTGTAATCGACATAATAGTGGTTGTAGTGACCATACTCGGCGGCGTGCTCATAGGCAAGCTGCTGCGTATGGACCGCGACACGGCACTGCTCACCAGCATAGGCAGCGGCATCTGCGGCGCGGCAGCTGTCCTGGGCGCCGAAGCCACCATCCGCTCGCAACCGTACAAGACGGCTGTGGCAGTGGCTACGGTGGTCATCTTCGGCACCATAAGCATGTTCCTTTATCCCGCGCTCTACAATGCCGGCCTTCTCGACCTCGATCCGCAGCAAATGGGCATCTACAGCGGCTCAACGCTGCATGAGGTGGCTCATGCCGTGGGCGCCGGCAATGCCATGGGCGAGGATGTGGCCAACAGCGCCATAATAGTGAAGATGATACGTGTGATGCTGCTGGTGGCTGTGCTTCTTGTACTCAGCGTATGGATTGGCATAAGCAACCGCAAAAACGGCACCGCAACGGGCGAGAAAGGCAAGATTGCCATACCCTGGTTTGCCGTACTGTTCCTGCTGGTAATTGTCTTCAACTCCTTCATTCACCTGCCTCAGGTGATGATTGACTCAATCAACTACGCCGACACCTTCGTGCTGACGATGGCTATGGCGGCTCTCGGCGCCGAAACGAGTTTCGACAAGTTCAAGAAGGCCGGCGCCAAGCCTTTCGTCCTGGCTTTCTGCCTCGACTTATGGCTGATTGCCGGCGGCTGGGTGATGGCCAAGTATCTGGTGCCGATGCTTCAGTAATCAGGCAATAGATTCGGCAATCAAAGACGTCATAAAGGCGCATCTGCGGCACTCCGAGGCCTCAGATGCGCCTTGACAATGGGTCGGCCCGATAACTTTTTCGGAGTTCGATTGTTTAAAGGATAGATTTTGTCTTACCCTAACCTTTTACGGAAACAAATCATGAGCACAATACCCAAAGACCCCTTTATGCTTCTCAGCTTCATCAATATGCACCTGCGCGACGACGGTATGAGCCTTGATGAACTGTGCAAGAGCCTCGACATAGACCGCGACAATCTGGTAAAAACCCTGAAAGACGCCGGTTTCGACTATCTGCCGGAGGTGAATCAGTTTCGCTGAGATGCCTTGACCCACAATAAACCTCAAAGTCAGCGGCTATGTTTAAGAATTTGCTCCGCCTTTTTCTCACAGCCTGTATCGTTGCTCTAAGCCTGCCTGCAACGGAGGCTCAGATAGCTATAAAACAATCGGCTATTGAGCCTATAATGCCGGATTCCATCGACGTGGCCGAAGGGGCAAAGAAGCACTTCTGGAGGGCATCAGGCGAGGTTTTCGGCTTCAATATGGGGCTGTGGGCATTCGACAGGTATGTGCAGAAGGGCGATTTTGCGTATATCTCGTTCAAGAGCATCAAGAAGAATTTTGAAGTCGGCTTCAAATGGGACAACGACAAGCTCGGCACCAACACTTTCCTGCATCCATACACCGGCAATCTCTATTTCAATGCCGCCCGCTCAAACGGATACAGCTTCTGGGGCTCGGAGCTGTTCGCCATAGGCGGCTCAGCCATGTGGGAGCTGTTTATGGAAAGGGAATATCCCAGCACGAACGATGTCATTGCCACACCGATTGGCGGCGCAGCCATAGGCGAGATGCTGTTTCGTGCCTCAGATGCCTGCCTGGATGACCGCACAACAGGGCATGAGCGCTTTGAACGCGAGCTGGCATGCTTCATAATTTCTCCAATGCGCGGTCTGAACCGCATTTTCACCGGTGCGGCATGGCGGCACAGCGCAACGCCGGGAAGGATCTTCGGAACGCCAAACATAGGCATACGTCTGTCGGCCGGATACAAGATGATGGCGTTTCAAGGCAGGATGCGGCACATGGGCTATGGCGGCTGTGTGCAGATTGACCTGGAATATGGCGACCGGTTTGAGGTGAAGTCTACCAAGCCTTACGACTATTTCACCTTGCGCGGCGAATTGCAGGTCTTGAAAGGGCAGCCAATGCTTAATCAGCTGTCGATTCAGGGTCGACTGTTGGCACGCGAATTTCTGGAAGAGCATAAAAGCTGGGCGTCGATAGGTCTGTATCAGGATTTCAATTTCTATGACTCCGACACCATAAAATCGCTGAAAAAGGTGCCTTTCAAGCTGGGTATTCCGGCCTCTGTGGGTGTGGGACTTATGTTCCGCGACCGCCCTGACAGGCGTTATCTCTTTGACGCTTTTCTGCACGTAAACGGCATATTGTTGGGCTCGGTGCTTTCCGACCATTATCATGCCGACGAGCGCAACTACAACTGGGCCAGCGGATTTGCCATAAAGGCAGGCATAAACCTTGTCAGCGGCAAATACTGGGCACTCTCGGCCTCCAACGAATATTACCGGCTCTTTTCGTGGGCAGGCTATCGTTACGGCGTTGACCCTGCGACCTCCGACTACCGGCTGCTCAATGTGCAGGGCGACCATTCCACCGCCTTCTTCAATGTTACTGACATAAGGCTCGATGTGCAGATTCACAAACATCTGTATGCCGCGGCCGAATTCACCAATTACGTCCGTTCGACCCACTACCGCGACTTTCCGCATGTGCTGTCGTCGACCATGGCGTTGCGCATAATGGCGGCGTATAAGTTCTGAAAACGGAATAACGTAAGCCGGGTTACAAAATTTTTTCGTAACTTTGCGCCTTGGAATGGAATTTAGAATAGAAGCCACAACTGCCGGCAGTTCAGCCCGCGCCGGCGTCTTCACCACGGCACACGGTGCTGTGCAGACGCCTATTTTTATGCCCGTGGGGACGGTGGGCAGCGTCAAAGCGGTGCATCAGCGTGAATTGCTGAATGACATCAAGGCGCAGATTATTCTTGGCAACACCTATCATCTGTATCTGCGTCCGGGGCTCGACATACTGCAACGCGCCGGCGGTCTGCACCGTTTCAACGGCTGGCACAAGCCCATACTCACCGACAGCGGCGGCTTTCAGGTGTTCTCCCTCACCGGCATACGCAAACTCTCTGACGAGGGTGTGAGCTTCCGTTCGCACATTGACGGCAGTAAGCATTTCTTCACTCCCGAGAATGTGGTGGACACGCAGCGCATCATCGGTGCCGACATAATGATGGCTTTGGATGAATGTGCCCCGGGCTCGAGCGATTACGCCTATGCACGCCGGTCGCTCGACCTCACCACGCAATGGCTTGAGAGGGGTTGGAAGCGCTACAAGGAAACGGAGCCGGTATACGACTATTACCAGAGTTGGTTCCCGATTGTGCAAGGCTGCACATACAAGGATTTGCGCCGTGAGGCCGCCAGCCGTATAGCCGAGTTGGATGCCGACGGCAATGCCATTGGCGGACTGGCAGTGGGTGAGCCGGCCGAGGTGATGTATGAGATGATTGAGGTGGTGAACGAGATTCTGCCGGCCAACAAACCGCGCTATCTGATGGGCGTCGGCACGCCTGCAAATATTCTCGAAGCCATTGACAGGGGTGTGGATATGATGGACTGTGTGATGCCCACCCGCAACGGCCGCAACGGCATGATTTTTACCCGCAACGGGGTGATGAACATGCGCAACCGGAAATGGGCCGACGATTTCTCGCCTCTGGACCCCGACGGCACCTGTTTTGTAGACAAGGATTACTCGCGCGCTTACGTGAGGCACCTGGTTACGACGGGTGAGTTGCTTGGCCTGCAAATATGTTCCATACACAATCTTGCCTTTTATCTGTGGCTGGTTGGCGAGGCCCGTAAACATATAATCGAGGGGGGCTTCGCAGCCTGGAAAAAAGGCATTCTCCCCGACCTCACACGCCGTTTATGATGGAAGAAGCCGAGAAAGACATCATAGATGTGGTTGCAGAGCAGCATGCCGAACCCCTCGGTCAGGAGCCGATGCCTGCGGAGCAGCCGAAAAGTGCTGAGCAGCGCCGTAAGCATGCAAAGCGCCGTCATCTGCCGCGTAAAATGCGCTTTAGGCCGCATCTGTGGAGGCTGAAGATTCTTGACCGCTACATTCTCAAAAAATTTCTCGGCACCTATTTTGTAGCCACCTTACTGGTGCTGGCCGTCATTGCCATGTTCGACGTTACGGAGAAGCTCGATGCTTTTCTCACAGCGCCGGTGAAGGAGACGATCTTAGATTATTTCTCCTCCTTCCTCCCCTACTTCGCCGTACAGCTGTCGCCGCTGTTTGTCTTCATTGCGGTGATTTTCTTCACCTCCAAGATGGCCGGCAACAGCGAAATCATAGCCATACTCTCGTCAGGAGTCAGCTACCGGCGTCTGCTTGTGCCCTATATGATAGGAGCCGCCGTGATAGCCGGACTCACCTTCTGGCTCTCCAACTACGCCATTCCACCAAGCAATGTGAAGCGGTTGGCTTACACCAATAAGTACGTGAAGAACAAGAAGGAGACGTCAGCCTCAAATGTGCAGCTGCAGGTGCAACCGGGTGTGATAGCTTTCATGGGGCGTTATGAAACGGCTCACAGCCGCGGCTACGGGTTCTCGCTCGACAAATTCCAGGGCAAGAAGCTGGTGAGCCGTCTCACTGCCCAGACTGTGCAATACGACTCTCTGCGCCAGCATCACTGGATTCTGCACGATTACATGATTCGCACTCTCAACGGCCAGCGCGAGAAGATAATACGTGGCGCCTCGCTCGATACGGTGATTGATATGGAGCCGCAGGATTTCCTCGTCTCCACTCACGACCAGGAAACGTATACCACGCCTGAGCTGACAACCTACATTGCCAAACAGAAAAACCGTGGCTCGGCCAATGTTGTGGCGTTTGAAATAGAAAAGGAGAAACGCTATGCCATGACGGCGGCCGCCTTTATCCTCACGCTAATCGGCATGGCGTTGAGCTCGCGCAAGGTGAAAGGGGGTATGGGGCTGAACATTGGCATAGGTCTGGCTCTCAGTTTCAGCTATATTCTCTTCTCCACCGTAACAAGCTCGTTTGCCATATCCGGAGCCACAAGTGCGCGGGTAGCCATGTGGATTCCAAACATAGTCTATCTGGCCATAGGCATAGTGCTGTATTACCGTGCCGCCCGCTGACAGTTGAAAAAATAATTCCACAGATTATGACTTTTTACGCCATAAAATTGCTATCTTTGCACCACCTTATGCCTGCGGGCGTGAAAAACATACACCGACCCTTATGATCGAAGAGGAAAAACTTAAAGAGATAGGGCCTTACGACGACTCCATATTCCAGCAGAAAATGGCGGATTTGGTGCAGGAACCGGGGTTTCTGCACGCAATTTCTTACACCATGCCGCGCGAGGAAATGCCGCCTCTTATTGAGGAACTGAAAAAAATAAAAACCAAATATGACTTCCAGCATCAAATCATGTTTCCTTTCATGGAGATGCTGGCAAAGACCACAACGTCAGGCATCACTCTCGGGGGCGCCAAATACATCAATCCGGCTCTTAACTACACTTTCATCACCAACCACCGCGACATCGTCCTCGATGCCTCGTTCCTGAACCTGGCCTTCCTGCGCCACGGTTGGTCAACAACGCAGGTGGCAATAGGCAACAATCTGCTTATCTATCCCTGGATTACCGACCTGGTGAAACTGAACAACTGTTTTGTGGTGAAACGCAATTCATCGTTGCGCGAAGGTCTGGAGAACGCAAAAGTGCTTTCTGCCTATATTCATGATTCCATCCTGAACAAAAAGCAGAGTGTGTGGATAGCCCAGCGCGAGGGAAGAGCCAAGGATGCCAGCGACCACACTCAGGAATCGCTGGTGAAAATGCTTGCTTTGGGCGGGGAAGGCTCTTTCATGGAAAGCCTCAAGGAGATAAACATTCTGCCCGTGAGCATCAGCTATGAGTATGACCCCAACGACTATCTGAAAGTGCGCGAGTTCCTGCTCAAACGCCGCGACCCGAACTTCAAGAAGAGTCAGCGCGACGACCTGTTCAGCATGGAGACGGGTCTGCTGCAATTCAAAGGCAAACTGCACTTCCAGCTCACGCCGCGCATCAACGCTAAGATTGACCAGATTGGCGATTTCAAGGACAAAAACGAATCGGCTCGCAACATTTGCCATATCATTGACCAGGCCATTCACAGAAGCTACATGATTTACCCAATCAACTATGTAGCCTTCGATATGCTCAACCACACCGAACGTTTCGCACGTCATTACACGCAGGAGCAGAAAAAAGCCTTCCTTGATTACCTCAACGGCCAGATTGCCAAAATCAATGAACCCGACATTACGGCCGAGGAACACGCATATATGGAAGAGCTGCTGCTGATAATGTACTCCAACCCTCTGAAAAATAAGCTCCGGACAATTCTCGGAGCCTGACCTCAAGATATATGCGTTTCGATGTAATAATAATTCTGTCGTACATCATATTCGCCTTTGCCATCGACTGTTCTTTGTGGCTTTTGCACCCGAAGGCAGCGAGGCCCAAATGGCGTATTCCATACTTCACCTTCGCAGCGTTATGCTGGGTATTGCTCATTGTGGCCATTGCTTTGCCATGGAAGAATATTTCATCTTCCCTGACACCGAAAATGTGGCTTCTGTTTACCTGGCTGAGCATCTATGCAGTGAAGTTGAGCATGGTGATATGGGGGCTGATAGGGTTAATTCCCACGCTGTGGAAAAAGAAACGTATTCCGCTGGGGATGTATGTGGGACTTCCGTTAGGCCTTGTGGGCTTTGCCATAATGTGGTGGGGTGCCACCGAGGGTCGACGCGAAATCGAAACGGTGAATGTGGAGATTGCCTCACCGCAGTTACCGCAAAACTTCAACAACTTCAGGATAGCTCAAATCAGCGACCTGCATCTGGGCACATGGGGCAAAGACACTTCTTTCATCCATAACCTGGTTGACAGTGTAAACGCTCAGAAACCTGACCTTATAGTCTTTACAGGCGATATAGTGAACCGCGATGCCGCTGAACTGAAGCCCTTTATACCGGTGTTGAAGCGCCTCAGCGCACCCTGCGGCGTCATCACCATAATGGGCAATCACGACTATGCCACTTACGGCCATTGGCCATCAAAGAAGGCAGAAGCAGCCAACGAGCAGTTGGTGCGGTCGTTGCAGCGCGAAATGGGTTGGAGAATGCTTGAGAACAGCCACTTGGCTCTGTGTCGTGCCAACGATTCAATAATCATTCTGGGCGTTGAGAACTGGGGAGAGCCTCCCTTCTCGGCAATAGGTGATTTGCACAAAGCTCTGACTCAAAGCGTTGACAGTGGTGCGCCGCTGCAGCCTTACGGCCCGGAATTTAAAATTCTGCTCAGCCATAATCCCGAGCACTGGCGTCAGCACGTAAGGCATGAGTCGAACACCGACCTCACCCTCAGCGGCCATACTCACGCCATGCAGACGCAAATAAAACGAGGCGACTTCCGGTGGTCGCCGGCAGCATGGCGATACATGGTTTGGGGTGGTTTATATGCCTCGGAACCTATCCGCCAACAGCGTCCCTCATACCTGTATGTCAACATCGGTGCCGGCGAAGTGGGTCTTCCTTTCCGCATTGGAGCAACGCCCGAAATCACGGTCTTTACACTCAAGTCGGCTAAAACGGCATCTACTCCCCTGCCGGAATACATTCCGTAAGCCAACAACACCCTGCTCGGCTCAATTTCTTGGATAAATGAAATTTATCCTCTAACTTTGCACATACTAACCAACATAACAGACAACCTAAACCCACAACATGAAAAAATATCTTTTCACTTTCGCCCTCACGGCAACAGCCTTCCTGGGCGCTTTAGGCGCAACACCGGGCGGCGGCATCGATGCGGCCATGCTGCAACGTATGCGCAACAACTACAAACCTACAGCCGCCGACAAGGCCATCCGCAATGCGCTTAACGGCACTGACCTCGACAAACTGGCACTCAACTCGGAAGCTGTGCTTGTTGACGATAACTTCTCTAACAAAGTGCCCTCACGCGGCATCACCGACCAGAAATCGTCGGGTCGCTGCTGGCTCTTCACGGGCCTTAACGTGCTCCGTTCGCAGATGATGCTGCAAAACGACCTCGACGAACTCCACCTGAGCCAGGCCTACAATTTCTTCTACGACCAGCTCGAGAAATCGAACCTCTTCCTGCAGGCCATCATAGATACTAGCGACAAGCCCATGGATGACCGTACCGTTGACTGGCTCTTCCGCAACCCGCTCAGCGACGGCGGCCAATACACCGGTCTGAGCGACAACATCAGCAAATATGGCGTGGTACCCGCTGAGGCTATGCCCGAGACTTGGACCGCCAACCATACCTCAAAAGTCAACCGCCTGCTGAGCCTCAAGCTGCGCGAAGATGCCCTTGAGCTGCGCGAGATGAAGAAGAAAAACGCCAAACCGGCAGCTATTCAGCAACGCAAAGAGCAGATGATGCAGGAAGTATATCAGGTACTCGCCCGCACCATTGGCAACCCTCCCACAGAGTTTACCTGGACACGCAAGAACTCCAAGGGTAAAGTGGTGGACACTCGCACCTATACTCCACAGCAGTTCTATAAGGAATTTGCCGGCAATGACCTGAAGAACGACTACATCATGGTGATGAATGACCCCACGCGTCCCTACTGGAAGCTCTATCAGATTGACTACGACCGCCACACCTACGATGGTGAGAACTGGACATACATCAATCTGCCCATAGAGAACATCAAGGAGATGGCCATAGCCTCTATCAAAGACTCCACAATGATGTATTTCTCATGCGATGTAGGCAAGTTTCTCGACCGCCAGCGCGGCGTCATGGACCCGGCCAACTACGACTATGAATCGCTGCTCGGCATCAACTTCGGCATGAACAAAGCCGACCGTATCCGCACTTACGGCAGCGCCTCCTCACACGCCATGACGCTGATGGCTGTTGACCTTGACAAGGATGGCAAACCCACCAAATGGATGGTTGAAAACTCGTGGGGACAAGGCCCGAACAACGGCCACCTCATCATGACCGACAAATGGTTCGACGAGTATATGTTCCGCCTGGTGGTAAATAAAAAATATGCTTCAGAAGAAATTCTCAACGTGCTGAAACAGAAACCCACTACCCTGCCTGCCTGGGACCCGATGTTCGCTCCCGAAGACTAAGATTGTTTACTCAAAATAGAATTAGGGTGTGCCGGAATTCCTGCACACCCTAAACTTTTGGTTACAGGCCTCAAATCAACGCCGGCAATGGGAGAATTTATTTCACAGTTACCTTATAAGCTTTGTCAGCAACTTTCACCAGATAGATACCGGCAGCAGCGCGGATGGTCATGTTGTCCTGCCCGATGCCGTTGTAAAGCACGGTGCCGTCGACGCTTACGAGCGTTACAGCCTGGCCGCATGCATTGAGAATCTCGATGGTGCCGTAGCTGCCATAAACAGCAGTCTTGCCTTCAAGAACGTCGCCTACTGAAGAGGAGTGAACAGTAACAGTGCGGCTGTTGCTCTCGCCCTTGTCGTAGATAGCGTTTACTGCATATTCGTGGTCACCTTCCTCAACGTTGGTGTCAACATAACGCATGGCGGTGATGGGGTTCTCGTTCAGGAGTTCGCCATCGCGGTATACGTTGTAACCCTTGAGGGTAACGGTCTCTTTGGTATCGCCGGCGCGACGGAAGTTGATGTCGTCGACCTGAAGGATACCACCTTCGAAGTTATGACGGATAGCAACGCGTTTTGCGCCTTCGGGGATGTATGCACTGTACTTGGTATAAGCGCTGTTGGTGAGATCCCACTTCTTCACGAATATGAAGTCGTTGGGGTCGAGTGAACCGGTGGAGTACCAGAGTTCAACCTTTTCAGGCATATTGTCCTGGAGGTTCTTGCCGTAGAAGCTAACAACCTGAGCGCCGCCGTAGAGTTCGGGTGAGATAGCCCAGTCGTCGGGAGTGCCGCTGTAAGCGAGCAGTGAGCCGAGGCTCTTCTTTGAGCCGTTGTTGCCGCCGAAGATGCTGGCAAACTGACCCAGCTCGGAAGCTGTGTTGTCAACAACGAAGAAGGAAGCCAGAGTGGTACCGATGGTGATACCGGGGAAGTTGAACTGCTGGAAGCCGGCAACCGGAATCTTGTCAACGTCAACCAGGGTCCAGCCGCAAGCGTCTGTGAGGCTGTAGCTCGGAGCGGTTTCAAACGTTTCGGTGAACGGCGTGGGAGGAACTTGGTCCATTGAAGGAGCGGTCCAGGTTACTGCTATCGAGCCTTTGGCTTCGGCCATTTCTTCAGCTGCGAGGCCGTTAACTGCCGGGTAGATAGGTTTGTTAACCTTAATGGTACCAACAGATGTGGTGTTGTCTTTCTCATTCTCATCGCCTGCAAGAACAACCTTAGCAAAGAATTCAACCTGATCCTTGTCTGCTACGTTTGTGCCCTGCGAGAAGGTGATAACCTGCGATTTGCCTGATGCGAGGCTTGCGCCGTTGAGGCTGTCAACAACCTTATTGTTCTTGTAGAGGTCAACACGATAAGCGCCTGAAGGCTGCTCGCCGTTGTTGGTAACGGTAACGTTGATGTCAACGTCCTGACCTGCGTCAACGCTTTCCGACGAAATAATCATATTGCCGCCGAGGTCTTTGTTGGTGAGGTTATGAACACGCAGAGCGTCCATGAGGGTCCAGCTGTAATAAGAAGCGTGAGTGTCGTCTGTGTAGTTTACAGTAGGAATCAGACCAACGTGAATGTCTTTGCCCTTCCAAGCTTTCAGGTCAACCGAGATACGGCCCCAGCCCTTGTTAGGAACGACTTCGCGAATCTTCTTGTGATAAATTTCATGCCATTCGGGGTTGCCTACCTCTCTAACAACAACTGCTATTTCGTTCTGGTAGTCTTCCGGGTTGATGTTATCAATGTAGAAGGAGAATGTGGGAGAAATGGCGTCTTTGAGGCTGATTTTGCCCGTAGAAGCAACACTCTTGTTATTGATGTAACCTTTCTGAGCGAGGAAACCATTGTCGCCGTCGCATGAATTGAGGTCGCTGAAGGTGGCATCGGTGCAGAGGCTCCATTCCGGTGAGAATACGAGATGCTGGATTGCCAGCGGTGATTTCGGCGAACCATTCTCGAATGATTCCAGGAAGCTCAGAGTATAAGCCTTGCCTACGAAGATGTCGTTTGATTTGCCATAGCTGCCATGTTCGTTCTTTGAGTTGAACGGGAAGATAGCATACCAGAAATGTTTCTGCTCGTTGACATCGTAAGCGTCGTAGATGTATTCGCACTTCGTTGTCTGGCCAAGCTGAGTTTCGTCAGTGTCGCCTGATTCAAGCACTACATAGATGGGAGGAGCGGGAATTTCAGCGCCGTGCAGAGTCTTGGTCACGGGGTCCCAGGTAATCTTAACCTTGCCATTGCCCATATCGGTAGCAACGATATTGGTGGGCAGAGCGGGCAGGTCAACGCCTGCGAAGCCTAAATATTCCGTGGGAGAGCCATCGCCCTTGTCGTTGAAGGCCATGAAGGTGTATGAATATTCGCCGTCAGCACCGGGAGCGTCTGTGTATTCCAGAGCTGCGCCGGGAGCCGGGTTTTCAAAGCTCTTGACTTCGGCACCGTCGCGTTTGATGGTAACCTTCGTCAGGCTTTCCAGAGTCTTGTTGTCGTACGTCTTGTTAGGAGCGTTGAACTTGAACGTCATCTTCGGAGCGCCGGTGGCGTCAGGAGTGATTACGAGGTTGGTGATAGCTGCCGGAGTGCCGGGGCCGCCAATGCGGTCGAGACGGATATTGGCAACATGGAAATCGGAGAGGGCCTTGCCTGCTTCAGCAAAGTCGCGGATGCCGATATAGAATTTGCCGGTGTAAGGAGCTACAAATTCGCCGCTGTAGTTAACCCAGTCTTCACCAAGGGTTTCAGTCTTAACGTTATTGGTAAGGTCAGCAATCTTCGGAGCAGAACCAATCAGGATGCTCATATTGTGGCCATAACCGTAAGCGTCGGCAGAAATCTTATAAGTGTCGCCCTCTTTGAGTTCGATGCCCGGAGTAATCAGGTAATCGTCGAATGTAGTTCCATCTTTTCCGTTATTGTGAACCCATGCATAGGGAGGAGTAGTGGAAGTAGCATGCCAGAAGCAAGTACCGTCGTTGTTAGCGTCAATGAATACCAGTTCATTTTCCCATCTGTCAGCTGAAGAGAAGTCCTCAACATAAGGCACGCTCTTGCCGGGTGCGCCTACGTTAACGGTAGCTTCTACAACGCCACCCTGACCTGCACTGTTATAAGGCACAATGCGGTAGATGTATTCACCGGCAGCATCCGGCTTGTCAACGTATGTCAGTTCAGCACCGGGAGTGGGGTTATTGAAAGTTTTCTGTACAATGCCCTGACGCATAATCTCAATCTTGGTAATTGAGTTAAGCGGCTTGTCGCTGCCCGTCTTGGTCGGAGCCTTGAAAGAGATATTTACATCTTTGGTGCGACCGCTCCAGTCAGCTTCAATAATTGCATCATTAACCTTGGCGGGGCCTTCCAGTTCGGCGCCACCAACAACATTGATATTCATCAACTTGATAAGGGCCAGCCATTGCTCTGAGCAACCATGTATGCCAAGATAGTAAAGACCGTCGGCAGGAACACTGAATTCTTTTGAGAAATAGGTGTCATATTTGGTGATGGTAGTTTTGGGAGCAAGTTCAATGGTCATAGCCTCAGCCGTAGGAGCATTACCTATAGAAGCGGCTACAATGGGCGGGAAGGCATCGGGGTTACCTGCGCTGATAAGTGAAGACCATTCATAAACTTTGCCGGCTTTGAGCATCAACGGGGGTGTGAACAACCAGTCGTCGTCGCCCGTCTCAGGCGCACTCAGAGCTGCATATTTCTGATACTGGTCCCAATACCATGTCTTGGAGTCATTATTGGCGTCAAGAATGGTCATTTCTTTCATTGAGTCAGCCGTGGGGAAGGTCTTGAGGAAAGGAATACCACGCGGGCCGATAACGGTCTCTTTGAAAGAAGCTACAAACGATGTTCCGCTGGCGTTGGTAACTGAAACTGACCAGGTATAAGTGCCTGCGCCACATTCATCAACGAAGGAAATCTTCTGGCCGGGTGTCGGATTGTCGATAGTCTTAATCGGAGTTGCGTCGCGCCAGAATTCTATCTTGGTGATGCTCGACAGATTAGCGCCACTGATGTCCTTGCTCGGAGCCGTGCAGCTTACGTTAGCTTTGCCGTCGGTGCCGGGTGCTGTAACCAGCAGGTCGGTGATTTCGCACGGGATGCCGGGATTCATGGCGTTGGAAATAGCCACGTTATCCACATAGACGTATGTGCCGCCCTTCGGTGTCTCGGAATGCCTGCTTGAAAACCGCCGCAAAACGGGCACCAAGTGGAACACATATCTCCCCGGCGAAGGCATGCTGATATATCGCGTGGACTCCACCGACGTTCAGCAGTGGTCAAACAATACCATCAATGCCGACCCCTCACACAACTACTATGAGATGGTTCGTGCCAAACCCAATGGCACCGGACTGGCAATCAAAGACAGCGACGGCGACCCCTTCCCCGGTTCCGGCAATGTGCATGAGGTAGGTCCTTTCACCGAACCGGCTCTCATAAGCTGGAACGACCGCTTCAACGTTAATCTGCAGCTTGAGGAAATCAACGAAGACAGCAACGGCGTCATCACTTTCAAAGCCACCAACGCCGCCGGAGGCAACGACTGCGAAGACTTCGAGAATATGACCACAAGCGGCACTTCGGCAAAGAACGTTGCCGGCAAATATTGCAACTGGTCATTCACCAAAGGCGGCGTATATTCACCCGGTTCAACGCTCTGTAACGGCACCAAGGCTGCCGGTCTGCTCAAGGGTGGCACGCTCACCACTTCGGCTGTTAAGGACGCCAGCAACATGAGCATGCGTCTCTTCAACTCTGCCGACCGCACCTCAAACGTCCGTGTACAGTATTACGACAAAGAAGTAGGCGGCTGGGTAGTGCTTGAAGACACTCACGGTCAGATGGGTACAACGCTCGAAGCCAACAGCGCCGTCACTCTGCGCTTCAACATTCCCGAATCAGCCCGCGACAGCCTCTGCATTCAGCTCAAAGTCGTTACCGGCTCCGACTCAAAACGCGTTTATGTTGACGACGTACACATGCGCGGCATCAACTCGGCCGTAAATGGCATATTCACCGATGAGGCTGCCTCGCTCAACGCTTATATCTCTGCCGACGGCATCCTCACAGTGCTCTCAGAGAACGCCATCATCTCTGTCTATGACTACACCGGCCGCAAAATAGGCAACGCCGTCGCCACCGACGGATATGCCACAATGACCCTCCCCTCCAAGGGCATCTACATTGTTACCAACGGCAAACAAACCATCAAGATAGCTTACTAAGCCACTTAATAGCTCCCATAATCTGAGCGAAGCTGCGTCTAACGAATAGGCGCGGCTTCCTTTCTCTTCCCTCAAACCCACACCAACCCAATTTCCCTCACCAATAATCCCTTTCCCGTCAAAAATTTGCCTCAGCGCTTCAGCGCCCCCTTCTCTCCCAGCCTTCCACTCTCCTTTCCCGCCAAAAATTTGTTTCGGCTCAGCGCTTCAGCGCCCCTTCCGTCAGCCATATTGCCGGCCTCCCTCATTAACTTTCGCCGCAAAAAAAGGATGCACCGTATACCTACGACGCACCCTCATTCACTTAGGGCTCAGCCAAAGGGCTGAAAAAAATGCTTATGCTATATAACGATTGATCTCTTTTACAGAATAACCTTGGCGGTCTGACCTCCGGCGCGGATAATGTAAACACCCTTGGCAGGCACCTCTACGCGAGTGGCCTGGCCACGGTAGATACACGTTCCGGAAATGCTGTAGACCTCAATTAAGCCTTCGCCCTGGAATTCAATTGCGCCTTCACTGGTGCGATATTGCAGGTTATCTTCGGAAACTCCGTTTACATCTAAGATGAAATCGCTCCAATTCTTGAACAGGCTCCAGATAGAAGCACTCTTATAGGTCTGAAGCGACTGCTGAGGAACGCATACCATGGCTTTATTGTGTGCGGTTGAGGTCCAGGCGCCTTCTTCGTCTACTACCGGCGGAACTGTATTGTAGCTCTTGATGTAGTTAATCATGTTCTGTCCTACAAAAGCATTGCTGCCAATGGTAGTCAGGCTTTTGCCTAAGATAAGGGTGTCGAGAGTGCCGTGGTTGTAAGGGTTGAAGTTGCAGCCGTAAGCACGGTATTCTATTTCGCGAACTTTGTTGGGAATAACCACTTTGGTGAGCTTGTAGCAGTTATTGAACGAGTTGTAGCCAACTACTTCAGCATCATGGGGAATATTCACCTTTTCAAGATTTACGCAGTTGAAGAATGTGCTGGGAGCCACGTATGGAAGCTCGTCGGGAAGCTGAGCGCTGACAAGGCTCTGGCAGTTGCTGAATACGCCGCCATCCATGCTTGTTACGGTTGAAGGAACAACTACATCTGTGAGAGCTGTATAGGCAAAGCAGTTGATGGGAAGATGGGTGAGCGTTGCGGGGAAGTTGACACGGAAGATTCCTCAGTAGTAGAAAGCCTCATCGCCCATGCTTTCCAGGTCGTCGGGAAGCACAACTTCGCGCATGTTGCGGCAGTTGAAGAAGGCGTTGGCACCAATGTGCTTAACTCCTTTGGGGAATTCAAACAGCTGATTCTCGTAGTTGGCAGGCACACAGAGCAACGTGGTCATGTCGCGGTCATAAAGCACACCGTTTATGGAAACGAACCTTGGGTTGGCGCTGGCCACGTCAATGCGTTTCAGATAAGAGGCAAACACAAAGGCGTCATTCTCTATGGTGTCTACAGCTGCCGGAATATCCAGTTGTTCAACGGAGCCGCTGGTAAATGCACGTTTGCCTATATATTTCAGTGCGCGGCAGCCGCTCAGACTGATTACTGCGTGTTCGGGCAGACCGTCGCTGTTTTTGATAAGCGAGGAACCTACGCTGGCAAGGCCTGCGGAGTCTATGCGCTGCAGATTGTAGCCAAACTCAATTTTGGTAAGACGGATACAGCTGCCGAAACCGGCGGTGCCGATGGTGCGTACGGAAGTGGCTCGCTCAATGTTATACAGCTTTGCGCTGCTGTAGAAGGCGTAAGGTGCTACGTCGCAGGTGGTATAGCTGAAGGTGAACTGTGCAGGCGGTCAAGATTCGACATGCCGTAAGACTCAATGCGGTTTCTCCTGAGGGCAGAGTGTAGCCTTCGGGACACTCTTTGTAGCACGGAAAGCCCCACAGGGTCTTGCCGTCTTTGCTGAAGATTACGCCATCCACCGTTTTGAAGTTCTTGTTACTTTCGGGAATGGAGTATGCCGTCAGCTTGTGGCAGAAACCAACACCGCCGGGAGCCATGGCACGCAACGAGGCCGGCAGATTAAGGGTGTCGGGAAGTGAGTTAAGCATCGCAATGGCCTGATAGCCAAGGGAGTCGAGACCCTCGTTCAGGGTGAGTTTGGTCAACGGAAGGCTGCTGATGCCCATATTCTCGATGACGCGTACTGAACCGGACAATTCCAGAGTAGTCAGTTTGTAGCATGAATTGATGGCCGAGCTGTCGATACGGACAATCGTGTTCGGCATTTTCAGGCTTGTGAGGTTATAGCAGCTGCTGAAGGCGCGTGTGCCGATTTCATTCACGGTGTAGGTTTTGCCGTCGATGGTTACGGTCGACGGTATCTCGATGTCGCCTTTGTAGCTGTTGGAAGTAGGACTGCTGCTGCGGTCGGGCATTACCTTCACTGTGTTGGCGCCGGTTATCTCATAGAAGATGTTCCCGACTTGCACCGGTTTGCCCAGTGTTGTCATGGCAAGGACCAAGCTGAGTGTGAGTAGAAATTTTCTCATAATTATTGTATTAGAATTTGTTGTCGCTGTACTGATGGCCCTTGGATGATGGATTCATTGTCGGGCGATTATTTACGTTGCAAAATTATCGGCAATCGCACAACAAGCCTTGGCACATTCATGTATTTGCACATATCACTCCACCAAATGTGGGTGCAAATTCATGAATCAGCACGCTTGAAATATTTGTAACTACCTGAATATCAGAACTTAAGACTTCTTGTCGGAATCTTTCTGATCTTTCTGAGCCATGCGCCTGTATTCCGACGGCGACAGGCCGGCTATGCGTTTGAACCATGCAGTAAAGCCGCTGCGGCTCTTGAAGCCCACCGACTCGGCTATGCCTTCTATGGAATAATATGCATATTTAGGGTTATTGCCCAGTCGCCTCATTGCCTCTCTGATGCGAACCTGATTGACGTATGTGGAGAAATTACACCTGAAGATTTCATTGACAGTCTGTGACACATACCTCGGCAAGGTGTCAATCATATCCGCCAGACGTGTAAGGTTAAAGTCGGGATTGAGAAACTCCTCGCTGCGACTTGCCAACCGAATCTTGTCGGCAAGAGCCAGTTTCTGTTCCTGGTCAAGGTTCGAGTTCTGATAACGCACCCCGGTCTCTTCAGGTTTGGGCGTTTCCGCTTCATTGCGCTCATCTTCCTGTCGAAGACTCTCCTGCAACTGGCGGTAAAGCACCTCCGACTGGTCGCGCAGCCGCCTGTTCTTGCGCCGTATGGCCAGCAGAGATACCGTAACGGTCAGTATCACTATAACACACAACACTAAAAGCCACGTCTGAAAAGTGCGCTGACTCTCGGCTTTGCCAAGTGCCTGCTGAAGCTTATTGCGCTCATTGTTGAAGCCTATCTGCTCGCAGTTAATAACATAGCGGCTGTTCATAATGGAGTCCTTGAGCTCCATATAATGCATATTGGTCTTATCGGCCTCCTGTTCGCGGCCCAAAGTACGCAGCACATCCGTCATGGCCGCCTACACGCTCGACCGCACATCCGCTATCTCATACCGGTAAGTCAGGCGTAGTGCCTCTTTGAGCGTTTCCAGCGCTACTTCGGGATTCTGCATCAAACGTTCCACACGACTGCGTTTGAGGTATGCCGAAGCCATATACCTGCCGTTCTCCAAATCCTGCGGAATGGTCTGTATCAATTCATTGTATTTGGCCAGCGCCTTGTCATAGTCCTCTTTTTCCTGCGCCAAAGCACCCTCATAAATCAGCAGCGACACTTTGCGACGCCACATCTCCGGTTCTTTCAGCCTGTACATTATCGCCGCCTCAGGAGCTAAACTGTCAATGCTCTCACGCACCCTGTACACCGACACAAGATTGTCGAAAGCCCAGTGCATTGTGCGATAATCTTTCTCCTTATATGCCTGCTGATACGACGCCCGCAACATAATCGACGATTTATGGTCATATTCGTCGTCATCAGTGCTAACAGCCAAGGTCATATACACACAGCCATAACAGTAATAAAGCAGCGTCTTTGAGAGATTATGGCGATTTATAATCTCCTCAGCCATCTGCAAATCCTCCAACGAACCGAGGAAATTGGCTGTGTTGAAGAACTGCGTCTGCCAGCGGCCATAGTAGCCTCCCAGACACTCCTCAGCATCTTTCTGACCCATATTAGGCGTGTGCGCATAGCCACTATCGAGAAGCAGGCCATTGCCGAGTCGAGCCTGTGCCGGATATCGTGATAATAGGCGCCCTTCTTCAGCAACACATCAGCCGGCAGACCGTGCAAATCAGTATATTCATCGGCGTATGACCGCGCAAGCGCACTTGCTCCAGGCAAAGGCGGTGCTGCCTGCAAAGAAGCCGACAGCAACGACACCATTATCGTTGCCACAATAACATAAAAAACCTATATCCTACTTTCTGAGGCATTATAATATGCAAATTTAATGCAAAACTCTGATAACCGCAAATTCCTCCCCCTTCATCCTCCCCTTTTTCTCTCCTCTTTACCACACCCCTCCCTTCCTATTCCTCCCTCCTCTCTCACTTCACCCAACCTTCCCCTTCCTTACATCTTCATCTTCTATCCCCTCTCTTTTAAGTCTCTGCCTCCTATCCTCTAAAGCCTCTATGCTCTCAAACGCCCTCTATTACCTTCCCCAAAAAGCCTCTACCTCCTTCCTTTTAAAGCCCCTTGCCCCCTTCCCTTTAAAGCCTCAGCCACATTCACCAATAAGCCTTTTCTTCCTTAAACTGTCGTCTATTCCCATAGCTCCCATAATTCCCATCATTCCCAAAACTCCCATGCCTCCCAAAATTCCCAAAATTCCCATGCCTCACATAGCCTCGTCAGCAAAAAAGAGTCCGGCAACTCTTTGCCGGACTCCTTTTTATCAAACTTAAATCTTTTCTCACATAAGCCTCATCACTGAAGCTCTATGCTTTCAAAGATTAGTTACCAAGACGGAATACTACGGGGAGTGTGAAGTAAGAGCGAACGGCTACACCATTGTTCTTGCCGGGCTGCCATTTCGGCATCGATCTTACGGCTCTCACTGCCTCTTTGTCGAGGTCGCGGTCTACACCTTTAAGCACGGTTACGTCAGAAACAGAGCCGTCCTTATTGACGATGAAACGAACCAGAACCTTGCCCTGAACACCGGCGTCAGCTGCTGCCGGCGGGTAGTTGATGTGAGATGACAGCCATTTGTTTACATTGCCCTTGAAAGCTGCCGGCTGTTCTACGGCCTCAAACACTTTCTCCGGTTCATTCTTAGGCTGCGGTTTCTCTTCTACCACAGGAGCGGGTGCTATCTTAACCTCTGAGGTAAGAATCTTGGCACGGTCAATATCACCGGTACCTTCCTGGTTTATAGTACCTACGGTTTCTTTGTTTTCCTGCTGTTCAACAACGTCTTTCACCTCGTTCTTCACCTTATCGGGGGGCACGATGGCGATAGCTGTCTGCTGCACAGTGGCTACAACCTCTTCCTTAGGCATTTCAGGTTTCTTCTCCTCTTCGTATTTCTGTTCTTCTTCCTCTTCTTCCTGCTCTGCTTCAGCCTCAAACTGAGCTGCCTGCATACGTTCTGCTGCAAGAGCTTCTTCGGCTGCCACGCGAGCGCGGTAAGCTGAGTAAAATGACCAGCCCCATACTAACAGGGCGATAATTACTAAGCCAATCAGAGTAAACAGCACTGCAAGATTGTGACGTTTGTCACTTGCCTTGCGAAGCTGGTATGCGCCGAATTCTTTGTTTTTACCTTCAAAAACAAGGTCGCGCCATTCTTTTGATGTCAGATCTGCCATTTTCTTAAGCTTTTAAGTTGTTTATTAATCCAACATCACATTATTTACTGTGAGTACGCCAGTAATCCTGCAGCAACAGCGTGTCAGCATGGGTCATGTTATCAATCTGATACCTTGCTATGTTGTTGATCTGCATCTCGTCAAGAACGCTTACAAGAGCGCCATAAGAGGCTTGCGGGGTCGACTTGATGATGATAACCGGACGAGTGAGCTTGTCGTTGCGGCGGATAGCCGTGGCTTCTGCCTCAAACTTGGCTCTGTCTTGGTCACGCATCTTGCCGTTGCCTTGCTGTATGTATTTTTCTCTTAAGGCTTCAATTTGCTCTATTACTTGCTTATTGCGTTCACGTATTATCTTACGTATTCCGCGATAGGTCTTAGCGCCTGATGCCGAAGTCTCGGTGCTGAGAAGTTCTGTGCGCTGCAGATTGTTGTTCTGCGACAGAATAGTGCCGTTGGGACCTTCAATACCTGCTTCGCCACCTGCCTGGCCGAAGTAATAGTAGATTTCGTTTACTACGTGGTGGTTAACGGAATCGACTTCGTCCGTGCCCGGTTTGCGCTTTGCATCGATGATGATGGTTACAGCATCAGTCTCCGATGCCTGGTTCATCTGCTCCGGATTGTCCACCTTCTCGTTACTGGGCAAGTTGATGTTCAGAGTCTGCGACTTAATCATCGTGGTACACAGCATGAAGAAGGTTATCAGAAGCATATTCATGTCGACCATAGGAGTAAAGTCGACGCGGATAGTCATTTTTTTCTGGGCGCCTTTTTTCTTCTTGCCGCCAGAATCATTTTGTTGTACTTCTGCCATCGGTTATTCTCCTTCTTTGAGAGCGGTCAATAATGTGAACTTGTTGAGATTGATGGTCTGGAGGTTATCCATAACTATGTGTACTACCTCGAAAGAGGTGTTCTGGTCAGCCTTGATGGCTACGCCGGTGCCTTCCTTGATTTTTTCGGCCAGAGGTGAACCCTCGTCGTTGGCTACCATACGGGCTGCTTTCATCCAGATCTGGAACTCGTCGAGATGTTCCTTATCTGACTGCATTTCAATGGGTATGCCGGTGGGCATCATTTGTCCCGGGCGTTTCGGGTTGGGGAATTTGCCTTCATGCCACTTATCCATTTTGGATACGCCTGAGGGACCTTCCTTGGCCAGATCCAGGAACTCTCCCATATTCTTCATCGGCACGCCAAAGGTGTTGAGTTTGGCAAAGGCTGCGATCTGTTCCTGACTGAAGTTTACCTTGTTCGATGGATGCTGCTCGTTGTAGAGCACGGCCGCCTGGCTTATCAGCTTGGCGCGCATCGCCTCATTGGAATATGCCTGCGATGTGTCGTTGTGCATCGTTATCCATACCTTCTTGCCTTGCGGATCGACGAGTACCTGCAGGTAGTTCGTCTCCTGCACCTTCAGCTCCGATACTGACGGAGGCGTTATAACGGTGGCAGGCTCCTTGTTAAGGAAGGTAGAGGTCAACATGAAGAAGGTAAGCAGCAGTACAGTAACATCACTCATCGCAGTCATGTCGATGAACGTGCTCTTTTTTGCTATTTTTACTCTTCCCATTTAATCTATGGATTAATCGGTTTGTACTTGCTTTTCTCTGCCTTTAATTATTTGTGAGTGGCAGCGAAGGTTGCTACGATTGAAAAACCGATCTCGTCTATAGCGTAGGTGAGGTTGTCGATTTTGTTGGTGAAGAAGTTATAGGAGATAACTGCGCAAGCACCTGTGGCGATACCGAAGGCGGTGTTCACAAGGGCCTCGGAGATACCGGTTGACAGCTCGGTGGAGTCAGGCGAGCCGCTCTGTGCCAGAGCCTGGAACGATTTGATCATACCCATTACAGTACCGAGCAGACCTACCAGAGTACCGAGAGTGGTAAGCGTAGCCACGATGGGGAGGTTCTGGCTCAGCGACGGCATTTCGAGGGCGGTTGATTCCTCTACTGCGTCACGCAGGGTGGTCAGTTTCTGTTCTTTGCTCAGGACGGTGTTCTTGTCCATCTCCTCATACTTCACCAGAGTGTTGTATACTACGGAGGCTACAGAACCTTTCTGAGTGCGGCAGCGCTGCATGGCACCCTTGATGTCGTTCTTGGCAAGGAGAGCCTTGATGTCAGCTACGAAACGGGTGGTGTGTCCACGACCGCTGGCCGACTTGATAGCGATGGTACGTTCGATTGAAATCACGATTACCGTGAGAAGAAGGGTAATCAGGATAGGAACGATGAAGCCGCCTTTGTAAACGGTGCCAAGCAGGTTCTTGGGATGACCCTCTTCAAAGTTGCTGTCTGCGCCCATCACGAACAGGAAGACGCATACTGCTACTACGGCGCACGCCAGAATCACCAAAAAGGCGTTGCGGATGCCGCGGATGTTGCTGATTTTTTCAGCCTGCTGGATGGCTGACTTGGGATTAGCTGCCGGTCCCTTTGCAGTGGGGCGTGCAGCGGGAGCTGCCGGACGAGCAGCAGGGGCTGCCGGTTTGGTGGCGTTTGCCTGGGGCTGAGCTTTTGGATTCTGAGCTTCCATAATTAATTTGAAAAACTGTTGTTGTGTTTATTAGTTTTTTTGTTCAGTTCCGGTTTTACGGACTCGTCGCCCGTTGATTGTGTGTGTGTTTTTGAGCGCCATGCGTTGACCTCGCTGTTCTGCTCATTTTACCTCGCCGCTAAGATGGGTTGGTATGTCTGTAGAACCTCGGTCAGACCGTTGTGCGTTAACATTGCAAAGTTACTAAAATTCTTTCGCATTACAATGCCTTTGAATTGAAAAAAATTTAATGCCCGTTAAAAATATGTTATAAAACATGTTTTCGCTCCATTTTTAACGGGCTTTTATTCTTAAATCGGTTATCAGCCCGGTTTATTGTGTTACTCAAGCCGCTTTCGCCCCTTACACTCTTATTTTTTATTTTTTTAGTTTTCTCCTCCTCACTTACCCTTTCCTCGCTTCAAAAACAAAACCGGGAATGGCGTCTGCTGCGTCATTCCCGGTAGTTCAGTAACTTTTGGGGCGAAGTGTTATCCGCTTATTCTTTGTTGCCTTCTACAGCGGCCACGCCGGGAAGGGTTTTGCCCTCAATAGCTTCGAGCAGAGCGCCGCCGCCTGTGCTGACGTAGGAAACGGAGTCGGCAAGGCCGAATTTGTTGACGCAGGCCACGGAATCGCCGCCGCCAACCAGCGAGAAGGCGCCGTTGGAGGTTGCCTCAGCTATGGATTCGGCTATTGCGCGCGAGCCTTTTGAGAAATTGTCGAACTCAAAGACTCCGGCCGGGCCGTTCCACAGTATGGTCTTGGCGGGCAGAATGACGTTGCGGAAGGCCAGAATGCTGTCAGGACCGGCGTCCAGACCCATCCATCCGTCAGGGATATTGTTCACCGGGCAGATTTGCGTCTTTGCGTCGTTGCTGAATGAATCGGCTGCCACGCAATCGGTGCCGAGCACCAGGTTCACACCTTTTTCTTTTGCCTTGGCAATGATGTCGAGGGCAAGCTGCAGCTTATCGTCTTCGCAGAGCGAATCGCCAATCTTGCCGCCCTGAGCCTTGGCGAAGGTGTAAGTCATGCCGCCGCAGAGTATCAGGTTGTCAACCTTGTCCATCAGGTTTTCAATGATGCCAATCTTGGTGCTGACTTTGCTGCCGCCCATGATGGCGGTGAAGGGACGCTGAATGTTTTTCAGAATCTTGTCAACGGCGCTTACCTCTTTTTCCATCAGGAAGCCGAGCATCTTGTCTTCAGGTTTGAAGTAGTCGGCAATCACGGCTGTTGAAGCGTGTTTGCGGTGAGCTGTGCCGAAGGCGTCGTTTACATAAACGTCGGAGTAAGAAGCCAGGGTCTTGGCAAATTCTTTCTGACGTTTTTTCATCTCCTCGGCAGCAGCTTTATAGCCGGGGTCAGCTTTGTCTATGCCCACAGGCTTGCCTTCCTCTTCGGGATAGAAGCGGAGGTTTTCAAGCAGAAGCACCTGACCGGGTTTGAGGTTTTCGGCTGCCTCTTTAGCCTTCATGCAGTCGGGGGCGAACTGAACGTCGCGGCCGAGGGCTTTCGACACAGCGTCGCGAATTTGCAGCAGCGAGAGTTTGGGATTGACTTTGCCTTTGGGTTTGCCCATGTGCGACATCAGGATAAGGCTGCCGCCGTCGTCGAGTATCTTTTTGAGGGTGGGAAGGGCACCGCGGATGCGGGTATCGTCGGTGATATGGCCATTCTCATCGAGGGGCACATTGAAATCTACGCGTACTATGGCACGCTTGCCTTCGAAGTTAAAGTCTTTAATGTTTGCCATTTTTACTTGTGTGTTTTCTGAAATTTACCTTTTGTATAAACACCGATAATGGTAAGTGGTGTTCAATGCCGCTGCAAAATTAACTAAAAATAATATAATGTAATGTGTGTAGAGAGAAATTTCATAATTTTGCAGTATGAAAGAGGTTGAGAAGAGGGCCTTGGAGCTCTTCAGGGAACATTTCGGGCAGCCTGAGGCCATGAAAGCGATAGCCGCTTCGGGTTCGGGTAGGCGGTATTACCGTATCGCGGGGAAGAACCGCTCGGTTATAGCCACCGTGGGCACTGACGCGGCTGAGAATGAGGATTTTTTCGCCTTGCAGGGCGCCTTAAAGGCCGACGGCATTAAGGTGCCGGATGTTTATGCTGTAAGTGCCGACCGTATGGTATATCTGCAGCAGGATCTTGGCGATATATCGCTGTTTGACAGGGCCAAGGCCCCCGACTTTGCCTCATTTGTGCTTGGCAAGATGTTTGAGGAGGCAATGCGTACTTTGCCGCATCTGCAGACGGGAGCGAGGACTGTGGGCACAGCGGCGCTTGTGCGTCCCCCTTTCGGAAGCCGGCTCATTTTGTGGGACCTCAACTATTTCAAATATTGTTTCCTCAAGCCCAAGGACATTGCCATGGACGAGAATCTGCTTGAAGATGATTTTCAGCTCATGGCTAAGAGGCTCTCTTCGTGCAAACCTGAGTTATGGGGTTTCATGTATCGCGACTGCCAGAGCCGCAATATCATGGCCCACAACGGAGACCTCTATTGGATAGATTTTCAGGGTGGACGCCCGGGACCGATTGTCTATGATGTGGTGTCGATGCTTTGGCAGGCTCGTCTTGCGCTTAATGATGCCACTCAGCGCCGATTCATCAATGTTTACGCCCGTGAACTGGCCTCTTTGCGCCCCGTTTCTGAGGAAGAGGTAACGCAGGCTGTCTATGAAATGGTTCCGCTGCGGGTTTTGCAGACTTTGGGGGCATACGGCATGAGGGGTCTCACTCAGCGCAAGGAACATTTTCTGAAAAGCATTCCTTTGGCTCTGCGTTCTCTGCGCGGTCTTATTGATAACGGCACTTTTGAGCCTTACCCCGAGCTAAAACGAATTTCACAGTATATATGTGATAAACCTGAGATATATGTGTCAACCGGAAAATGAGAAAAAGCCTCTGAGGCTTCATATAGAAAGTTTTTCTTATCGGCGCGGCTATCCCGTGGAGACAGCCGGCAACGAAGGCGGATTTATTTTTGACTGTCGCTGTCTGCATAATCCGGGCCGTTACGATGAATACAAGATGCTGACAGGGCGCGATGAGCCTGTGCAGCGTTTTCTGGAAGAGAAGGGTGAGATACAGCCTTTCCTGCAGAATGTCTTCGCTCTCACCGACCGGGCTGTAGAGAAGTATCTGAAACGCGGATTTACCGATTTATCAGTGGGTTTCGGCTGCACAGGCGGCCAACACCGGTCTGTATACAGTGCCGAACATCTTGCCCGGCACATCAAGGAAAAATTTCCTCAGGTGGTCGTATCGCTCTGCCACCGCGAACAGAATATTCATGAGGAGCTATGAGGGCGTTGGTTCTTGCAGCGGGTTTGGGTACCCGGCTTAAGCCATGGACTTTAGAGCATCCGAAGGCATTGGTGCCGGTTGCCGGCGTGCCGATGCTTGAGCGGGTTCTGACGAAGCTGGAAAATGAGGGTTTCGGCCGCATAGTGGTCAATGTGCATCACTTCGGCGACCAGATAATCAGCTTTCTGAGCAGCCGTGATAACAAGGCTGAAATCTGCATCAGCGATGAAAGGGACCAGCTGCTCGACACGGGCGGCGGCATTTTGCAGGCAGACGAGGTTTTAGGCGGCAACGAGCCTCTGTTAGTACATAATGTGGATATTCTCAGCAATGCGCCGTTGCAAATGATAATGCAACAGCATATTGCCACGCAGGCTCATGCCACTCTGCTCACTTCGGGGCGTGTGTCTTCGCGCAAATTAGCCTTCGACAAAAATGGGGCTTTATGCGGCTGGCATGACCTGAAATCGGGAGCTGTAAAACCGGCATCTTACGCCCCTGACTCGGAGTGTGAGGAGGCTTTCAGCGGTATCTATATTATGGGCAAGGAGGCTATAATAAAAATGAGAAAAGACATGGACAAACCTGTCTTTCCCATCATGGATTTCTTCTTAACTGCCTGCGCTGAAATGACTTTCAGCAGATTCTATATGGAGAATCTGCGCTTGCTCGACATCGGCAAGCCGGATGCACTGGCAAAGGCTGAGGCCTTTGTCAGCGAGCTTGGTTGAAATGGTCGTTGTGCGTGTGCGACGTGTGAACGTAGGTATGCGCAACCGACTGTTTGCTGTTAAACTGAAATACACATCCTACTATAAGGAAAACCACTGCGGCGGCTCCAAAGCACCAAGTCAGAGCCAGTGAGGAAGTGAAGCAGGAGGCTATCAGCAATATTGATCCAAGGAAATAGGCTAAAATAGAAATTGTCTTCATTGTTGTAACTGTCAAATTGTTCTTATCTCTTTTTCATTCTCTTATACTATAACACTCGGCCCAAAGTAAGGTTTTTCTCTCCGACTCAAAAACAGGAAAAGAGGCTGCGAAAACATTGCTAATGCAACTTTCCGCAGCCTCTTAATCTTTAGACTAAACTATCAGCGATAAAGCACTTTGCTTACCAGGCGCTGACCGTTGGAATAACCGGTTACTTTCACATAAAGGTTATTGGGAGCCGGGTTCGACACCTGAACGCCATCCATGGTGAACCATTTCGCATAAACTACTTCGGCATCGCCGTCTATGCCCTCAACGCCGTTGTATTCGTTGATGTCTTTGACATTGACAAAGCGTTTCCATTCGGGAGCATTCTTATATGCCTCGATGCTGCTTGCCGGCACATAAAGGGTGGCTTTGGTGTAAACTTCCTCGTTCCATACTTCGGCGTACGACTGGCCCTCCTTGTTCGTGGTGAACTCGATTGTGGGAGGCACAACAGCTTTGCAGAGCACAGCCTTCATGGGCGTTTTCCAGTTAAACTGCTGAATTGTAGAGGCGTTAACGTAGAATGACATATAGCCGATGAAGTTCACTTTCTCACCGAAGGTGATGGTTTCCAAATAGATGGGGTCTACAAACGACTGATTCTCGATTTTCTCCAGTGAATCGGGGAAGACGACATCTTTAAGAGCGGTGGCTACGAAAGCACCTTTCTTAATGGTCTTCAGTCGCTTGTTGAACTCAACTTCTGTCAGAGCATTGCAACCCTGGAAAGTGTTCATGGGCAGAGTAATCATGTTGTCAGCTATCTTCACCTTCTGCAGGCTCTTGCAGTGGGCGAATGTGCCGTTCTTCATCACCGTGTAATTGGCGGGCATTGACAGGGTCTTCAGACCGCTGTACTGGAAGGCATAATCTTCAGAAGTGGTGAGGGCTTCGGGCAGTGAAACCTCTTCAACACCTGATCTGTAGAAGCCCCATTTGCCAATTTTCTTAACCGTGGGAGGCAGCACGACTTTCTTCAGAGTCTGGCAATAGTAGAAGCAGAGGGGATTTACCTGGCTTATGGTATCTGTAATGATTGCCGTCTCAAGAACTGAGTCGTTGAGATAGAGGTTCTTCGACTGATAGGTAGGATTTGACAGTGAGGAGCCTGAGAAGTCAATTCTCATCCAGGCGTTGACGTCGTGGATAGTGGTCTTTTTCAGATTCGAGCATCCATTAAACGACTGTTTTCCGAACTTCACCAGTGTGCGAGGCACATCAACGCTCTTCATCGTCTTCATATTGTTGAATGCGCGCTCCGTGGTTTCTGTAATGGTATAGGTAAAGTCATCGAACTTCACCGTTTCGGGAATCACCACATCCACCAGCGTGTCGTTGGCAGGGGTCAGAGACACCGTGCGGAGGGAATCGTCGAGGATGACGTATTTGTAATCGCCTACCGTGAACGTTGTTCCGGCCGGTTGCGAACGTTTTACCGGACGGATGTTGTAACCGTAGTTGCGGGGCACATATCCTGAGCCGTTATGGTCGCGGGAGTCAATGCTGACACCCGTACGCGACACGCCAAAACGAACCACATAAGAGTTGTAGTTGTAACGCGCGGGGGCATCCTTGAGCGTGTTGGTGGCGTAGCAGCCTGCCAAGTTGTTTGACGACACGCGCGTTCCGGTGCGGAAGCCGTAAGCCGGCAGGAAAATGGAATTGCCGTTAGGTCCGGTTACGCGGGCACCCTTGCGGTCGTTTACGGTGTCGAGGGTCCATTTGCAGAGCTTCTTGTCGAGCAGCTCATCGAACTCAGCCTTTGTGGGGCTGCCTACGTTGGCGGCGAGGGCGCCGGCGTCATCCAGGAGGTCAAGCACCAGCTTGTTGTCCACATCACCATAAGTGCTGTCGGTGCAGTATTTGGTCATGTGCTGCTGAGTGCCGTTACACCATTTGTAGTTTTTCCAGGAGAAATCGGCTTTGCGGGTTACGGTATCGCCCCATTGGTAGTAGAAGCCGGAATCGCTTTCCTGAGTGGCGCCCACATTCATGTTGGCCCACAGAGTGCCTGACGGCAGGCCGAGATCTACATACTCAATCTGGCCGTTGGAGGTCAATGGCAACAGGGCTGCTCCCGAAAGTAACAATGCTGCCATTGCAAACAGGTAATTGTGTTTCATGCGTTTGAGTTTATGGTACTTTCGTGTTTGAATCTGCAAATTTAAGGATAAAATCCGAAAGTCATGCAAATTTTCACACAAAAGCCACCATCCGATTCCGCATTTCTTCAGCTTTTGCCGCAGCTGCCTGAGCAAAATCTTCACCTGAGGAGGCATAGATGATGCCGCGCGATGAGTTCACCAACAGTCCGCAATCGGCTGTCAGACCATAACGGCAGACATCTTCGAGACTACCACCCTGAGCGCCTACGCCCGGAACGAGCAGAAAGCTCGAAGGCACTTCCTTGCGAATCTCGGCAAGCATCTCTGCCCTTGTGGCACCTACCACATACATCATGTTTGAGTCCGACACGCCTTCCCATTTTTGCGAGCGGCGCAACACATTAATAAAAAGAGGCGTGTTATCGGCATCGGTGATGAGCTGGAAATCACTTGCCGAGGGATTAGAGGTGAGGTCAAGCAGAATAACCCATTTGCCTTCGTAAGCCAGGAAAGGCATCACACTGTCGCTGCCCATATAAGGTGCTATCGTAACAGCGTCGGCCTGAAGGTCTTCAAACATGGCTTTGGCATACATCTTTGCCGTGTTGCCTATATCGCCGCGTTTGCAGTCGATGATGAGCAGTTTATTGGGATATTTCTCCTTGATGTAACGGCACGTTTGGCGCAACTCCTCCCATCCCTCTGCGCCGCGACATTCATAGAAGGCGCTGTTGGGCTTGTAAGCCACGCAATAAGGCGCAGTTGCGTCGATGATGGCACGGTTGAACTCCAAAACGGCATCTTTTTTGGAGCGAAGATGTTGCGGAATTTTTTCAACGTCAGTGTCGAGACCCACGCACAAAAAGCTGCCTGTGCGCTTTATCTCTGCTGTCAGTTCGTTTCTTGTCATTATATTAGTGTGTGTAAAAGTATTATCCTTATTACCAGATACTTACAGCTCTGCTTCCGCCAGTTTGGAGGCATTCTCGGCCACCGTCAGAGCGTCGATTAGCTGCTGTATATCGCCGTCGAGGAAAGCCTGCAGGTTATAAGCCGTAAAGTTGATGCGGTGGTCGGTGATTCGACCCTGCGGGAAATTGTATGTGCGGATTTTTGCCGACCTGTCGCCTGTGCTGACCATAGACTTGCGGCGCGAGGCTATGTCGTCAACATATTTCTGATGCTCGCGGTCATAGATAAAGGTACGCAACCTTGCCAACGCCCTTTCCTTATTCTTGGGCTGGTCGCGCGTTTCCGTACACTCAATCAGAATCTCCTCAGTCTGACCCGTTTCCGGGTTCTTCCACGGATAGCGTAACCTCACGCCGCTCTCCACCTTATTGACGTTCTGACCGCCGGCGCCGCTGCTTCGGAAAGTGTCCCATTTAATCTCACCTTCGTGAATCTCCACCTCAAATGGCGCGGCTTCGGGGAGTACTGCCACCGTTGCCGCCGACGTATGCACGCGACCCTGCGTTTCCGTGGCAGGCACTCGCTGCACACGGTGAACACCGCTTTCATATTTCATCACCCCGTAAGTGTTGTTACCGCTGAGGGTGAAGACAATCTCCTTGAAGCCGCCGGCAGTTCCCGGCGAGACAGAAGAGACAGTCAGCGTCCAGCCCTTGCGTTCGGCAAATTTCTCGTACATGCGAAACAAATCGCCGGCAAAGAGAGCCGCTTCATCGCCGCCGGTACCCGAGCGAAGTTCCACAATGCAGTTTTTGGCATCGTCAGGGTCTGGCGGAATCAGCATCAGTTTTATCTGCTCTTCCAGCTCGGGAATCCGGCGTGCATTCTCGTCAGCTTCCTGCCTGGCCATCTCGCGCAACTCCTCGTCAGACTCGTTGGCAATAATGGCTCTGGCCTCATTGAGACCATTGATGAGGGCACGGTAACGGGCACCTGTTTCGGCGAGTTTACCCAAATCATGATATTCGCGCATGAGCCTCACATAGCGTTGCTGATCGGCAATAACATCAGGGTCGGCAATAAGCGTCGACACCTCGCGATAACGGTCTTCAAGCACCGACAGACGGTCGAGTAAAGAGGGTGTAGGCATTATTTTCAAAAATTTCTGCGCGAAATTAATGAAAATTCGCGAAAAAGCATTAACTTTGCAGTCGCAAAAGCAAGTGAAGGCCTCAGCGAGGCAAAAACTGCGAAAGCAAAAAGAAAACAAAAACCAAAATTCAATTCAAAACAGACCGTAAGTTATGGCAACGAAGATCAGACTGCAACTGCATGGCCGCAAAGGCTATGCGTTCTACCCGATTGTAATCGCCGATAGCAGGGCGCCACGAGATGGCAGATTTATTGAAAGGATAGGTTCCTATAATCCGAACACTAATCCTGCTACAATAAGTCTGGACTTCGACCGCGCTTTGTATTGGATAGAGCAGGGCGCACAGCCCACCGATACCGCCCGCAACATTCTGTCGCGCGAAGGCGTGCTGCTGATGTGGCACCTCCGCGGCGGTGTAAAGAAAGGCGCTTTCAGCCAGGAAGAGGCCGAACGTCGTTTCAACGCCTGGAAAGCTGACCGCGAGAAAGCTCTCGCCGGCCGCAAGGCTAAGGAAGAGGCTAAGGCTACCGAGCAGGCTCAGGCTCGCAAAAAACACGAATCTGACGTCAACAAGACTCGTGAAGAGAGCATAGCCAAGAAAAAAGCAGAGAAGCTTGCCGAGCAAGAAGCTGCCGCTAAAGCCGCTCTCGAAGCCGAAGCAGCTCAAAGCGAAGAGAAACCTGCTGAAGAAGCTTAATTCCCGGCGCTCAGCTAAGAAAACCCGACGCGCATAGTCTGTTACGGCTATGCGCGTCGTTCAATCTTAAGCTGACAGATTAAGCTGTCTAAGCAGTCGGGATTTTTTCAGCTGCCTGTTTCCGACACCTGCGGGAGGCTCTTTTCAGACGGTTATGCGGCCGCGCGATTTTTTGAGCTGCAAAGCCGTTGCCAACGAACAGAACCTTAAACAGAGTTGTTAAAAAGATAAAACAAAAAATACACTGCAACATGGAAAACAATCAGAGAGAAGAGAGAAACAGAAACAACAGCATGAAAGGAGCAGCTCCCATGCGCATCTGGTTCGGCATCTTCATGGTGATATTCTACATCGGCATAGGCATTCTGCTCATCGTGGCCAACAAGACATTTGAAATCTTCACCCCTACCATAGCAATAATAGTCGGAGCCATCTTATGCGCATACGGCGTTTGGCGCGGCTATCGTTTGTGGAAAAACAAACCTTGAAAATGAAAAAACACAGACCGCAACTTATAAGCATCTTTGCCGCAGCCATTCTGGTGGTTACGGCACTGACCTCTTCCTGCTCCGACTATAAAAAAGGAGAATACGCCAAAGGTTCTGATTTCATAGCCTGCGAAGACGGCTTCCGGCGCATACTTGAAGAGGAAATCGAGGTTTTCGAGTATCAGTATCCCGAAGCCTTCATCCTGCCCAGCTACCTCAACGAAAACGCCTGCATAGACTCGCTGAAAGCCGGCAAATGCCGACTGATAATTGTTACGCGCGAACTCACCAAGGATGAATGTCAGCGCATTCATCAGGAGCAGGAACGCAACGTAAGGCAACAGTGCATTGCCGTTGACGCGGTGGCTATTGTGGTCAACAAGGATAACCCCGTTGACTTCATCACCGAGGAGGAAGTGGGCCAGATTATGCGCGGCGAGATTTCGCACTGGAATCAGCTTGCCGGCACAGACACTTCGGCCATAAAGATAGTCTTTGACAACGAAGGCAGTTCTACAGTAAATTATATGCGCGACAAGTTCCTGCCCAAGGGACAGATGATTTCGCAAAACCCCAACGCCTTCGCTCAAAAGAACAACAAGGATGTGTTTGAGATGGTGCAGAAAAATCGCAACGTGCTTGGCATCATGTCTGTCAGCTGGCTTGGCGACAGCCTTCAGGCCGCCGGCAAACAGCCTATGGCACAGCGTGTTAAGCAACTTGAGAACACCACCGATACCGTCAACGTTGAATTCACCGATAAGGTGAAGGTGCTGCCTGTGCGTGCCACCGATGCTCTGAAACCAGTGAAGCCCTATCAGGCCAATATCTTCAACGGCTCCTATCCTCTGTTCCGCAAAGTATATGCAATCTGCACAGCGCCCAACGGCTCACTGCCTCACAGCTTCTATGCCTTCCTTACGGGCTTTATAGGCCAGAAAATAATTTCCGAGACGGGAATTCTGCCCTATAACGTACAGCCCCGAGTGGTGAAGGTGAGCAAGTAGGCATCATCCACCGGAAAAGCAATTTTAGTAAAACCGGAGAGGCTCTCCGCCGGCCGATAAAGAATGTATCGAAAGGATTTATCGGCCACCACAAGCGGATTTGCGCGGATTGAAAAAAAGTGTTAAATTTGCAATCTAAAACGTGCGCCGGGGTAATTAAATACTCCGGACGCGCGTTATAATAAAAACAGACCTCAACGGCTCAAACCCGGAAAACCAATCATACCTATGAGACTGAAATACATAGTAGCATTTTTATTTGCCGCCATTACCATGAGCATAAGCGCTCAGGGTTATAAAGATGGCGTGGAATTCTACAAAGCTCAGCGCTTTACTCAGGCTCGCACTCTTCTGGAGCGCAACCTCGACAAACCCGGCACCGACAAAGCCGCATCGTACTATTATCTGGGCATGATAGAGATGCAGGTGGAGAAACCCGATCTGGCAGCCGCTGAAAAGGATTTCACCAACGGCATCGCCGCCAACCCCAAATACCCCTACAACTACGTGGGCAAAGGTCTTGTTGACCTGCAGAACGGCAACTCCAAAGAGGCTGAACAGCAATTCAAACTCGCAGGCAAGAATGCCGGCAAAGACGCATCATCGGTAGAAGTGGCAATAGCCCGCGCTTACTACGACGTTGACGCCGACCGTTTCGCCAAAGAGATAGAGAAACACATGCAGAAGGCATACAAGAAGAATGCCGAAAACCCGGAATATTATCTTTTCCTTGCCGACCAGGCAGCCGACGCCCGCAAATGGGGTGAGGCTAACCAAAACTTCGAGCTGGCTTACGGCTATGACCCCACAGCCGCCGAGTCATACGTTCGCTATGCCGACATTCTGAAGATACGTAACCCGAAAGAGTCTATCCGCGTGCTTCAGCTGCTTCTCAACCACAACCCGCAGTCGGCTCTTGGCCAGCGCGAACTCGCCCGCACATATTACAACAACAATATGTTCCGCGAGGCTGTGGAGCAGTACGGCAAATACGTCAACAACCCCAACCACTTCGACGAGGATGAGGCTGAATACTCCTTCCTCCTTTTCTGGAACAAGGATTACAAGAAAGGCTATGACTATGCCAGCCAGCTGCTTCGTCAGAACCCGAACAACTATTCAGCCATGCGTTTCCGCTTCATGAATGCGGCTCAGCTTCCGGAACTGGCAGCTCAGATGCCGGCTATGGCTCAGGAGCTCTGGGCAGCTCACGAGGCAGACCCGAAGATGCGCCCGTTTGCTCTTATCGACTACACTCTGGTATCTGACCAGTTCAGCAAAGCCAAAGAGTTTGACAAAGCCAAGACAGTGCTTGAAGAGGCTATCAACCGGCATCCTAAGGAGTCGCGTTATCGCCAGGCACTCGCCTATCTGTACCTCGACAAAGAGGACAACAAGGCAGCCACCGCAGCTTATAACGACTATATGAAGATGGTTGAAAATCCCAGCTCAGGCGAACTGCGCACAGCCATGATTCTGAATTATGCCATGGCATCGCAGATGAAAGAGGAGAATCCCGAGGCCTTCAAGCAGTATAGCGCTGACCTGAACAGCTACATCGCCAAAGCCAAGACTCTCTATCCCAACGACCCGGCAACCTACTTCTTCATGGGCCGCGAAAAGATTCTCAATGCCCCTGTTTCAGCAGTAAGCAGCATAGCCATAGATGACTTCAACAAGGGTGTAAGCCTGTTTGAGCAGCTCCCCGCCGACAAGAACAAACCGTACATCAACAATGCCATCACCATGTACAACTATCTTGCCATGGCAGCAGCCAAAGCCGGTAACAAACAGCTTGCCACCGACTATTACAACAAGATTCTGACCCTGCAGCCCGGCAACGCCGACGCCACCAACGGTCTGAAGAATCTGAAGTAAGATATTAGAATAGCACTCAAATACAACTGCGCCAGCATTGCCGGCGCAGTTTTTCTTTGCCTTCTCCCCTTCCCCCTTACCCTTCCAAATCTCCCTAAGCTCCTTAAATTCCTTAAACTCCTTAAGATCCTTATTTCCCCTCACCTCTTTAAGCTCCTTAAATTCCTTAAAGCCCTTAATTCCCTAAACTCCCTTCCCCTTCCCAATCACCTTAGCCATAAAATCACCCAATAGTTGTAAGAGTGGTTAATTTTTATTATTTTTGCAGAGAATTTAACCTTTGCAACGCATACGCTTCGGCATGACCACATTCCATTGCGGAGCGTGCGGTTTAAATATAATCCGAATGGCTGAAATCATCAAGATTAAGAAAGGCCTCGACATACCTTTGGCCGGGAAAGCAGATATGTCGCGGGACATAACTATATCACCGTCAAAAGCCGGCATCGTACCGGCCGACTTCGGCGGATTTACCTGGAAGTTACTTGTAAAGCCGGGCGATAAGGTTGGCAAAGGTACTCCGGTGCTTCAAGCCAAAGAGCATGAGGGCCTTTATCTTACCAGTCCGGCAGCCGGCGAAGTAGCCGAAATCAACCGAGGAGAACGCCGCCGCATATTGTCGGTGGTGATTGACTGCGGCAAAGAGGGCCTTGAGACTGTGAAATTCACCATCGGCTCAGACGCAGAAGGCATTACCGACGCCCTCTGCCGCTCAGGCTTATGGGCAATGATGAGCCAGCGTCCGTATGACATTATACCGACTCCCGGCATCCGCCCCCGCGATATTTTTATCACAGCGTTCGACAGCGCACCTCTGGCTCCGGCACTTATTGATGCCGCTGACCAGGACGCTCTGCAGGCCGGCATTGAGATGTTGAGCCAACTAACCGACGGCAAAGTGTATCTTGGCGTGCGTTTCGGCTCAGGCATCAATGCCACGGGAGCTGTGGTGACGGAGTTTGAAGGGCCTCATCCGGCCGGTAACGTCGGCACGCAGATAGCTGCTATCAAACCGGTGAACAAGGGTGAGACGGTATGGACTCTCGACGCCCGCACAGCGGTGCGTATGGGCAGGCTTAGACTCACCGGAGAGCTGGATGCAGAGGCCAAGGTGGCTGTAACAGGACCGATGGTAGAGAATCCGGCCATGGTAAAAACGGTGATAGGATGCGACATAGCGTCGCTGCTCAAGCCTTTTGCCATTAAAACGGAGAAGAAAGACCGCATCATTTCGGGCAATGTGCTCACCGGCCATGCCGTAAGCGCCACAGAGGGTTATCTGAGGCGTCCGTGGCGTCAGGTTACGGTGATTGCCGAGGGTGACAATGCCGACGAATTTATGGGCTGGGCAAGTCTGAATCCGCGCAAATACAGCGTCAAACGCTCATTCCCCGGATTCTTGCGCCGCCACAGCGCCAAGTTCGACTTCGACGCAAGGCTGCGTGGTGGCAGGCGCGCTCCCATACTCAGCGAGGAGTACGACAGCGTATTCCCCATGGACATTTATCCGGAATTTCTGCTACGTGCCATAGCCGACAACAACATCGACAAGATGGAGAAGTTGGGCATCTATGAAGTGGCTCCCGAAGACTTTGCGCTGCCCGAGTTTGTAGATACCTCAAAGTTGCCGCTGCAGCAGATGGTTCGCGACAGCCTCGACAGCCTGCGCAAGGAAATGGAATAACATTAACTCTTAAATAAGTTATAACAATGAGTAGGTTAAAAGAGCAGCTCGACCGCATAAAGCCACAGTTTGAGAAGGGTGGCAAGTATGCTATGCTGCATTCCGTGTTCGACGGATTCTACACATTCTTATATACGCCCAACACCACATCAAAAACCGGGGTCCAGATTCACGACAGCAACGACTCCAAACGCACTATGATAATAGTGATTCTGGCTTTGCTGCCCTGCTGCCTGTTTGGTATGTGGAACGTGGGTTATCAGCATGGACTCGCCACCGGTGCCGGTTGCAATGTGCTTGAATGTTGGTGGTATGGCTTTATGATGACGCTGCCCATGATGTTTGTAACCTACATTGTGGGCCTGGGCATAGAGTTTATCTTTGCTCAGATACGCGGCCATGAGATACAGGAGGGCTTTTTAGTGTCGGGTATGCTGATACCGATGATTTGCCCCATCGACACGCCGTTGTGGATGCTGGCCGTGGCCACGGCCTTCTCTGTGATTTTCTGCAAAGAGGTGTTCGGTGGCACGGGTTACAACTTCATGAACCCGGCCCTGGTGGCGCGTGCTTTCCTCTTCTTTGCCTATCCGGCAAAGATGAGCGGCGACAAGGTCTTTATCTCGCTTGGGGGCCAGCCAACAGTTGATGGTTTTACGGGAGCGACACCCCTTGGCCAGATAGCCTCGGCCGGTGGCACCAACCCGCTGGCAGATGTAACGAACGCCATAGGCGAGCATCTCACGCTCAGCGACGCCTTCTGGGGCTTCATTCCGGGCTCGTGGGGCGAGACTTCAACCTTCTGTATACTGATAGGAGCGGCCGTTTTGCTACTCTTCGGCATGGCCTCGTGGCGCATAATGCTGTCGGCCACGGTGGGTGGCATCCTGATGTCGCTTCTGGCACAGGCAACCGCCACACCCACATATCCGGTGGCATTCCTCGGTCCGTGGTGGCAGCTCTGTCTGGGCGGATTCGCCTTTGCGGTGGTGTTTATGGCCACAGACCCGGTAACCTCGTGCCGAACCCGTCTGGGCAAATATATCTACGGCTTTCTGATAGGCGTAATAGCCATATTGATACGCTGTTACAACACGGGTTATCCGGAAGGTGCCATGCTGGCAGTGCTTCTGATGAACTGTTTCGCGCCTCTCATCGACTGGTGCATAGTGAATGTTAACATACGTCGCCGCATGGCGCGTGTAAAAGCCTGAGGCAGCCATGAAGATAAATAAAAACAGCAATCTCTATACGGTAGTCTACATTGTAGTGCTTGTGCTGGTGGTAGGCGTTGGCCTGTCGCTCGTATATCAGGCTTTGCGCCCCCAACAGACCGAAAACATAGCCAACGACAAGAAGCGCCAGATTCTGGAAGCAGCGCTGATAGTGCCGCAGGCCGGTGAGAGTGTTGCAGACCTGTATCAGAAATACATAGTGAGCACGCGGGTTGTCAATTCGCGCGGACTGGACGTTGCTTGCGCCCCGGCAGCCTTCGACATCAATCCGGCCATGGAGATGAAGAAACCCGACGACAGGCGCATGCTGCCGGTGTTCGTGTGCCAGAAAGACAATGAAACGAAATATATAGTGCCGGTGTATGGCATGGGTCTTTGGGGTCCCATCTGGGGCTACATAGCCATGAACAGCGACGGCACAAGCATCTATGGCGCATATTTCGCTCATCAGGGCGAGACGCCGGGTCTTGGCGCCGAGATTGCCAAACCGGCTTTCAGCAATCAGTTCAAGGGCCAAACGCTCTACGAAGACGGCAATTTCGAGCCTATCAAAGTGGTAAAGAGCGGTCATGAACCGGCCTCAGGCAGTTATGTGCATGCCATTAGCGGCGGCACCATAACGTCGCAGGGTGTGCAGACAATGCTCGAAAAGTCGATGCGCCCTTATAATGCATTTTTCAAGAACCTTCAAAATCAGGGTAAATAATGAGCAGTCTAAGCAAAGAAGTAAAGCAGGCCTTTCTCAACCCGCTGTCGAAGGATAATCCGGTAATTGTTCAGATACTGGGTATCTGTTCAGCCTTGGCGGTAACCGCCAAAATGGAGCCGGCATTCGTTATGGGCATATCCGTAATCTGTGTGCTGGCCTTCTCCAACGTCATCCTGTCGCTGATACGCAAAACCATACCCACCTCCATACGCATCATAGTGCAGCTTGTGGTGGTTGCGGCGTTGGTGGTGATAGTAGACCAGGTGCTCAAGGCATTTGCCTACGACGTCAGCGTACAGCTGTCGGTATTCATCGGGCTCATCATCACCAACTGCATCATCATGGGCCGTCTGGAAGCCTTTGCGCTCACACACCGCCCGTGGCTGTCGTTTCTCGACGGAGTGGGCAACGGCATTGGCTATGCCGCCATATTGCTGATAGTGGCCTTCTTCCGTGAATTGCTCGGCAGCGGCTCGCTGTTCGGCTTCCAGGTGGTGCCGCAATCGTGGTATGATGCCGGGTACTCAAACTGCGGACTGATGATTCTGCCCCCCATGGCCCTCATTGTAGTGGCTTGCATAATCTGGGTTCACAGAGCAAGACACAAGGACCTTCAGGAGCATTAACTGATATCTTATTCTTAAACAACGAATTGATATGGACAACCTGAATCTATTCATAAAGTCGATATTTGTAGACAACATGGTGTTTGCCTACTTCCTGGGCATGTGTTCGTTTCTGGCAGTCAGCAAGAATGTCAAGACGGCGTTTGGCCTGGGAGTAGCCGTGAGCTTTGTGTTGATGATAGCATTGCCGATAACGTGGTGCATAAATCAGTATCTGCTCGTGCCCGGAGCCTTGAGCTGGTTGGGTCAGGAGTATGCTGAAACAGACCTCAGCTTTCTGGGGCTGATAATGTTTATAGCCGTCATAGCGGCCCTTGTGCAGATACTGGAAATGGTGATAGAGAAATATTCACCGTCGCTGTATAATTCTCTCGGCATCTTCCTGCCGCTGATAGCGGTGAACTGTGCCATACTTGGCGCTGTGCTGTTCATGCAGCAACGGGAATTTGACAACGCATGGACAGCCACGGTTTATGGCGCAGGCTCAGGCATAGGCTGGCTACTTGCCATCACAGCGCTTGCGGCCATACGCGAACGCCTGAGCGTAAAGCACATCCCGGCGCCCCTGCGCGGAGTGGGTATCTCGTTTATCATCACCGGACTTATGGGCATAGCCTTTATGTCGTTCTTAGGCATTAAACTGTAAACAAGAGCTATGATGTTACTGCATATAATCTGGTCGTCAGTATGGGCTGCCGCACTGTTATTCACCTGCATAGTATTGGTATTGACGGCGGTGTTGCTCGTAGCCAAACATTTCCTGGTGGCCTCGGGCGAGGTTCACATTGACATAAACGACGGCACCAAGAGCTTCAATGCACCTGCCGGAGGCTCACTGTTGTCGACGCTGGCCGACGGCGGCGTGCATTTGTCGTCGGCATGCGGCGGCAAAGGCTCATGCGGCCAATGCAAGGTGAGAGTGCTGGAAGGGGGCGGCGATATGCTGCCCACAGAGGCTGTACATTTCTCGCGCAAGCAGATAAAAGATCACTGGCGCCTGGGTTGCCAGGTAAAAGTGAAACAAGACCTGAAACTGGCCGTTGACCCGGCTGCCCTGGAAGTAAAAGAATGGGAATGTGAGGTAATCAGCAACCGCAACGTAGCCACCTTTATCAAAGAATTCATTGTGAAGCTGCCCGAGGGTGAGCACATGAATTTCATCCCCGGCTCCTACGCTCAGATACGTATTCCGGAATATGAGATGACGTATGACGGTGACATAGACAAAAGCCTCATAGGCGACGAATATCTCCCTGCGTGGCAGAAATTCGGCCTGTTCGATTTGAAATGCCGCAACACGGAGGCCACCGTGCGTGCCTATTCAATGGCCAATTATCCGGCAGAAGGCGACCGCATCATGCTCACCGTGCGCATAGCCACACCACCCTTCAAGCCGAAGCCTCAGGTAGGCTTCCAGAACGTATCGCCGGGCATAGCCTCGTCATATATCTTCACCCTGAAACCGGGCGACAAGGTGCTGATGAGCGGTCCTTACGGCGATTTCCACCCCATTCTCGACTCCAAAGCGGAGATGATTTGGGTAGGCGGCGGCGCCGGTATGGCACCTCTGCGCAGCCAGATAATGTACATGACCAAGACTCTGCACACCACCGACAGAAAGATGAGCTACTTCTACGGCGCGCGTGCGCTTAATGAGGTGTTCTATCTCGACGATTTCCTGCAGTTGGAGAAGGACTTCCCGAACTTCCATTTCTATCTGGCCCTTGACCGTCCTGACCCGGCAGCCGACGCCGCAGGCGTGAAATACACGGCTGGCTTCGTGCATCAGGTCATGTTTGAGAAATATCTCAAAGACCATCCGGCACCTGAAGACATTGAGTACTACATGTGCGGTCCCGGACCGATGAGCAATGCCGTTAACAATATGCTCTACAACCTGGGCGTTGAGCCGGAATCCGTCCATTACGACAATTTCGGAGGATAAGCAACAAAAACAAAAATCAACAAAATAATCAAAATGGTTTTCAAGTCCCGCGCGGCGGGCACCTGAAAAAGTAAAAATCTAAATCATGAAAAGAGACAACGAGATCTTTGACATCATCGACCGCGAGCATCTGCGTCAGCGCAGAGGCATTGAGCTGATAGCCAGCGAGAACTTTGTCAGCGACGAAGTAATGCGTGCCATGGGCTCATGCATGACCAACAAATATGCCGAGGGATATCCTGCCAAGCGCTACTACGGCGGCTGCCAGGAGGTAGATAAGACCGAAAATATAGCCAAAGAACGCGCCATGCGTCTGTTCGATGCCGAATGGGTAAACGTGCAGCCTCACTCGGGCGCACAGGCCAATATGGCCGTATTCATGGCAGTGCTTCAGCCGGGCGATAAGTTCATGGGTATGGACCTCAGCCACGGCGGCCACCTCAGCCACGGCAGCCCCGTAAACTTCTCAGGCCTCATGTTCCAGCCTATCAGCTACACGGTAGACCCGGAGACCGGCCGCGTCAACTACGAGGAGATGGAAGAAAAGGCACGCGCCGAGAAGCCGAAGCTCATCATTGCCGGCGCCAGCGCTTACAGCCGCGAATGGGACTACGCCCGCATCCGCAAACTCGCCGATGAGATTGGCGCCATCTTCATGGTGGATATGGCTCACCCCGCCGGCCTCATCGCCGCAGGTCTGCTTGAGAACCCGCTGAAGCATGCCCATATCGTAACTACAACTACTCACAAGACCCTTCGTGGCCCGCGTGGCGGCATGATTCTCATGGGCAAAGACTTCGACAATCCCTGGGGCAAGAAGACTCCCAAGGGCGAAATCAAGAAGATGAGCGCACTGCTCGACTCAGCCGTCTTCCCCGGCGTACAGGGCGGCCCGCTGGAGCATGTAATCGCTGCTAAGGCTGTTGCCTTCGGCGAGGCTCTGCAGCCCGAATGGAAAGAATATGCCATCCAGGTGCAGAAGAATGCCAAAGCCATGGCCGGGGCTCTGATGAAACGCGGATACAAGATTATCAGCGACGGCACAGACAACCACTCCATGCTGGTTGACCTGCGTCCGAAGTTCCCCGAAATGAGCGGCAAAAAGGCTGAACGCGTTCTCGTGGAGGCCGACATCACCGCCAACAAGAACATGGTTCCCTACGACAGCCGTTCACCGTTCCTGACCTCCGGTCTGCGCTTCGGCACCGCCGCTATCACCACCCGCGGAGCCAAAGAGGACATGATGGAGACAATAGTTGAACTCATTGACCGGGTTCTCACCAACGCCGACAATGAGGAGGAAATCGCCAAAGTTCGTCAGGAAGTCAACGACATGATGAACGACATGCCGATGTTTGCCTGGTAATCAACCTGTCATAAACATAATCCGCGCTTCAGAAAGCCTGAGGCGCGGATTTTTATATTGGACTAAAGGTCTATTCGCAGATTATTTCCGCAGCGGATAGAGGAAAAATGCGAGCGGCAGAGCCACGCGGCGTTTCCAGAAGCGTTCCTGATGTTCGGCATCGGGAGCCGTAAAGGCCATGAAAGGAGCCGAAAGCTGAGCGGCAAGACGAGCATCGGCTAAGGCGGGTAAATCAACTGCAAGAGAGGGGAACACAGGCACAGTGTTATAGCCCTTTTCGTTGAGAAGAGTTATCATATATGCTTCCCAGGCATCATAGAGAGCGTCGAGTCCGGAAGTACCTCTGTCGAAATAGATGCGGTGCGGAATTTGTTTTGCCGATTTGGAGTCAGGAGTCCTTGGCGGCAGATTCTTTTGCAGATAAGCCGCCATAGCCTTCTGGAAATCCGGTTCCTTTCTCTGCGCATCGCCTATCCAGTGAGTGGAAAGGCACAGAGCAGTGCCGAAGGTAGAGGGATATTCACAGAGCGCATATATGGACATCAACCCGCCCATGCTGGAGCCGAGCAAAGCCGTTTGCTCCGGGTCCTTGCTGACGTTATAACGGCTGTCGATAAAAGGCTTCAGAGTGTTGACCATGAAAGCAGCGTAAGCGTCGCCGCGCATAGGCTTCGAGGTAAACCGCGCAAAGCCCTTCAGAATAGAATCGGGGATGGATTCTATGGCTTTCTGCGGCGCCAAATCCCCCACCCGGCTCTCAGGGAAACAGTGAATGCCCACTACCACCGGAGGTGCTATAAGGTTGCGGTCCTGCAGCAGCGATAAGACGGAATCCAGCTCCCAGGCCTGATGATTCCATGTGGTGTTGGCATCAAAGAGATTCTGTCCGTCGTGAGCATAGATTACCGGATAAGGTTTGCCCTTGGCACTATATCCTTCGGGCGTCCAGACATCCACAGTTATGGTGTCGCCCATTTGCGGAGACCAGAGATAATGACGATGCACCTCTCCCCTGTCGGCACTTTGCAATGCCGGAGCGGCGGCTGAGGCTGTCAGCGACACAGCAACACCCAACAATATCAACAGAATTTTATTCATGTTACATCTTTTGCTATTTCTACACAGCTTTAACGCTCAATAGGCTATTTCACCAACGAATACCGAGGCTTTTTGCCTTTAATCTTCAGTGGCGTTATGGTCTGAAGGACTCTCTTGGCCTCTGACCGGGGAATGGCAACGAGTATGTAATGGTCATAGACGTTTATTGCCCCTATTTGCTGAGCCTCAAGTCCGCCCGAATTCACCAAAAAGCCCACCACATCTCCTCGCGAAATCTTCTCTTTCCGGCCGGCTGAGATGTAAAGGGTGGATACCTTCGAGGGAGGGATTCTGCTTTCAGGTTTATCGCCAAGATAACGGGTGTCATCAAAAGAGATAAACTCCTGCACATCCTCGTCGGGACCGATGATGAGGTAAGCATCACCGGAGGCATCCACGCGCGCCGTTCGGCCGTTACGGTGAATATAGCTCTCGGCGGTGAGCGGCTGATGATAATGGATTATGTTCTTCACCTCCGAGATGTCGAGCCCTCGTGCGGCAAGGTCGGTGGTAACGAGCAGCGGCCGCGTGCCGTTGTTGAAGAGAGCGAGCGCTTTTTCGCGGTCATGTTGGTCGAGGGCTCCGGTGTACAGACCCGGGTCGGCACCCAGCTTGCGAAGACTCTCAGCCACCCGCTCGGCGCTCTGGCGGTAATTGACAAAGATGATGGTCTTTTCGCTGCCTGTGGGCATGATGTCAATCAACAGCCGACGCAGCGTGTCGAGCTTGTCGCGAGCATCACTGTCTATGCGATGTATGCGCAGACGGCGGCGCAGGTCTTTGCTGTCGGCCAGATAGTTGAAAACGCGCAGATTCTTAGGCTTGATGAAGTCGGGGTAAACCTCGAGCGATGTGGCGGAGGTGAGAATCAGGCGACTGACATTTTTCATGCGCGAAATTATCTTCGCCATATCTTTTTCAAAGCCTAATTCCAGAGCCTTGTCAAACTCATCGAGCACAAGGTAGCTGACGTCGAGCAACTCAATATTTGCGCGCTGTGAATGGTCGAGCAGGCGACCGGGAGTGGCAATAATCACGTCGGGTGTTACGGCTAACGAAGCCTTCTCGTCGGCCACGTCATGACCTCCATACAGAGCCGTTATCTTGTATCCGGTCATGATGGTACGGGCCACGCCGTAAATCTGCTGAACAAGCTCGCGTGTGGGCGCTATAATCACCGCCTGAACCCTGTTGCACGGCGCTTTGAGAATTTTCAGCAGATAGAGCAGGAAGGCAAGTGTCTTGCCGCTGCCTGTGGGCGACAGCAACAGTATATCGCCTGAGGCTGAGGCGGCATCGAGCATGTTGCGCTGCATGGCGTTGAGCTCTTCAATGTTCATACGCTCAAGCGCCTGCCGAAGAAATTCTTTTTCTCTCATATATTCTTAAAACACGCGGCTTTGCAAAATGTTACACCGGATCCACATCATAGTAAACCTGAGCATTGCGGAAACTGCGGTCGGCGGCCATTCGGGAATAAATCTCGAACAGGAGTTTTTTCACCTTAATCATCGACGCTACGGCTTCTATCTTCAGCATGATGGTCTGAATATAGTAGTTGGAGATTCGTGCCACGGATGGCTTGGCCGGCCCGAGCACGCGGGTGCCGAAGACTTTCTGCAACTCGCCGGCATAACGCGTTGCCAGCCGTGCGGCTTCCGCCTCTTCGCGGTGCTTCACGTAGAGCATGATGATTTTGGTGAACGGAGGATAGCCGAACCGGCGGCGCTGTTCAAGCTCATATTCATAATAGCCGGAATAATCCTGACTGCTGATGAATTTAAGCAGCGGATTGGCGGCGTCGGAGGTCTGTATGAAGACTTGTCCCTGTTCGTTGCGCCGTCCGGCCCTGCCGGCCACCTGCACAAGCATGTTGAAGGCGCGCTCGTTGGCTCTGAAGTCGGGAAAGTGCAGCAGAGAATCGGCATTTACCACACCCACCATGCTGACATTGGCAAAATCCAGGCCTTTGCTCACCATTTGGGTGCCGATGAGGATATCGGTGTTATGGCCGGCAAAGTCTTCAATTATCTCCTGATAGGCATCTTTATTGCGTGTGGTGTCAAGGTCCATGCGACTCACACGTGCCTCCGGGAAATGTGAATGAAGATGCTCGGCGATACGCTCTGTGCCGTAACCGCCAATTCGCACGCTATTCTGCCCGCACGCCGGGCATAAGCGCGGCAAATGCATCTGATAGCCGCAGTAATGACAGCTCATCACATCTATGCTCTTGTGATAAACCATCGACACGTCGCAGTATTGGCATTTGGGCTGCCATCCGCACTGTGTGCATTGAATCAGGGGCGCGAAGCCGCGTCGGTTCTGAAACATGATTGCCTGCCGCCCTCTCTTTATTGTGTGGCGCAGATTTTCGGCCACCGGGTTGGCCAGAAGGCCGTCGGTGAGGCGCCGTTTACGGCTGTCGAGCATATCCACCACCGTAACGTCGGGCAGCTGAGCGCCCTGGTAACGTTCAAGCAATTCCACCAGTCCGAATTTCCCGGTCTGTGCTTTGTAATACGTGTCAATTGCCGGGGTTGCACTGCCCAACAGGGTCTTGGCGCCATGCAGATGAGCCAGCATGATGGCGGCATCGCGGGCATTATACCGTGGCGCCGGGTCATATTGCTTGTAGCTGGCCTCATGCTCCTCGTCAACCACCACAAGGCCAATCTTGGCAAAGGGCAGGAACACAGACGACCGCACGCCGAGAATCACCATTGGCTCGTGGCTGTGCAGCAGTTTGCGCCAGATGTCCACGCGCTCGGAATCGGAGAACTTGGAATGATACACCAACAGGCGGTTGCCAAAGACTTTCCGCAAACGGTCGGTGAGCTGTGTGGTGAGACTTATCTCAGGCACCAGATAAAGTACCTGATGACCCGCCTCAAGGGCCGACAGTATAGCATGACAGTAAATCTCGGTCTTGCCGCTGCCGGTAATGCCGCGCAAGAGCACAACGTTCTTTTCGCGCCATTGCTCGTCAATCTGCCTCAGTGCCTCGCGTTGCAGGGGACTTAAAGGGGGCAGCTCAACGGGTTTGTTGCCGGGTTTGGCGTCAAAGCGGTTTATCTTTCGCTTCTCAACCTTTAATATCCCTTTGTCGCAGATGGCTTTCAGAATGCCGGGCGACACTTTGGCTTTCGTCAACAGCTCTTCGCGCGTTACTTCCGGGACAGCCTGATTCTTTATCAGCTCGAGAAAGGAAATAAGCAGGCGCTCCTGCTTGGTCGCCGTAGTTACTGCGTCGAAGGCCTGATGCAGCCATTCGTGATTCTTGACATCGTTACAAGCCGACACTATGGCTATGGTCTTGGCCTTGTATGATGAAGTTGCTTTCTCGTCGGCCACTATGATGCCTTTCTGCAGCATACGGCTCACATACCTTGCCGTTGTGGCGTGCGAGCGCTCGCGGTCGAGATCGCTCATGCGCACATGGTCAGCCACAATCACCTCATTGAGCAACTCGGTCTCGGCGGGTGTCAGGGTCTGCCCTATCTCTTCAAGGTCTATGGCTTTGTTGAGGCTGAGGTTTGTTTCGCTTTCCACCTTCAGCCCCGTAGGCACTGCCGCTCTGTACACCTCTCCTAAGGTGCAAAGATAGTAATCGGCAATCCATTGCCAGAACTTCAGCTGCGGGTGCCGCAGGATAGAAGTTCCGTCGAGAAGCGACGCTATGGGTTTTACCTTAAACTTCGGCGTGTTGGTATGCAGATCAGCCACTATGCCGGTGTAAAGCTTGCGCGGTCCGAAAGGCACATAGACCCTCGAACCGCGTGAAATGTCGCACTGCATCTCTTCGGGCACCAGATAGGTAAAGGTGCCTTGAACCGCAAGCGGTAAAATCACCTCGGCATAATCAGCCATAGTGGAAATGAGCTTTAGAAAAGATAAGCCACTTTGAGCTGCCAGTACTGACAGCGGGCGCTGTAATTGTCAAGTTTGCGAGTACGCAGCTCGTAAGTCATTCCCCACACATAGCCGGCCGAAACTTGCCAATGACGGTAGATTTCCGCTCCTATGCCGCACTGAAGCCCGAAGCATCCGCCCGGATATTCCAGCGGCTCCACTTTGTTATGCCCTACCGTGACGGAGAACATGGGACCGCCGTAGACGAACGGCGCCAGCTTCTCCTCAAAGCCGTTGAGACGGGTGTATTTATACCGTATGTTGATAGGCAGCTGCAGCGTATGGAGATAGCTCGTGGTGGTTTTGGTGGGAGCAAACACGGGATACTCGTCAAAATGGAGTTTAGAGCCGTGCATGTTCCACTGCAGACTCATGTCTATGCCTATACCCACGCTGGTAAACATCAGCTCGCCCATTACGCCTACGCCGCCGCCCAACACATTGCCGGTCTTCAGCAGATCCTGTTTGAAGTAATAGTTTGAGAGGTTTACCGAGGCCACGGGCCCCCACCGGAACTGCGCTGAGGCCGTGAGGCAGATTACGGCCATCATTACAAAAGCCGTTATGCGTTTTTTCATATCCTTGCCTTGTTTAGACCTTAATTAGAAAAGGTAAGCGGCGGTGATGGTCCAATAGTTGTTTTTTGTCTTGAAATCGCCGTCGATATTTTCCCAGCCGGTTACTTTCTTGGCTATGTTGTTGATGCCCCATGAATATCCGGCACCAATCTGCAGATGACGCACCAGCTCCACACCTATGCCAAGGTCCCATGCAGCCTGGAAATGCTTGAAGGCGTCGCTGTGGCCAAGACGGAAGGCAAAATCGGGACCGGTATAGATATACGGGGTGATGATTTTGCCCACTATAGGCAGCCCGATTTTATATTTGAAATTCACGGGTATCTGGAAGAAATCCTTCGATGAGCTCTTCATTGCGGGCACGTCGGTTGTAGAGCCATCGTAATACATTTTCGAGTTCATGCGCGTATACATGAGGCTGACATCGAAGCTGATGCCAACGACCGGAATGGTGAATTCGGCCATGGCGCCGGCAGTGAAGCCACAGCGGTTGTCGCTCTCTACATTCTTGCCTACATCCTGAAGGTGAAGCTTGTTGATATTCATGCCGGCACGAACGCCTACTCTGAACTGTGCAGAAGCACCAAACGCGCAAACTGCCGCTAATATGGCCACAAACATGGCTCTGCAAAGATTCTTCATCTTATCGTGTTTTGGTTTAGACTGCGAAGTTACAAATTTTTTTTGTTATTAGAAACGAAATTTGTAATTTTGCACCTATGGAGAATGCAAACAATATTTCCGGCGAAGAAATAACGGTAAAAACCATCGACGTTTTGAAGACTGTGTATGACCCGGAAATACCGGTTAACATATATGATTTGGGCCTTATATATAAAATCGACTTCGACCCCAACGACGAGAAGCTGCATGTTGACATGACTCTTACAGCGCCGTCATGCCCTGCCGCCGATTTTATAATGGAAGACGTAAGGCAGAAACTTCTGTCGATTGAAGGCCCCAAAGGTGTGGATTTGCGCCTTGTCTTTGAGCCGGAATGGAACAAGGATATGATGAGCGAGGAAGCAAAACTGGAACTCGGCTTCCTCTGAACAGGGGTATGCGCAACGCCTGCAACACTTACTTTCTCAGCGACTTGCATTTAGGTGCGGCCTACGACAAGGGGTCGCGCGACCGCGAACGCCGCGCCGTGGCGTTTCTCGACAGCATCAAGCATAAGGCCAAAGCCGTATATCTGCTCGGCGATATCCTGGATTACTGGTATGAATACCGCTATGTGGTGCCGCGCGGCTTCGTGCGACTTTTCGGCAAATTAGCCGAGCTGAGCGACGAAGGGGTGGAGATAACGTGGCTCACCGGCAATCACGACATCTGGATATTCGATTATCTGCCCACGGAATTGGGCATTAGGGTGGTAGATTCGAGTCTGGCCGTAACCATCAATGGCTCCGACTTCTATCTGGCTCACGGCGACCGGACCGGGTGCGACTCGCGCTGGTTCTGCATCATGCAGAAGTTATTTCGCAATAAATTCTGCCAGCGTCTGTATGCGAGTCTGAATCCGCGCTGGACAATTCCTTTTGCCTTGCGCTGGAGTGCCTCATCGCGCCAAAAGCCGCAGCTTAGCGACAATGACGAACGGAGCGCAGCAGCTCTTTTGCGTCTTGAAAATTTCTGCAAAGGGTATTTGGCAGACCATCCGCTGACGCGATATTTCCTCTTCGGGCATCTGCACATTGTGGCGCGACGAAGTCTCGGCAAAGAGTCTGAGATGATTGTGCTCGGCGACTGGCTCAAGCATTTCAGCTATGCCGTTTTCGACGGCCACTCGCTGTCGCTGCACTCTTTTCACCCGAGCGCAGACACCACTTCTCAGCTCCAATAATTTGATAAGGGCATAGCTGAAAAATATGTTTTAAAACATATTTTGCGGACTGAAAATCTTCTCAACCGCCAAATTTTTATGTTTTACAACATGTTTGTTCATTTTTAAGACAATTTATTTGGCAGATTGTCAGAAAATGTATTACCTTTGCACCGAACCTAAAGCAATCTTTTTTACCTTAAGATTTTTACCTGTAGAACTTATCGAAAGGAGCGACCGAGACGGTTATCTCCTTTCGTTTTTTATTACAGTTATCCTTCTCTGATATATACAGTTATCCTTCCCTGCCATATAAACAAAAAAATAAGCCTGCCGGGTTGCGGCGGGCTTAAAAAATCTGTGCAATGCACTGTGTATCAGTCTTCGAGCTGATCGCGCTGTTTGGCAGGATTGGAGAAATAGAGCTTATGGTCTATGTATTCCTGCGTTGCTATCAGCGTAGGTTTGGGCAGACGCTCGTAGAACTTCGATATCTCAATCTGTTCCCGGTTTTCGGTAACCTCTTCCATGTTGTCGCTGGCAGCGAATTCCTGAAGTTTCTTTTCGAGGTCTTTTTTGATTTCCACTGCAATTTCATTTGCCCGGCGGGCTATGATGCATACCGATTCGTAGACGTTGCCGGTCTGCTCGGCCATCTTGTTCAGGTCGCGGGTAACGGTATTGAGTGGCGCGTTGGTTCTCTTGTAATCCATATTTTATCTTATTGCAGGCATGGCACGGAGCCAGCCTTTAACAATATCTTTATTTTCCCGTGTGTGATTTTGCTATCTTGTAGATGTTATCGGCCTCTTTGCGATTAGGACCGTCGGGGTAGTTGTTGATGAACGAGTAATACTCGTCGATAACATCGCGAAAACGTTCCTCCTTTTTCTCCTCAACACTCTGGCGGGCCATCTGATACTTTGATTTGAGAATCAGCATCTCGAAGTCCTCCTTATATTTGGAATAAGGGAAGAGCTTGAGGGCATTCTGAGCCACAATAACGGCGCTTTGGTAGTTATTGCCCAGATACATGCCCAGGTTATAATAGAGATTTGCGTTTTGCAGCTCCTTCATAGTCAGCTTGTCCTGCAGTTCAAAAAGAGCGTTGCGCGCCGTTTCGGCACGTTCGCTTTTCGGGTAGAGGTCGAGGAAGTTTTGCAACTCCTGCGTAGCCTTCAGCGTCAGCGACTGGTCAAGCTGAGGGTCGGGCGATTCCTTGTAATAGCCGTAGCCCGAATAGAAATGCGCATCCTCGGCATAAATGCCCTTGGGATAACGCCCGTAATAGGTGCGGAAATAGACGCCCGAATTCAGGTAATCCTGATTCTTGTAATAGCTCATGGCAAGGAGATAGAGCGCCTCCTCGCCACGCGGCCCTCCGCGCAATGGTGTTATCAGGCCGTCAAGAATTGTTGAAGCCTGAAGATATTTCCCTTGTTCATACGCCTTCTTGGCGTAGTTATATCTTACATCCACATCCTTGCTTTTCAGCACACGATTATACTCGCCACAACCTGTAAGCATGGCCAGTAACAGCATAAGCAAGAAAGTGCAACGCATTTTCCTTCTCATAATCGGCTGCAAAGGTAATAAAAAAATTTGATTCTTGACCATAGTTTCTGATTTTTTCACTAATTTTGTGGCTTGAAATCAAGATCGATTCAATTTGAAGACTAACGACGTCCAAAATAAGGAGCCTAAAAGAGGCATTTTCGGCGGAAAGCATCCTATCTGGGTGAATTTCCTGCTCATCGTGGCCCTGGCTGTGCTGGGTCTGTTCATCACCTATTTCTCGCTCGCGCTCTTCACCAAACACGGGCAGACAACAAAGGTGCCGAATGTAGAGAATCTCAACTACTCCGACGCCACGCAGAAACTGCATGACGCCGGTTTCCGCGTGGAGATTCGCGACTCGCTCTACCGCGACGACCTGCGTCCCGGCATCGTCATTGAGCAATTCCCCAAATATGGCGAGATAGCCAAACCAGGCCGCAAGGTATTCCTCTACATCAACGCCTTACACCCCAAGCAGGTGATGATTGACGAGGAAGATCGTCCGGGTCTCAACGCCATGCGCGGTATGCCCTATCGCTCTGCCCTGGCGCATCTGCAGGAGCTTGGCTTCAAGAGCATAAAGGTGGTATATGTGCTTGGCGACAACAAGGATATGGTGGTTCGTGTGCTCGCCGACGGGCGACCGGTGCGCAAACGCCAGATTGTGCCCGTAACGGCCCGGATTGTTCTTGAGGTATACAACGACGGTCTGAACCTGCTCTTCGACTCATTATATAATCTTGAAATGCTGCGTGACCCGATGTTCAATCCGCCTGTAGAACCCTCCTTGATTGAGGAAGAGGAAAGCGAATCTCCCTATCAGGTGCAGCCTTCTACGGAGGAATCAGGTCAAGGCACCTATCATTACGAAGGTGAAGGCGGCGGCTCGGAAGAGGGTGAAAATGAGACCATAGGCTTATAAGAGTGGAAGAGCGCGAACCCATATTGCCCTGCCCGGAAGGGGAGGAAGAGGCTCCCGACACGCTGATAACTCTGCCAGACGGCAGGGAACTCTACGAGCATTTCCATTTTACTGCCGACAAGGGGCAGAAGCCGCTGCGCATTGACAAATATCTGGTTACGCGCATGGAACGCACCTCGCGTAACCGTATTCAGCAGGCTGCCGACGCCGGCTGCATTCTCGTCAACGGTCGCCCCGCAAAATCAAGCTATCAGGTAAAACCGGCCGACGAAATCAGCATCGTCATGGACAGGCCGCGTTACGACTTCGAGATTCTGCCCGAGAACATACCCCTCGATGTGGTTTATGAAGATGATGTGGTGTTGGTGGTCAACAAACCTGCAGGTCTGGTGGTGCATCCGGGTCATGGCAACTGGACGGGGACGCTGGTGAATGCCTTGGCTTATTATTTCCGCGACACGGACGGTTACGACGTCAACGACCCGCGTCTCGGTCTGGTGCACCGCATCGACAAAGACACCAGCGGCCTGCTGGTGATAGCCAAGACGCCGGAAGCAAAGACCGATTTGGGCATACAGTTTTTCAACAAGACCACGCGCCGCCTCTACAACGCATTGGTATGGGGCGAGCCTAAAACGAAAACCGGCACTGTTGACGCTCCCATCTACCGCGACCCGCGCGACAAGCTGCGCATGGCCATTGCGCCGGATGAGATTGTGGGCAAGCATGCTGTTACGCATTACCGCACGCTGGAACATTTCGGTTATACCACTCTGATTGAATGTAAGCTAGAAACGGGGCGCACGCATCAGATACGTGTGCATCTGTCGTCACTCGGACATCCGTTGTTCAACGATGCCCGTTACGGCGGCGATAAGATTCTGCGCGGCACCACCTCCGGGGCTTACCGCCAGTTCATACAACATTGTTTTGAGGCTTGTCCTCGACAGGCTCTTCATGCCCGCACACTCGGTTTCCGCCATCCCGCCACCGGCAAGGAAATGGACTTTGAGGCTCCGTTGCCCGAAGACTTCTCCAACCTGCTTGCCCGCTGGCGAACGCTGACGCAAGGCGCAAAATAATTTATGCTCTCTCTTCGTTATCTCTATTGATAACCGGCTGCTGGCACCCCTGATAAGCGCGAGGGTTGCATATTTCGCCGATTTTCAATAATTTTGCAGCGCAAACAAAAGTTCTACATTGGTGTTATCATTTAAGAAAGCGGTCTGACCAATATCGGGGCCGTAAAATCTAATTTTGTAAACACCTATAAAAAACACACATCCTATCAATATATGGAAAAAGCAAAGAAGTTTATGACGTGCGACGGCAACCAGGCTGCTGCCCACATCAGTTATATGTTTACCGAAGTTGCTGCCATCTACCCCATCACTCCGTCATCTACGATGGCCGAGTATGTAGACGACTGGTCGGCAGCAGGCCGCAAGAACCTGTTCGGCGAGCGCGTACTGGTTCAGGAGATGCAGAGCGAGGCAGGCGCTGCCGGAGCCGTTCACGGATCGCTTCAGGGTGGCGCACTGACAAGCACATACACAGCCTCTCAGGGTCTGTTGCTCATGATACCCAACATGTACAAGATAGCCGGCGAATTGCTGCCGTGCGTCTTTCATGTATCGGCACGTGCCATTGCCGGCCATGCTCTCAGCATCTTCGGCGACCATCAGGACGTTATGGCAGTGCGCCAGACAGGCTTTGCCATGTTGGCCGAAGGCAGTGTGCAGGAAGTGATGGATTTGGCCGGTGTGGCTCATCTCAGCACCATCAGCGCACGCGTGCCTTTTGTAAACTTCTTCGACGGTTTCCGCACCAGCCACGAGATACAGAAAATTGAATATCTCGACAATGAGGACCTGGAGCCGCTGCTCGACCGCAAGGCTTTGGCCGAGTTCCGCGAGCGCGCCCTCAACCCCACCAAACCGGTGGCAAGAGGCACCGCCGAGAATCCCGACACTTACTTCCAGCACTGTGAGGTAAGCAACTCATATTACGAGAAAGTGCCCGAGATTGTGCAGAGCTACATGGATAAGGTATCTGCCATCACGGGTCGCAAATATCATCTGTTCGACTATTACGGCGCACCGGATGCTGACCGCGTTGTGATAGCCATGGGCAGCGTTACGGAGGCTCTGCGTGAGACCATTGATTACCTCAACGCCAAAGGCGAAAAGACAGGTATGGTAAGCGTACGACTGTTCCGTCCGTTCTCCACCAAGCATCTGCTTGCCGCCATCCCGGCCACAGCCAAGCGCATCGCCGTGCTCGACCGCACCCGCGAACAGGGCGCTCCGGGCATGCCGCTCTATCTTGACGTGAAAGATGCCTTCTACGGCCGCGAAGATGCCCCGCTGATTGTTGGCGGCCGCTACGGTCTCGGCTCAAAAGACACCACTCCGGCTCAGCTGCTGTCAGTATACGAGAACCTCAGCCTGCCGGAGCCCAAGAATGCTTTCACCATAGGCATTGTTGACGATGTAACCTACCATTCGCTGCCCGTTCACGAGGAGGTAAACCTCAGCGACCCCAGCATCTTCCAGGCTAAGTTCTATGGTCTGGGTGCCGACGGCACTGTAGGCGCCAACAAGAACTCGGTGAAGATAATCGGCGACAACACCAACAAATACTGTCAGGCCTATTTCGCCTACGACTCAAAGAAATCGGGCGGCTTCACTTGCTCGCATCTCCGTTTCGGCGACGTACCCATCCGTTCAACATATCTGGTGAACACGCCCAATTTCGTGGCATGCCATGTTCAGGCATATCTGCACATGTACGACGTTATGCGCGGTCTTCAGCCCGGCGGCACTTTCCTGCTCAACACCATTTGGAATGCCGATGAGCTGGCCAAGAATCTGCCCAACAGCGTCAAGAAATATCTGGCACAGAACAACATCTCGCTCTACTATATCAACGCCTCGAAGATAGCTCAGGAGATAGGTCTTGGCAACCGCACCAATACCATACTTCAGTCGGCCTTCTTCCGCATCACGGAAGTCATTCCAGTTGATTTGGCCGTTGAGCAGATGAAGAAATTCATCGTTAAGAGCTACGCCAAGAAGGGCCAGAATATAGTCGACATGAACTATCAGGCCGTAGACCGCGGCAACGAATATCACAAGCTGGAGGTTGACCCTGCCTGGGCAGAACTTCCCGACAGCTCGCTGCCGGTACCCGACGCACCCGAGTTCATCACCAACGTAGTTGTTCCCATCAACCGTCAGAACGGCGATTCGCTGCCCGTAAGCGCCTTCCTGAGCAGTGTTGACGGCACCTGGCCTCAGGGCACAGCAGCCTACGAAAAACGCGGCGTGGCAGCCTTTGTGCCGGAATGGAACAAGGATAATTGCATACAGTGCAACCGCTGCTCGTATGTTTGTCCTCACGCTGCCATCCGTCCCTTCCTGCTCAATGCCGACGAACAGGCCGCCGCTCCCTTCGGCGACGAACACATGAAACCGGCCATAGGCAAAGATTTCACCGGTCTTAAATTTGTGCAGCAGGTTGACGTGCTCGACTGTCTGGGCTGCGGCAACTGCGTGGATGTATGTCCGGGAATGCGCGGCAACAAAGCGCTGTCGATGAAGCATTTCGAGACTCAGGAAGGCCAGCAGGCAAACTGGGATTACCTGGTAAAGAACGTAAGCAACAAGGCCAATCTGGTCGACGTAAAACTCAACGTCAAGAACAGCCAGTTTGCGCAGCCTCTGTTTGAGTTCTCCGGCGCCTGCTCGGGATGCGGCGAGACACCTTACCTCAAGCTCATCACGCAGCTGTTTGGCAGCCGCGAGGTAGTGGCCAACGCCACCGGCTGCACCTCCATCTACTCGGCTTCCATTCCCTCAACGCCTTATTGCACCGACGCCAACGGTTGCGGTCCCGCATGGGCAAATTCACTGTTCGAAGACTTCTGCGAATATGGCCTCGGCATGACCCTGGCCTATGACAAGATGCGCGAACGCCTTGTAGAGATGCTGCAGAATGTGGTTAACTGCCCTGAAATGCCGCAGGAAAACCGCGAAGCAGCTCAGCAGTGGCTCAACGACCGCGACGACGCCGAGAAATCGGTTGTGGCAGCCCGCCGACTCATTGAGCTGGCAAAGAAAGGCGCCGAGAAAGGCTGCTCCGATTGCCAAACTCTGCTCAGCCTGAGCGGCTATCTGCCCAAACGCAGTCAGTGGATTATAGGCGGCGACGGTGCCAGCTACGACATCGGTTACGGCGGCCTTGACCACGTCATTGCCAGCGGCAAGAACGTTAACATACTGGTACTCGACACGGAGGTTTACTCCAACACCGGCGGCCAGTCGTCGAAATCCACCCCGTTAGGCGCAATAGCCAAGTTTGCGGCAGCCGGCAAGCGCATACGCAAGAAAGACCTCGGCCTGATGGCCACCACTTACGGATACGTTTATGTGGCTCAGATAGCCATGGGCGCCGACCAGGCTCAGACGCTGAAAGCTCTGCGCGAGGCCGAGGCTTACGACGGACCGTCGCTGGTAATAGCCTACTCACCCTGCATCAACCACGGCATCAAAGCCGGCATGGGACGCAGCCAGGATGAAGAGAAGCGTGCCGTGGAATGTGGTTACTGGCAGCTGTGGCGCTACAACCCCGAAAATGAGGCTCAGAATCAGAATCCGTTCGTACTCGACAGCAAAGAGCCTGACTGGTCAAAATTCATCGACTTCCTCAAAGGAGAGGTTCGTTTCGCTTCAGTGCTGAAACAATACCCCGATGAAGCAGCCGAGCTCTTCAAGGCTGCAGAAGACAATGCACGCTGGCGTTACAACAACTATGTGCGTCTGAGCAAACAGGCATGGGGACAAGACCCCGAACTCACACCTGAAGAGGAGGCTCTGCGCAAATAATACTTCTCAGGCATAAACCCGATTAAAAAAATCCATAACTCCGATGCTTGGAGTTATGGATTTTTCTGTAATTTTGCATCATGACACTTTTCAAACATACCGGAGAGCCCATGGTGAGCGTGGTGATGGTTGCATACCGCCAGCAAGACCTAATTGAACGAGCCATTAAAGGCGTAATCCACCAGAAAGCCCCGTTCCCCATAGAGCTTATAATTGCCGACGACTGTTCACCCGACGAGACGTATGAGCGGGCTTGCGAGTGGCAGCAACGCTATCCGGATATTATAAAAGTGTTTCGCAACTCAACCAACGTAGGTCTGCAGAAGAATTATCTGCGTGCCATGGGTCGATGCCGAGGCAAATATATGGCCATGTGCGATGCTGATGATTACTGGTGCGACCGGACGAAACTGCGCCGTCAGGTTGAGTATATGGAACAGCATGGCGACTGCGCCATAACCTTTCACCGTGTCATCAATCACTATGCCTCACAAGGCACCAAAAGCCTCAGCAATCCGCATCAGCCGACCGAAAGCACCCTTGTTGACCTGAGCCGCTCGAATTTCATCACCAACTGCTCGGTATTATACCGCTCAGAGCTCGTGGATTTAACTACTCTGCCCTCTTGGATTACGGAAGACGTCTGGTCCGATTATCCGCTGCACATCCACTATGCCGCCCACGGTTCGATACATTACATTCCACGCCCCATGGCAGTCTATCGCCGCGGAGGCACCGGCGCCTGGACAGCAGCCGGAGAATACAAACGTCAGATAAAAGCGCTGACTGTGCGCAAACATTTAAGAAATACATTTGCCGATAATCCGGAGGTAACAGAATCATTCAACACAGCCATACGCAATATCCTTGTCGCTATGATTCGCTGCGCACCCTCAGAAAAAGAAAAAAATGACGCCTTAAAGGAATTGAAAAATGATTTTAACCTCACCGACCAGGAAATTAATTGTTTGACAAACCAAACAGCGCCGAAGAAACCAATAACATCACGCATTTTAACAATGGGCAGAAAAATTGTATCCAGCTTCCTCCCCTTACCGCGTCCATAAAAAAATTCGTCCCTCCAATGAATTTTTTATTAAAAAGTATTGTCAAATAAAAATAGTTTGATTAACTTTGCAACGTCAACTAATACTATCTCATGATGAAGAAAATTCTAATGTTATTAGCGGCACTGCTTTTCCTTGTCTCTTGCTCCCAGGACATGCTTCAAGAAAAAGATGTCGAAAATTCTCAGAAAAGAAATGATTTCGTTTCTGCTGAGAACGCACGATTGCGATTGATCCGAATTCTAGGACAAATCGAACCCACCACTCGGTCTCAAGCTGCTCTCCTTGTAGGAGATTGTACTCCCCTTACCAAAGAAGGTAAACCTTTAACCCGCAGTTCCGAAGAACAACCGGCATGTTACACTTTTCGTATCAACAACAACACCGGTTTCGCTATCATGAGCGCATCCGATAAACTTCCTGAATTACTCGCCATTGGACAAGGTACTCCGAATTTTAAAGACTCAACAGCCAATCTTCCGGATCCAAACTTGTGGATCGTACCTGACACAGGGATCAATGTGGAAGATTATGACTTAGTTAGACGAGAACCCACTTATGTAAAACTCCCAAATAAGGCTGGTGTTACAGACCCGAGAATTAAACCGAAATGGAGTCAGCACAATGAGATCAATAAATATCTTCCCATAGTGCGTGATGAAACTTCACGTAACGAAAAAGATAGCACCAGAGCCGCTACCGGATGTGTAGCAATGGCAATGGCTATGATTTTCTCGCACCCTAATTACCAACCGACAAACTATCAAGGCTATACATTTGACTGGGATCGTATTAATGCTGCATGGAGCCGTCCTCTTTTGAGAGCAGATACAGTAGCAATGAATCAGGTAGCCAAACTGATGCTTTTGTTAGGTAACGAAGAGAATCTTGATCTTAAATATCGATGGGCCTCTCCGACAACATGGGCCTCCGACTATGATGTACCTCATACTTTTCAAAACTTTGGCTTCACTCCCGGCATTTATCAGGAATATTCTCTAAATGCCGTTTTAGATGAAATCAATCAAGGATATCCCGTCTACATGAGCGCCGTTGATGAAGAGCATAATAGTGGTCATGCCTTCGTGGTTCATGGTGCAATGATGTGTATAACACCTGTTGACGTTTATAGTCACACAACAGGCCAACTCATAAATTCTTATTATGAATATTCATATTACCTACAGATAAACTGGGGCTGGACCGGAAAATCAGATGGCTACTTTTTAGAGGGTAATTTCAATTCAGATGCCGGGCCTGATATCTGGGAAACAGAGAATCCACCTGAATTAGCAAAAAACCATTGTAATTTCGTGGATAATTTCCGCATAATAACAAACGTTAGAAAGAAATAAAGATGAAAAAAAGCAACATTCTTCTCAACGGGTTGGCAGTAATCTGTCTGCTAACCATCATGACGTTGCTTGTCAGTCTGTCTGCATGCAGCGATGACGACGGCCCAACTCCACCTACTCCGCCTATAGATCCGGATTCAGCAATGATTCAGGACCTGAAATGGGAATCAAAACCTAAGGGTCTTATCGGAGGAGCCGATCACATCTATTGCATCAATATGTACATCAAGGATAAGGCAGGCAATGATTTGCTTGATCCTGAAAATCCCAACAATGTGAGAGACAACAAATTCCGCCTGGAATTTGAAGATCAGGTAGTTAACGTGGGTGATCCGGTGACTTACTTCGGCAAAATAACAATAGATTTTGGCTTTGATGAAATATTCTACGGCACCGGAAATCCCATATACTTAGGAATCCTTTCACCTTTCTGGGCTCCAAAAACAGACGTCAAGTTTAAATTCATCTGGCCGGAAAGAAACATAGAAACGAAAATTCGAGTTTATAGCGAGTATTACGAAACCAACGACTCTATATACTATCGCTACGGAATATACTTCGATGACGGCAAAGGTTCTCGTACAATTGTAGTAGATAATTAATTATCCGTTGCCAATGATATAACAGAGGCGCTTTATGAGGGCACTGAAAAAGTCTCTTAGCCGACAGGCCCCCTACAATTAATCGGCACTTATCAAGGTAATCCCTTGCATATGTGCTGATTTTTTGTATCTTTACAGGTAGAAAGGTATCCGTCCGAAAAATCTCATTGAACGCGCCATAAAAGGCGTAATTCACCAGAAAGCCCCGTTCCCCATAGAGCTTATAATTGCCGACGACTGTTCACCCGACGAGACGTATGAGCGGGCTTGCGAGTGGCAGCAACGCTATCCGGATATTATAAAAGTGTTTCGCAACTCAACCAACGTAGGTCTGCAGAAGAATTATCTGCGTGCCATGGGTCGATGCCGAGGCAAATATATGGCCATGTGCGATGCTGATGATTACTGGTGCGACCGGACGAAACTGCGCCGTCAGGTTGAGTATATGGAACAGCATGGCGACTGCGCCATAACCTTTCACCGTGTCATCAATCACTATGCCTCACAAGGCACCAAAAGCCTCAGCAATCCGCATCAGCCGACCGAAAGCACCCTTGTTGACCTGAGCCGCTCGAATTTCATCACCAACTGCTCGGTATTATACCGCTCAGAGCTCGTGGATTTAACTACTCTGCCCTCTTGGATTACGGAAGACGTCTGGTCCGATTATCCGCTGCACATCCACTATGCCGCCCACGGTTCGATACATTACATTCCACGCCCCATGGCAGTCTATCGCCGCGGAGGCACCGGCGCCTGGACAGCAGCCGGAGAATACAAACGTCAGATAAAAGCGCTGACTGTGCGCAAACATTTAAGAAATACATTTGCCGATAATCCGGAGGTAACAGAATCATTCAACACAGCCATACGCAATATCCTTGTCGCTATGATTCGCTGCGCACCCTCAGAAAAAGAAAAAAATGACGCCTTAAAGGAATTGAAAAATGATTTTAACCTCACCGACCAGGAAATTAATTGTTTGACAAACCAAACAGCGCCGAAGAAACCAATAACATCACGCATTTTAACAATGGGCAGAAAAATTGTATCCCGCTTCCTCCCCTTACCGCGTCCATAAAAAGTATTATTCCACGAAAAGCATCAAAAATAAGGATTTATAGCGTGCATTTTAAGAATGAGGAATTAGCTTACCAACGTTACGGGTTATTCCTTGATGGTAAAGGTTCTCGTACTATAGTAGTGGATAATTGATTTATCTACTATTAATGAGCTAAAGAGGGGATGCACACACATCCTCTCTTTTCTTTTCTCTCTTTACGGGAGAGCGGAAGGAGAGAGATTAAGGGATAAAAAAACATGAGGATTAATTCAACCCGCGTATTTGTGAGAAACGGGAATTTTGATTACCTTTGCACAAAAGAAAAGAGTATGCGCGCCGGGGTGAGAACAACGGCGCCAAAAAGATTGTATAAAAAATTTCAGATTTCATGTCATTGTGGTTTGAATGTAAAGTGCGCTATGACAAGACTATGGAGAATGGCGCCATAAAGAAAGTCAATGAGCCTTATCTGGTTGACGCTCTCAGCTTCACCGAAGCCGAGGCTCGAATCATTGAGGAACGCACCCCCTATATATCGGGCGAATTTACCGTTTCGGCGGTGAAGAAAACCCGCATCGCCGAGATTTTTGCCGACCCTTCGGCCGATGAGAGATACTTTATGTGTAAAGTGAATTTCATTTCGTTCGACGAAAAAACCAATGCGGAGAAAAAGACCTCCACGCTCATTCTGGTGCAGGCCAACGATTTTGCCTCAGCCCTGAACAGACTGAATGAAGGCTTTAAAGGTTCGGCTGCCGATTATGAGATAGCCTCGATTACGGAATCGCCGATAATGGAAGTTTATAACGCCAAATAAAGCTGAAGAGGTGATAAAAGAGAATCTTGAGGCTTTACGCAGTCAGCTTCCGGCAGGTGTGGAACTGAATGCGGTGTCAAAATTCAATGCGCCCGAACGTATTCAGGAGGCTTACGATGCCGGACAACGAATTTTCGGTGAAAGCCGTGTGCAAGAGCTGCTTACGAAGACGGATGTGTTGCCGGGGGATATAAACTGGCATTTCATAGGACATCTGCAGACTAACAAGGTGCGTCAGGTGGTGGGCCGTGTAACGCTGATTGAGAGCATTGACAGTGAGAAGCTGCTGACGCTTGTAGACAAAGAAGCGGAAAAGAAGGATGTCTGTCAGGATGTGCTTTTGCAGCTTCATGTAGCGGCCGAAGAGACGAAATTCGGCTTCAGCCCCGACGAGCTCTACGCCTTCATGGCAACCAAACCATGGGAGCGATTCAAACATATAAGGCTGCGCGGGGTGATGGGTATGGCCTCAAATGTGGATGACAGGGAGCGTATTCGCGAGGATTTCCGCACAATACGCTCTGTTTTCAACACTCTTAAGGATAGGTATGGCGCCGAACTGCCCTGTTTCAACATTGTGAGCATGGGCATGAGCGGCGACTGGCACGAAGCTGTGGAGTGCGGCTCAACGATGGTGAGAATAGGCTCGGGCATTTTCGGCCAACGCATTTACAACAATCATAAATAAAATTTCAACTCAATAAAGACTACTCTTTATGACAAATGCACAACAACCCACAATGAAGCGCAGTTACGTGCTGCCTATCGTCGTGATGTTCTTCCTCTTCGCGATGATATCGTTCGTAACGGGATTCCAGAATCCTTTCGGCGTAATACTCAAGGAGCAACTCACGCTCAATAACTTCCAGAGTCAGCTGGGCAATCTGGCCAACTTTGCGGCATACGCTTTCATGGGTCTGCCGGCCGGACTGATGCTGCAAAAGAAAGGTTATAAATTTTCGGCAGTAATGGCTGTGCTGGTCGGTCTGGCTGGCGTTTGTCTGATGTTCGTGTCGAGCCTTTGCTCCGACAACACGGTAGTCTTCATCATATATCTTACAGGCGCTTTTGTGGCCGGTTTCTCCATGTGTATGCTCAACACGGTTGTCAACCCCATGCTCAATACCCTTGGCGGCGGCGGCAAACGTGGCAATCAGCTGATACAGTTCGGCGGCTCGTGCAACTCGCTGGCAGCCACCATCTGTCCGGTATTGGTAGGCTATCTGCTCGGCTCAAGCATGCAGGGCAAGACGTTAGTTGACGCCTGGCCCGCTCTCTTCATTGCTATGGGCATTTTTGTGGTGGCTTTGTTAGTGCTTATGTCGACGAAACTGCCCGAACCGCTGCTCGAAGAACAGAAGATTGAGGGCAAGAAAGCCGACAAACCGTCGCTGAAGAAGGCTTTCCGCTTCCCCAACTATGTGATGGGTGTGGTGGCCATCTTCCTCTATGTAGGTGTTGAAGTGGGTATTCCCAACTTCGCCAATCTCTATATGACGGCTCCCACCATGGAGCAGGCCAATGCCAAGATAGCCGAATATCAGCATCAGCAGTCGGATGCCGCCTACACGGCAACGCTCGAAGAGCATAAGGTCATCACCGATGATGAATTCGGCATCAGTCAGCGCATAGTAAGCGGCGAGCTCTATTCAGGTCTCGGTATGGCAGCCGGCACCGCCGGCACGCTGGTGGGTATGTACTGGTTCCTGATGCTCATAGGCCGTCTGATAGGCGGCATTGTGGGCGGCAAGGTATCGCCGAAAATGATGCTCGCCACAGTGTCGAGCTTCGTGGTAATCATGCTGCTTTGTGCCATAATGTTCGACGGCACGGTGACGATAAAGATTCCGGGCATAGACACCTCGTCAATGAGTTTCACCATGGTGCCGGTGAGCATCTCGATGCTCTTCATCGTGCTCTGCGGCCTGGGCACATCGGTGATGTGGGGTGCGGTATTCAATCTTGCCACGGAAGGTCTCGGCAAATACACTGCGGTGGCATCGGGCTTCTTCATGGTGATGGTGTGCGGCGGCGGTATTCTGCCGTTGATACAGGGCGTGATAGCCGACTGGAGCGGTTACCTTGCCTCTTACTGGATTCCCATTGTGGCAGCCGTTTATCTGCTCTATTATGCTCTGATTGGCAGCCGCGTTACCCGACGCGACAAAGTGGCCGACGAGATTGAGCAAAAAGAGGGTTTCTGACGTTCTAATAAAGATAATACACAAATACCATAAAACACGAATCTTCAACCAGATACCTTGAATCGTATGGACATTAAACAGATGAATCGCGCAGCTGACAATATGCGCATTCTCATCGCCTCGATGGTGGAGAAAGCCAAATCGGGCCACCCCGGCGGCGCAATGGGGGGAGCCGATTTCACCAACGTGCTCTACTCAAAATTCCTGGTCTATGATCCGGGCGATCCGCTGTGGATATCGCGCGACCGCTTCTTCCTGGACCCGGGCCACATGTCGCCGATGCTCTACTCGGTGCTGTGCATGAGCGGATTTTATTCCATCGACGAGCTTCAGCAGTTCCGTCTGTGGGGTTCCACCACACCGGGCCACCCGGAGTTGGACCCGCGCAAAGGAGTGGAAAACAGCAGCGGTCCGCTGGGACAAGGTCATGTAATGGCCGTTGGCTGTGCCATAGCCGAACGCTTACTTGTGCAACGCTTTGGCGAGACTTGGGCTCACAAGACGTATGCTTTCATCTCCGACGGCGGCATTCAGGAAGAAATAAGCCAGGGCGCCGGACGTATTGCCGGCAATCTGGGTCTGCATAACCTGATAATGTTCTACGATAGCAACGATGTTCAGCTCTCAACCAAAGTTGATGAGGTTGACCGCGAAGACGTAGGCGGCAAATACCGCGCCTGGGGATGGAATGTGCTCGACATTGACGGCACTGACCCGGAGGCCATTGCGGGAGCGCTGAAAGTGGCTGCTGAGGAGAAGAAACGTCCCACACTTATCATCGGCCACACCATAATGGCTCGCGGCGCCGTGGCAGCGGACGGCACAAGCCTGGAAGGACGCGTCAACACTCACGGTCAGCCGCTGAGCAAAGCCGGCGCCGATATGGCCAAGACGATTACCCATTTAGGCGGCGACCCGGAAAATCCGTGGCAGATATTCCCCGAAAGCGAGGCTCTGTATCTGGAACGCCGTCGCGAGCTGGAGGAAATAGTGGCTGTGCGCAAGGCTGAACAGGACCAGTGGCGCAAGGCAAATCCGGACCAGGCAGCGCTCTTTGACCGCTATCTGAGCGGCAAACTGCCTGAGCTCGACTGGAACGCCATTCCGCTGAAGCCCAATATGGCCACGCGCAACTCGTCGGCAGCCGTTCTCGGCTATCTGGCTCAGCATGTAGGCAACATGATTGTCGGCTCGGCTGACCTGAGCAACTCCGACAAGACAGACGGCTTCCTGAAACAGACTCACGCATTAAAGATAGGTGATTTCAGCGGCGCTTTCCTGCAGGCAGGTGTGGCTGAACTCACAATGGCTTGCATCGTCAACGGCATAATTCTGCATCAGGGCCTCTACGCAGCCTGCGGCACGTTCTTCGTGTTCTCAGATTACATGAAACCGGCCATACGTATGTCGGCGCTGATGGAACTGCCGGCCAAATATATCTTCAGCCACGACGCATTCCGTGTAGGCGAAGATGGCCCCACACATCAGCCCATAGAGCAGGAAGCACAGATACGTCTGCTTGAGCAGATGAACAATCTGAGCGGCAAGATGGCAGCGTTAGTGCTTCGTCCCGCCTTCAGCGCAGAGTGTGTTCAGTGCTACAAACTGGCCATGGAGAACAACGAGAGCCCGAGTATTCTGGTGCTCTCGCGTCAGGATATAAAAGATGTGCCGTGTGAGGCCGATGTGGTTGCCGAAGGCGTGGCTCATGGCGGATACATTGTAGCCGCAGATGCCAACCCGCAAATAACTCTGCTGGCCAACGGCAGCGAGGTAAGCCTTCTCTACGACGTCAAGGAGCAGCTGAATAAAGAGGGTATGAAGGTGCAGGTTGTGTCGATGCCGAGCGTTGGCCTGTTCATGCATCAGGATGCCGCCTACCGCCAAAAGGTTCTGCCGCAGCAACTGCCGGTATTCGCCCTGTCAGCCGGTCTGCCCGCCACGTTTATGCCTGTGCTTCAGGGCTATAACTACCAGGCCAAAGGACTCCAGCGCTTCGGCGCCAGCGCTCCCTACAAAGTGCTGGATGAGAAATTCGGCTTCACGGTAGAAAATATTTGCAATGAAATTAAACTTTTTTTGCAAAAGCAGGTTTAAAATCAAAAAGAATTATTAACTTTGCACCGAAATATGCCCTACCCCTTATATGCTCTTTGAAAGAGGGCATATAAGAGGCAGGTTTTGGATAAAAAAAAACAACTTGAGAGATATGAAAAAACTATTACTATCCACATTGTTGGTAGGGAGCATGATATGCTCGCTTCCAATGGCGGCTCAGGAGGTAACCTATGTAGAGGATTGCGCTCAGGGTCTGCTTCTTAATCCGAACCACGACAACTGGTTTATCACAGCTCGTGGCGGTGCCAACTTCTCATTTGGCAAATACGACATGAGAGCCCCGTTCAAAGATCGTATCGGCTCCACGGCCAGCATCTTCGCCGGCAAGTGGCTGACCCCGACCTTTGGTCTGCGTTTCGGCTTCAACATGACCGAGAGCAAGGGTGCCACATACAAAGGTGGCCCGTACCAGGATGAGGGTCGCGCACCTTTCAGCAACGGCTACTATCCTAAAAAATACTTCGGATGGGGAGTAGAGGTAGACGGTATGGTCAACATGACCAACTGGATCCGCGGCTATCGTCCCAACCGTTTCTACAACCTGGTGCTTCACGGAGGTGCCGGCTCAATCTGGTGTCTGTATCACGACCTTCGTGCCAACGGCGACCGCGACTGGCGATATGAATGGCACAACCGCGTGTTCTACATCAACCTGGGTCTGCAGAACAACTTTAACATTGGCAAAGGCTTCGATGTATTCGTAGACGTAGAAGGTCAGATCAACGACTGGCCCCGCGTAGACTACATTGTAAACCTCACGGCCGGTATCACTTACAACTTCAAGAAACGTGAATGGAACTGCCCGGTAACCGCCGTATGCCCGACATGGAAATATACGGACGCCGAGGGCGACGCTCTCACCGCACAGCTTGGTGCCGCTGAGGACAAAATCGCTGACCTGCAGAACCAGCTCGACAACTGCCGCAAACGTCCGGCTCCCGCTGCTCAGGTGGCAGAATGCGACGGCCTTGCAACGGTTTACTATCCCATCAACGTTTACAGCCTTGGCAAACGCGAAATGGGTATCCTGACTGCTGTAGCACAGGTAATGAAAGATCACCCCGACACCCGTTACAAACTCACGGGCTGGGCTGACAACTATACCGGCAACGAGACTATCAACGTACGTCTGCGTCAGAACCGTGTAGCAGGTGTGAAGAAGTTCCTGGTTGGTCTTGGCGTAAATGCTGACCAGCTCGAGACCGGCATCGACAACACCGACCTTACCAACTTTGGTCCTCGCAGTGCATCGCTCGACCGCGCTGTAACCATCAAAGAAATCAAATAAGGACTAAAACACCAATCTATAAAGCAGGTGAGCTGATAACGGCTCGCCTGCTTAATTTTTGTGTTGAAAGGAGGACTGACCCGAGGCGGGGATAATAATTTTGAGGAAGAGATAGGAAGAAAAGCAGGTTGTTTATAACTTCTGTAAGCAGCTGATAGATAAGCATTTAAGAGCATAGGAGAAGGGATAATGAGGGATTTTCAGGGGAATTTAGGGAAAATAAATTTGGTGGATAAGAAAATTTGTTGTAACTTTGCAGTGCAAATCAGAAAGGGGCATAGAAAGACCGAAGGGGCTAAAGAAAGCTCAACGGTTTAGAAAGGCTGGAATTCTGAAGTAACCGAATGGCGAATTAGTGTAGCGGTTAGCACGCCACCCTCTCACGGTGGAGACTCGGGTTCGAGTCCCGGATTCGCTACTAAAAATAAGGAATCAACTGTTGGTTGGTTCCTTATTTGCATAACGGAGAATAAAATTGCTGTTTGTGGAGAATCTGTATAGGCCAATGGCTCAGGATTCATCACACAAAAACAGCTTAGTGTTTTGGTATAATTACTTCGTGCGACTGTTGTTGGCAGCATCCGGCATGAAAGCCGAGATAAAGAAGTAATTAAAAAGTGTTGACAGACGTGTTCGTTGCAGACATTGTGGCTATCGGAAACATGACGTTGGTGGAAGCAGATTACGAATCCACCAGAGGATTGACCTTTTGGTTCCGTCGCCCCAAATCGGCAACGAGCAGAAAAGAGAATGTAAATAACGAAACAAGAGATACTGAACCATTCACCCCGGGAAGTACCACCTTGCAAGTTATAAAAACTAACCCCAAGAGTTGACTGATATCCTCCTACGAAGCTATTAGCCAATAATCTAAGCACCTAAAAACCGGCTGATTCGGAAAACAATGAAAGTATTATACGAAGATAATCACATCATAGTGGTCTACAAAGAGGCCGGCGAGTTGGTGCAGGGCGACAAGACAGGCGATGAACCCCTTGTCGATAAGGTAAAAGCATACCTAAAGGAGAAATATGCCAAACCCGGCAATGTATTTTGCGGCGTTGTTCACCGCATAGACAGGCCGGCACAGGGACTCGTGATTTTTGCCAAGACATCAAAGGCACTGAGCAGGCTTAATGACATGTTGCGCCGCGGAGAGATACACAAACGTTATCTGGCCATTGTGGAGGGCAAACGGGCGAAGAATGAGGGAACCCTGGAGCATTATCTGCTGAGCGACGGCAGGATAAACAAGACTCGTGCGGTAACGGCCAACACACCGGGAGCCCAGAAAGCCACTCTGCATTACTGCACGGTAGGCACCGGAGAGCGTTACAGTCTGCTTGAGATTGAACTTTTCACCGGACGCAAACATCAGATACGCTGTCAGCTGTCATCAACAGGCACGCCAATAAAAGGTGATTTGAAGTATGGCTCGCGCCGGTCGAACCCCGACGGCGGCATTTCGCTTCTTGCCTACAGGCTGAACTTCACGCACCCCGTCAGCAAAAAAGAACTGACCATAACCGCTCCCCTACCCGACCATGCTCTGTGGCACTTGGGTGAAACGGACCACAAGGAGGAATCTGACAAGCAATCAGGATAAACTCTGTGATGCACAAACCTCTCTCAGAGCTTGATGATAAGAAATTGAATTAACCTCATTTGAAACTGAATCATGACAAACAAAATAAAACATATATTACTCTTTCTGGCGGCAATTGCAACCACTCTATCAACAACGGGCTGTCATAAAGTAGACATATCACCAAATTCAATGTATTATTGACAGGCCCAGCTGACGCTTACGCCCAATGAATCACAGTTCTTAAAAGACCATAACGTAAAGACCGTATATCTGCACCTTTTCGATTTGGAGTACGCCAGAAAGGGACGCCCGGTGGTAACCGACCTGGTGAAATTTAAAGACAAGTTGCCTGCCGACGTTAAAGTTGTGCCGGTAATATCGCTTGACCCGTATGTGGTTACTGACACGACAAACGTTGAATGGCTTGCCCGGTTCATAGTGGACAAGGCCACCGAGATAATGGTCAATAACGGCTATCCGGAGCCGAATGAATTACAGATAGGATACGACTGGGAAGAGCGCGATCAAGAGGCCTATTTTGATATGTTGCGCGACATAAAGAGCATCCTGCGCAAGCGCGACGACGGTCAGCCCAGCGTCATGGTGCGCCTGCATCAGCTGTCGCTGGAGACTCCGCCGGTGGATTATGCAGTGCTGATGCTCGACAACACAAGCCGCACGCGCAAAACGAATGCCAGAGATGCCATTCTCAACTATGAGGCCATACATGAAGCCTTAGACGACCTGATGCGTTATCCTCTGCCCATGGCAACCACCTTACCGCTCTATGGCTGGGATTTGATTTACAAAAATGATAAATTCCGTATTTCGGCTTACGGCCTGAATCTGAACGACACGTCGCGCTATACACAGCTGTCGCCGGGTGTTTATAAATCGAAAATCTTCCGCAGCGTGCCGCTGTCAATCAACCCGTATAACCATGCAGGCCACATATATCCGGGCGATATCATCTATCACTTTGAGCCGTCGGCAGGCATGCTCGACTCTGTAGCCTCCATGATTAGCCGTGTAAGGCCTAACGACTGCAGCAATGTGGTGCTGACACGCCTTGATGACCCGTGCATCGACCGTTTTCACCCGCACGTTTACAGCACCCTCTTCAAAGGGGGCTCTGCAATAGGCAAAGACTCTGTTGTGGTTTGGGACTAAGACCCCGTAACACAAACAGAAGCGCTAATGGCCGACAGGCGGATTAGCGCTTCTGATTTTATGGCTAAATGAGGCTGATTAGGGCGTTGGTTGCCGCGAATCCATGATTATGGTAACCGGGCCGTCGTTGCAGAGCGAAACCTGCATATCGGCGCCAAAGACACCTTTTGCCACAGTCTTTCCAAGGAGGCGCTGCACCTCCGAGGCATAAAGCTCGTAGAGATGAGTGGCGAGCTCATGACCGGCAGCGCGGATATAGCTTGGGCGGTTGCCCTTGCGTGTTGATGCGAGCAAAGTAAACTGGCTGACGGCCAATACCTCACCTTCTACATCCTTTACCGACAGATTCATGACGCCATTTGCATCGTTGAAGATGCGGCAGGCCACCGTTTTGGCAGCTAACTTACGCGCATCCTCTTCAGCATCGTCAATATCCACACCTACCAACACCATCAGTCCGCTGCCAATGGCTCCTTTCACTTCGCCGCCGACACTGACGGAAGCCCTACTTACACGTTGCAAAACCAATTTCATAACGTTTGCTTGGAATTATTTTAAAGCCAAAGGATTGCGGCACGGCTCGGACACAGTCGGCAGGTAACGGACCACCCTGTCCGCAGCTATTGCCACCAAGGCCCGTAACAGCCTTGTTGATATGCAGATAAGTTGCCGAAGAAGCCGGCAGATCCTCAGGGTGCGGAGCCACTGTCAGCTCATATTCGCTATGCGGCAATGCTGCAAAGGAGAACGGCGTAAGAGAGCGGATGTCAAGCATCAGTTTGTCGTTGAATATCACCAGCTTACGAGTGTCTTCATGATTGCCGGTGTGCTGCGGCTTGGCATAACGTACCTCCTCAGAAGCCACAGAGGTTCTGTAGCTGCCAATAAAAGAGCCTGTCTTACGGTCGGGGTAATTCTCCCACGGACCGCGGCCGTAATAGTCCACAACGTTGAAATCAGGCGGCAATTGCATCAGCATACCGAGGCGCGGCAGAATCTGAGTTGTGTCATTACCGCTCATTTCTACACCTATATAGACTTCACCGGTTTTGTACACTATGTATTTGAGCTTTGCCTGCAGCACAAATGTGGCGGCTGAATCGGGCAATTCCTTCACCCAAGGATGGTTGGAGTAAGCATCTCTCAGCTCAGCCTTGTTGGGAGCCTGTCCGAGAACAGTGCAACTGTATTTCGCACAATAATCGTCCTTTTGCACCTTCCAGTTGGAGGCCTTGAATTTCAGATTATGCAATCCGGCACCATACACCGGTTCGTACATCCAGTTGTCGTTATTGCCAAGGGCGCGGAAAACGTCCGGTTCAATAGGAGCCGAAATAATATCTTCACCACCGAGAGACCACTTGCTGATAAGGCCGGTTTGCGGGTCAAAGTCTATTTTGAATTTATCGCCTTCTATATCTCCCTGCACGGAATATTTGTCGACTTTCAGTTTAGACAGACCAATATCTTTTACCTCGTTGTAATTCTTGCAGTAAACCGGTAATTGTTCAGCCATCTGCACGTAACCGGCTTCAGCCCAGGGCTTATTCTCGTTCAACTGGAACTCAACATTTATGAAATTCTCGCCATAAGAAATTTGGGAACCGACAAACGGGTTATGGAAGACTTTTTGGGACCGAGGAGCTATGTCCCCTATCCCTTCTATAATTGCTGTATCTACGGGATTGCCATCTCTCACCAGCGTTATCCGGCAACGGTAATCCTCAAGAGGCAGGAAATAATTGCGGTTGAAGATTTCTATCCTCGAGGCCAGCGAGTCGAGCGCCCGCACCTGAACAGGCTGATAAACGTGTTTGGTCTCAAAGTATTGAGGCTTGGGCGACAGGTCGGCCAGCATCAGACCATTCATCACAAACTGACCATCGTTGGGGAAGTCGCCGAAATCTCCGCCGTATGCAATAATGCGTTTGCCGTTCTTGTTGTAGTAGATGCCCTGGTCAACCCAGTCCCAGATGGCCGCCCCCATGAAATTGTTATTGCTCTCCATAGCGTTCCAGTAATCCACCAGATTACCCACCGCATTGCCCATGGAGTGAGCATATTCGTTGATATGGAAGGGATATTTTATATCAGCCATGTTGCCCTTCACAGCCTCCTGAACCCAGGCTATTGAGGGATACTGGCAAGAGCCGAAGTCGGCATAGTCGTTGTTGCGTTCATAGTTAATGGGACGGTCGTCGAAGGCTTTCAGCGCGTCGTAAGCCGCTTTGAAGTTTTCGCCCGGACCGGCCTCATTGCCAAGCGACCAGAGAATCACGCTTGGGTGATTGGCGTTGCTACGAGCCATATCCATAACCCTGTCAACATGGGCTTTACGGAACTCCGGCACATGGCTCAACGAGGCTTTGCCATAATAGTATTCATGGCTTTCAATGTTAGCCTCATCCATCAGATACAAGCCATATTTGTCGGCCAAGTAATACCAGTAAGGGTCGTCGGGATAATGACTGTTGCGCACATGATTGATGTTGGCACGTTTCATCAGCATAACGTCTTTCAGCATTCTTTCCCTGCTTACGGCATGCCCCACAGCCGGGTCTGTCTCATGCCTGTTGACGCCACGCAGCTTTACCGGTTTGCCGTTTACCAGCAACTGACGGCCGCCGATGCCGAATTCATCCTCCTCGGGCGCCACCTGCTTAATCTCCACTGACCGGAAGCCGGTGAAGAGAGATGTTGTCTCCAACGCGTTGTTATTGCCGTCGATTAATGACACAGTGAGGAGGTATCTGTTGGGCTGTTCAGCGCTCCAAAGCAACGGATTTTTGAGGTCGAGGGTAATTGAGTCGGTAATCTCAGCGCCCTTTTTTACCGGCGGCAGAAGATACTCCTTCTCAACAACAGCCCTCGAAGCCGGAGCGTCGGAATAGAGCTTAAGAGGGAAGAGAGCGCACCGCAGTCTATACCCTTTGGCGCCGTTCGCTGAATTAACAGTGGCGGCTATGGACATCGATCCACGATTATTCCTCTCCGAGATAAGCGGACGAACCTGCAAATCGCGCAGATAGGTCTGAGGTGTTGAATAGAGCCATACAGAGCGGAAGATGCCGGGCAAACGGAACATATCCTGCGCCTCGAGAAAACTGCCGTCGCTGTTGCGGTAAACCTCCACGGCAACCACGTTCTCGCCCTTTCTCACGTAATCTGTAACATCGAAGCAAGCCGCATTGCGCGAGTTTTTGCTGAAGCCGATGTAATGGCCGTTTATCCACAGATAGAAGAATGAATCGACGCCATCGAAGCGTAAAAACACCCTTCGGCCGTTCCAGTTGTCGGGTATTGTGAAGGAGCGGCGGTAAGAGCCGACCTCATTTCGGTCTTTATAGGTAGTCCAGTTTTCGGGGGGAGTGCGCATAACGCCGCCGCGCCAATCGTCGGGCTTTACCTGATGCCGGAATATGACTTTCTGATTGACGTATATGGGCTTGCCGTAGCGCATAGACCCGTCTTCTCCAAGACCTTGCACGTTCCAGTTGCCCGGCACGGCAATGCTGTCCCATCCGGAGGCATCGAAATTTGGGTTATAAAAATCAACAGGCCGTTTGTCGGGGATATTGACCCACGAGAAGGCCCATTTGCCGTCGAGATTCTTGACAAAGGAACAGGCTTCGGGCATAACCGCCATAGCCTCCTGCTGCGACGCAAAGGGCCACAGAGGAGCTGCCGGAGCCAGCTTATTCATGCCGGTCAGTTGAGGATTTTCCCATTCGTTTCCGGCGGGACCTGCCGGAACGGCTGCTTTAGAGAAGAAGGCGACCCAAAGAAGGAGCGCCGTTAGTGCGTGAGATTTCATATTTGCAAAGGTAATAAAAATTCACAGCAAACGAAAAACGCCGCACCGGAAAAAGTCCGTTGCAGCGATTTTCTGTCAGTTTGAAATTCTTAGGCCTTGAGTCTAAAGCACCAGAGAGCCTAAGTCATCAGCGCATTGACTGATTGCTTGCGTTTTCAATCATCTGTTTATTGGCGGTGATGTAGATTTCCACCCTGCGGTTCTGAGCCCTTCCGGCGGCAGTGGCGTTTGAGGCAATGGGGTTGTTCCAGCCCTGGCCAATGGCTTTCATGCGCGAAGTGGAGATGCCGCGGGCGGCAAGGTAATTCTCTACACTTTGAGCGCGTTCAAGACTCAGCTTGTCGTTGAGCGACTGCGAACCGGTGTTGTCGGTGAAGCCTACAATTGTGATGTCTGTGTCGGGGAACTGACCGAGGTTGTAAGCCACTTTGGCAAGTGCTGCCTCAGCTACTGGAGTCAGCGTGTAGCTGCCTGTGGAGAAAAGTACGGCGTCGCCGAGCACGAGGCGGATAGCGTCGAGGTTGTTGCTGTCTTTTACAGTTTGGATGATGTATGTGGTATCCTTTTTATTGGCCAGCTCGCGCACCGAGGCGAGTTCTTTTTCCAGCTCCTCTTTCTGTTTGTCCATGTGGTTGCCCACCAAGGCACCTGTGCCGGCACCTAAAGCGCCACCTACCAGAGCGCCAATCCATGTACCTTTGCCACCGCCAATGAGGGCGCCAACACCTGTACCTACAGCAGCGCCGATAGTGCCGCCGGCAGCAGCACCCTGGCCTGTCTGGTTCATGCTGTTCCAGGTGTTCTTAATTGAGCTGCAGCCGCCCATGGCTACAAACGAGGCGCAAACTACGCCCATTACGGTATTTCTTGCAAGCTTTGAAATTTTCATAGTGTTGTGTGTTTTTATAAACTAACGATTCAAAGGGGGAAAATGTTATTTGATTCTGAAAATTTCCCCCGAATTTTCCCCTACTGAGATGCAAACATGATGAGGTGAAAAATTGTTGAAATGCTATACCTTGTTCGGAAACTATGAAACATCTTCATTGCATAATTTTGATATTTGCCGTGCTCGGGCTTTCTGCTGAATGTTTTGGCTCATCGGCCGACAGTGTGGCTCGGCAACCTCATAAAATAGGACTGGTGCTAAGCGGCGGCGGCGCCAAAGGCGTGGCTCATATAGGTGTCATTCAGGCACTTGAAGATGCCGGCATACCCATCGACTATATCAGCGGCACGAGCATGGGCGCCGTGGTAGGCAGTCTGTATGCCTGCGGAATGTCTCCGGAGGAGATGCTGCGATTCGTGAAGACTCCGGACTTCAACCGCTGGGCTACCGGCACCATTGACCCAAAGCGGCTATTTTATTTCGATTTGCCGGAAGGCACTCCTGCCATTGCCAATGTCAATCTCAACTTCCGCGATTCAACCCGTAAGGCCATTGTGCAGGGTCTGAGGGCGAATCTTATAAATCCAACGCCCATGAACTTCGAGTTCATGCGCCTCTTCTCGCCTTATACGAGTCAGTGTAACGAGAACTTCGACTCCCTTATGGTGCCGTTTCGCTGCGTCTATTCTGATGTTTATCACAAGCATAAGGTGATTGGACGCAGCGGTGATTTGGGCGATAACGTAAGGGCTTCAATGAGCTTCCCGTTTGTGTTTGAGCCTATTAAGATGAATGGCGTACTGGTCTATGACGGCGGCATTTACGACAATTTCCCGGTGGATGTAATGACGGAGGAATTCAATCCGGGCTTTATGATAGGTGTAAGCGTGTCGGGTCCCGACGGACCTCCGGAGCCTGGCAATGCCTATTCGCAACTCGAGGATATGATAATCCAGAATAATGATTACAATATGCCCCCCCAACACGGCATCAAGATTCAAGTGCCGGTGTTGAATTTCGGGGTGCTGGATTTTGACAAAGCCGACGAGATATATGCCATAGGTTATCGCACAGGTGTTGAGATGGTAGACAGTATAATGAAGAGGACTCCTCTGCGGCGCAGCAAAGAAGTGGTGGCACAAAGGCGTATGGTATGGAACAACGCCACTCCGGTTGTGGTGTTCGATTCGGTGGCTTTAGAGGGTGTAGGTCCGCGTGCCGAGGGATTCGTGCGGCATCAGTTTGAGACCAAGCCCGGGAAACCGCTTACAATGGACAAGGCAGAGGATGCTTATTATAAAACGCTTAGCGGCACGCAGATAACGGCCATAATGCCTCATGCCTTTACTGACAGCCTGGGGAGTAATATTTTGTCGTTGCGTCTTACTCCCGGCTCACCCTTCAATGCCAGTGTGGGAGGCTGGCTCACTTCTTCTGAATCGAGCGTGCTTTATCTGTCGGCCGGGCTGCAAGTGCCGGGTCGCACTTTCTTCAATATGAATCTGAGCGGATGGATAGGACAGAGTTATGGCGCTCTATACCTATCGAGCCGCCTGCGGTTGCCCACCAAGCCGGCCACGGCTTTTACTCTCAGTGCCGCTCTGACGCGCAAGAAGCTCTATACGCGCGATTTTATGTTCTATGATGAGGCTCCTCTGGCATCCGCGGTTAGTCAAAGCCCAAACTACATCAAACTGGGGTATGAATGGGCTATGGGGCGTCATGCCATGGGGTTTGTCAAGGCAGGTTACGCTCTAAGCACATTCCGTTATTTCAGTTCTGACGCTGCCGAATATATAGCTTTGGGCAGAGACCGTTGCCGCCACGAGACTCTGAAGCTGACCGTTGGCACCGACGGCTCTACGCTCAACTCGCTGATGTACCCAACTGCCGGGTATTCTTTCTTTGCGCATGCCGATGTGCTTTTTGACCACGGTAGATTTATGCCTCATGCCAATGAGGCTCTGGCTCAGCCATGGAAATGGGAGAACCAGGTTCGTCTGCACGGCGGCTATCTGCGCTTCGTGAAAATGCCGTATAACTTTGCTTTGGGCATGAAGACGGAAGGTGTGCTAACATTCGGCCAACTCAACGAGAATTACATCGGCACACTCGCCCGCAGTGTCGATTTCTCGCCCATGCCAACCACTTCTAACCTCTTCAACAGGCGATTCCGCGGCACGAACTGGGTTGCCGCCGGGGTGATTCCTATTTATATGCCTTTTGAGCGTCTGCAGCTGCGCGGCGACTTATATCTCTTTACTAATTTGCGCGACATTGCCCGCAATAATGAGGGAAAGGCTTATTACCACGGCTGTCTGACACACTGGGGACTTATGACTCAGCTCGCCGGCATCATCAATCTGCCCTTCGCCTCGGCCACTTTCTATGGCAATTATCTCACCGGTGGCGGATGGAACTTCGGTGTGGCTCTCGGTTTCCTGTTTGAGGCGCCCGACTTCTAACTGAGGAAAAATCCTGTTTCTTAGCCGAATTAGAAATTTTTCGGCTAACTTTGTCACGTTTCGTTGCATGGCAGCGTCCCTATAATGTGAAACGCTTAGAAGACATATTCACCAAACGCTATGTGCCGCTTTACCCAAAGCTGTTTAACGTGGCTGTTGCCATCCTGGGCAATGACAGCAATGAGGCTGCCGACGCTGTGCAGGAGGCTATGGTGAAGATTTGGCGGCAGGGCAAGAATTTGGCCTCTATAGAAAACGTGGAGGGATATGCTTTGACAGTGCTTCGCACCACTGCAATAGATTTGCTGCGTAAACGCAAAATCCGGGTTCCTATTGACGACAATATCTGCGGCTCAACGGACTCGGCAGCCGTGGAAAAGGATTCAGCCGACTTTCTGAAACAACTCATCGGTAGGTTGCCCAAAGCGCAACAGCAGGTTATGATGCTTAGCTCTTTCCATAACCTGTCAAATGCCGAAATTGCTGAGCTTACGGGGCTTTCAAATGAAAATGTAAGGCAGATTCTTTGCAGAGCGAGAAAGAAAATCAGAAAACTCTACGAACAAAATTTATGACTATGAACATAGACGAAATACGTAGGCTGCTCAATAGCTTTTACAACGGTGATATTTCGCCGGAAGATGTAGAAGTGCTGAAAAAATATTTCGCGGGCACGGACAATATTCCTGACGATTTGCTCTTGGATGCCAAAATCTTTCGTGCCATGAACGTTGAGAAGGCTTCTGTGCCGGCAAATCTGGAACAGCGCATTCTTGCCTCAACCATAGCTGATTCGGCTTTCACCCGACGCAAAAAGTGGAATCTGAAAGCAATAATTTCTGTGGCAGCTTCTCTTGCCATAATAGTTTCTGTGGCTCTGACGCTGCTGATTCCAGGCAATAAACCTGAAACACAGGTGCAGCATTTCGCGGTGGCCACATCGGTGCAAAAGCCGTATGAGGATGTTAGTAGCGACGTTCCGGCTCAACGGGCACTGGCATGTGAAACGGCTCAGGAGCCGGTTATCAGGCACAAGGCTGACATTCCTGCCCGCAGTCTGCAGACTGAACAAATTGCCGAGCCTGACAGCCTGATGGCAGGGACGTATCGCGAGGTAACTGACTCGGTGGAGGCTGTGGAAATCACCTCACGGTTGATTGCTCTGCTCGATGCTTCTTTCAACAAGGGCGAGGAAGGCCTGAATAAGGTGGAAAAGGCTGCCGCTATTCTCAACAATCCTTTTAACGCCAACAAGGAATAAAATCAACAACTCAAAAATATGAAACGTTTTCTCACAATCATTGTCATGGCAACAGCCGTAATTGCCATGCACGCAAAGCCCTTGGTCGACGGGCGTATGTTCAAAGACATAAGCAATCTGCCGGGCGTTGAATCGGTTTACATCGGTCCTGCCATGATGCGGTTCGCCGGAACGGCTTCTATGCTCTCATCGGAGAATGACAAAATCTTCAGCGAAGGCATCAAAGAGCTGAAAAGTGTGGAGATAATCAACTGCTCTAATGCAGACAGCAACAAGAAAATCGACGCTGCCGTGCAAAAGATAATAGAAAAACATGGTCTTGAGCTTTTGCTGGAAATTAGCCAGCAGGATGAAACCATGAATATCTATGGCATAGTGCCCGACGACGGCAGCTCGGTAATCTCAAATGCTGTCATAGTGTCGCTCGGCAAGAAAGAGTCTTCTGTGATATACATTGAAGGGGTAATTGACATCGCCAAACTCAAACAGGGAGAATGAAACAGATACGCATCATAGCTTTATTAGCTCTCCTCTCCACGCTCAGCAGCTGTATAATCAGCAATCCGAAGGTGCTTAAGCCGCTGACTCAATATGAGGATGCCTCGGGGTTGCGCATACCCTCCGGAACAATGAAAATGGCCGGTATGTTCTGCAACGATGACGACGACGATATGGTGAAAAACATCAGCACCATTGAGATGGTGCAGTGTGAAGACTCAAAGGATGCTGAAAACATATCAAAGGATATACAGCAAATAGCAAGCAAAAGGAAGCTGGAATTACTGTTATCTGCATCAAGCGGTCAGGAAAAGGTTAATCTCTTCGGCATTATAAACAAGAAGGGTGATACGCTGAAGGAGCTGATGATTGAAGCCACTGAGAAAAAGGAAACTTCGGTAATCTACATCAAGGGCAAAATCAATCTTGCTGAAATGATGACGGATGAGGAGGGCAAGAGCTCGCCCAAAAACATCATCGAGAATGTTACGAATTTATCCGTCTTGCATTAGTCTCAAAATTAGAAACAGATAACTGAAAAGAGGATGTGTCGGTCAGTTTTCCGGCACATCCTCTTTTCCGTAGCTTTAATGTTTGAATTTTGCTGAGGAATGATGCATCTGTTTTGTCAGGTGGTCATTCGTTATTTTCTTCATTTTCTCGGTTGTTGCGACTCTTTTCTTTGGTTTGGCGGGTGCCTGAGTCGCTTTCCTCTTTCAGGTCAATCTCGTTGCCATCTTTATCTTCAACGCGATATTGCAGATAGGCAAGGCTCTCGTCAGGAATAATTTTAAATCCGCGTCCGAACTCTCTGCGCCACTTGGAATATAACGAGAAGAGTCCCTTGCGTATGTACGCCTCAACAAACGGATGCACATACATGCGAAAACGGGTTACGTTGAGGTCTCGTGTCAGATATTCGAGTTTCTGGTGCAGGGTATCGGTGAAGAGCAATGAGGGCTGGATAACGCCTTTGCCCAGACACGATGGACAGGCCTCTGAGGTGGGAATGTCGAGCGCGGGACGGACCCTTTGGCGGGTTATCTGCATCAGGCCGAACTTGCTGAGGGGGAGAATGTTGTGACGTGCGCGGTCATTGGCCATTATCTGGCGCATGTGGTCATAGAGCTGCTGCCTGTGCTCAGGCTTGTTCATATCTATGAAGTCTATGACTATGATGCCTCCCATATCGCGCAGTCTGAGCTGACGGGCTATCTCGTCGGCGGCGCGGATATTGACTTCAAGAGCATTGGTCTCCTGGTCCTGGGTGGCTTTGGTGCGGTTGCCTGAATTAACATCTATTACATGCAGCGCTTCCGTACTCTCTATGATGATGTAGGCGCCTGCTTTAAAAGATACGATTTTACCGAAACTCGACTTAATTTGACGGGTAATGCCAAAATGGTCGAAAATAGGTGTCGGCTTGTTGTATTCCTTTACTATTTCTTTACTTTCAGGGGCTATCAGCGACACATAGTGCTTTATCTGTTCCAGTGTCTCCGGGTCATTGACATATATGTTTTCAAATTCCGGGGTAAAAATGTCGCGAATCACGCTAACTGCTCTCGACTCCTCTTCATAGATTAAGGCAGGAGGAGTGGATTTCTGCATACGCGCTATGGCTTCGTTCCAGCAGCTGAGCAAGGTGCGCATTTCGCCGTTAAGGTCGGCGGCGCGTTTGTTTTCTGCCGATGTGCGTATAATAACGCCGAAGCCTTTGGGCTTGATGGAGCTGATGAGCTGCCGCAATCTGATTTTCTCCTCGGTAGATTTAATTTTTGCCGAAATGGAGACTTTGTCGCTGAAGGGTATGAGCACCATATATCGGCCTGTGAAGGTGATTTCGGTGGTCAGGCGTGGTCCCTTTGTTGAAATAGGTTCTTTAGCAATCTGCACCAAAAGGTGTTGACCGGCTTTCAGCAAATCGCTGATACTTCCGTTTTTAGGTATGTCGGCCTCGAATTTCCCTTTGGGCATCGGGGGCACTTTTTTTGGATCAGCCTCTGCCTCTTCCATATATTTCGCGTAGGTGGCGAAATGTGACCCCAGATCGAGATAATGAAGAAAAGCGTCTTTGTCGTAGCCAACGTCGATAAAGGCGGCATTCAGTCCCGGCATGAGTTTTCGCACTCGTGCCAGATAAAGATCGCCAACGGTGTAGCCGGCGTTACGGCTCTCTTTTTGCAGAGAGACAAGGCGGGAATCTTCAAGCAATGCTATGGAGATTTCTTTTTTGCCTACATCTACTACCAGTTCGCTTTTCATTGGTGGTTAAAATTGTTTTGAGATACCGGTTGCTTCGCCTCTTGGCAGGTTGGGCTCCCGGTTTAAAACTTAAGACATCGGCGATGCCTTAATCACGATTAGCAGATGATTCTGTCTGGTGCGCAGCTCTTTCATCTTGCGGCTCTTTCAGCAGTTTATTACAGTTTGTCAGTCTCTTGCATCCGGGTAGTATGACGGATGAAGGGAATGTTTTCGCTGTTTTCTGCAGTTGGAATCGGCCTTAAAAAGATTGTAGCAGATTCCGGGAGTAGCTTTAAATCACCGACCTCTGCGGCAGGCGCCTTCTCACAACTTTCACAGATGTGGAGAAGAAAGTCGCTACTCGTCGCTCTACAAGAATAGCTTTAAAGAATCAGGCTGTGATGCATACCCGAAAAATCTGCCCGGTGTTTCATAAGAAGATTTAAGGTAACGGTATGGCGGGCGGGCTGACGAAGTCGTCAGCTCCCCGCATGCGCCCGTCGAGCCTTCCGGCGCTTCCCCTCGGGTTTAGTCTTGGGGAAGGGAGCCGGCTTTATTTCTTCTTATGACGGTTCTTACGCAGTCTTTTTTTGCGTTTGTGCGTGGCCATCTTGTGGCCTTTACGTTTTTTTCCGCTTGGCATAATTGGTTAGTATTTTATTGATTATCTGTTGGTTTGAAATTTGCATTTATATCCTCCGTCAGCAGACGCGACGGACGGAAAGCGGCTACTCGACGCTCCGGTATTATCACGGCCGTTTTGCGCGATATATTGCGGGCTATGCGCTCTTTGCGGGTCTTGACAAGGAATGTGCCAAAGCCGCGAAGGTAGATATTCTCGCCGTCGGCCAATGCCTCCTTCACGTTTGCCATGAACTTCTCAACAATAAGAACTACGGCACTTTTCTCCATGCCGGTCTCTCGTGAGATTTCGTTGATAATATCTGCTTTATTCATTATTCTGATATACAATCTTTTCCCGTTTCCTCCTTCTAATTAGCTCGTTGAGCTGTCACCAAAGGTGTCGGAACCGGGGCTTTTATGTTTTGCGGTGCAAATATCGGAATTTTTTTTGAGATAGCGGCTATTTTGGCCTAAAAAAGTGGTTTTGCACCTTCAAGGCCGTATACAGAGATGCTTATGGCAATTGTTATTAAGTGCTTTTTCTACACCCATGCGTCGGAATCGCCGATGCGTTCCACGGTGGCGGCTTCACTCAGGCGTCGTACGGCTTCGTCCAGATGATCAAGCCTGACTGAGAGTATCAGCCGACAAGTATTGTCGAAATCCTGGGAGATTATTTTCAGATTAAGGGCTTTGATGGCGCTCATCACGGCGTTCAGGCTGATATAAGAACATATAACCGCCAATTGACCCTGTGCATGGCGTTCTTCCGTTTGTGCCTCTTCAAGTGCCATCCTCGCCGCTGTGCGATATGCCTCTATAAGACCTCCTGTGCCCAATTTTATGCCTCCGAAGTAACGCACAACAACCACAAGCACGTCAGTCAGGCCCAATGAATTAATCTGCCCCAAAATAGGTTTGCCGGCTGTGCCCGACGGCTCGCCGTTATCGTTGCTCTGCCAACGGCTGCGGTCATAGCCCAACATATATGCCCAACATACATGTCGGGCATCATGATAGTCGTTGCCGACCTTTTTCACCAACGCTTTTGCCTCGGCTTCGGTAGTTACCGGAAATGCGAAGCTCAGAAAGCGACTCATCTTAACCGTGTAACGTGCCGAAGCCAGAGCTGTTAGCGTTACGTAGCTATCCACGTATGACGATTGTATCTGTGGTTATCAATATTTATGCACGTCTTCCTGCATCTCCTTGGGCGTCAGTTTGCGCTTGTCCATAGAATACCAAACGTATGCTATATAAGCTATGACGAAGGGGATGATAATCGAGACGTAGCTCATCACTTTAAGGGTGAACTCCGACGATGAGCTGTTGCGGATGGTGAGCGACGAGGCAGGGTCGGTGATTGACGGCAGATAAGCGGTGTCGTTATAGCCAATCACGAAGAAGAGGCTGAGCACAACCAATATCACGCCGATGCCAGCAAACCATATTCCGCCGGTCCACTCTTTCTTTGAAAAGACGGTGCGGAAAATGCCGTAAAGCACTGCCACAACGCCTACAAGCAGGAGGACTAATGCCCACCAAAGCTCAATATAGTTGAGGGCATACTTGTACGGGGTCTCTGTTACCTGTGTCATGCCCGTGGCGGTCTGCACGGCTGTGTAACCGGTGGCTGTAAGCACCATAGCCAGGAACCAGAGGAAGAACACCAGGAAGATTCCGGCCGACACTAAGAGAGAGGCGCGCAGACGTTTGCGCATATCGGCGTCGTCGGTTATGTTGTTGAGCATATACAGGCAAGCCAGGGAGCGGGCCAGGAACAGAACTGCAACGCCCAAAATCAGGTTCTTCCAGTTGAAGATAGCCTCAAAGCCATGCGTCGGTGCCCACTGTGAGATTACGGGAGCGGCGGCATCGAGAATGTTGCCGCGCTGCACAGTAAATTCGGCGCCGAAGAAGAACATGCTCACGGCAACGCCGAGCAACACGCAGCCTACGCAGCCGTTGAGGAACAGGAAGATGTCGTAGGTTGAAGAGCCGTAGAGATTGCCCGGCTTGGTGCGGTATTCATAGCTTATAGCCTGGAGCACGAAGCTGAAAAGTATCAGTATCCAAAGCCAGTAAGCGCCGCCGAAGCTTGTGGAGTAATAGAGGGGGAAAGAGGCGAAGAAGGCGCCGCCAAACACCACTAAGGTGGTGAAGGTAAGCTCCCATTTACGTCCAAGCGAGTTGGCTATCAGGGTGCGCTGCAGGTTGTTGCGGGCACCTAAGAGCATGGTCTGTCCACCCTGCACAAAGAGCATGAACACCAGCACTGCTCCGAGAATGGAGATGAGAAGCCACCAGTAATTCTGAAGGAGATATAATGTTGACATGGTTTATTGCTTTTTAAGGGTTAGGCCACCTCAAGGTTGGTTTTGGAGGCTTTGGTTATCTGACGGCACATTATGCTGATTTCAGCCACGAGAAGCAGCGTAAAGATGGCGGCAAACATCCAGAATGTTACTATCACTGACGATGACGAGATGTCGCTTATAGCAGCACTTCGAGGCAGCAAATCCTGCACTGTCCAGGGTTGGCGGCCAACTTCTGCCACTGCCCAGCCCGACTGGCTTACCAGATAGACAATGGCCAGGGTGATGAAGCATATCCATTGCATAATGCGCGACTTCTGCAGCCAATGATTGCGGTATGCGCAGAAAAGCACTATGATGAAGAAGAGGACCAGCCAGCTGCCTCCTATCACCATTATGCGGAACATATAGAAGGTGAAGGGTACCGGCGGGATGGCTTCGTCAACCGAGTTGAAATATCCGTAGCCGAAATAGCGGAAGGTGTTTTTCAGGCTGTCGGCTGCAAGGGCCATTGCGGCGGCATCGCCGTTGCGCCGCGCTGTGTCATAGTTGCGCAGATACTGCTGACTCTGTTTGCCAATGGCTATGCGGTCGGCATACGATACGGTGTTTACAGTGTCGCCCTGCGGTGTAATGCTGATGCCGTTTACTATATCTGCCACGCCGGGTACGAAGGCGTTCGGGTCATGCGTGGCAAGGATGCTCAGGCCGTAAGGTATCGAAATATCAAACAGATACTCGCTTTCGTTGTTGTTCCATTTTTTGTTGGGATTGGGCACACCCACAGCCACAATCGACTGCTGTCTGTTGCCGTGATACAAACCTTCCATGGCTGCCAGTTTCATGGGCTGATGTTTGGCCACTTCCACTGCCGAGCCGTCGCCGGTATAACAGCAAAGCAGAATGCCTACCAAGCCAACCCAGCCGCCTACTTTTATTGAACGCATGGCAAACGGCACATTGCGTTTCTTGAGCAGGAACCAGGCCGAAACGGCTATTACGAATACACCTGCCAGGCACCATCCGGAAATGGTGGCATGGAAGAATTTGTTGACGGCGATGCCCGAGAAGAGGGCACCGAAATCCACCATTACGTTGCGCATCTGAGCCGGATCGAACTCCATGCCTGCAGGATATTGCATCCAGGCATTAGCCACCAGAATCCACAATGCGGAAATGGAGGCGCCAATGCAGGTCAGCCAGGTTGCGGCAAGATGGAAACGCGGGCTCACACGGTTCCAGCCAAAGAACATCACAGCAACAAAGGTTGCTTCCATGAAGAAGGCCAACAAGCCCTCAATGGCCAAGGGAGCGCCGAAAATATCGCCCACAAACCACGAGTAATTGCTCCAGTTGGTGCCGAACTCAAACTCAAGAATCAGACCCGTGGCCACGCCAATGGCGAAATTGATTCCGAAGAGCGTCATCCAGAACTTTGTGGCGCGGAGCCACGCAGCATCCTTGTGTCGCATATAGATGCTTTCCATGATCGCCACAATGAGAGCCAGGCCCAGTGTAAGCGGCACAAAAAGCCAATGATATACAGCCGTGAGAGCAAATTGCCATCGCGACCAATCAACTACAGTTGCTAAGTCTTGCATATCTATTAGATTTTGGCTGATTTGTTATTTTCTATCGTTTATCAGGATTTGAAAGGTGAGTTCTGACGGCCTGAGCCCGTTCGGCATCATCGTCATAATCGCGCTTCAAAAGGTCAGGGAAGAAAAAGAGCTTGAGAATGACGAAGAAGATAAAGAGCTTAAGCAGAATCAGCACCCACAGCTGACGCCCCAACGACGTCATATTGCGGAAGCCGTCGTAATAAAAACGCCACACCCTTACGGGCCATGATGCTTTTACCGACTCCACATTCTGCCGAGTTGATGATTCGCCTGTTTCCATGAGCATAGTTTCTCTCCTGAATTGCAAAGTTAACAAAATATTTTTTAACTGAAAAACTTTTTCAGCCAAAAAAAATTTAAATCAATTTAACAAGCTTCTACTTTTGCAAACACCCTATCCCAACTTTTGCAAACACCCTACCCAACTTTTGCAAACACCTCCCGCCGCTCTCGCGGATAAGAAAATGAGCGATAAGTTTGTCCAAACGGCCGAAAATTTGTCTGCTTGGAAAATATTTCGTAATTTTGCATAAACTAACACCTATACATCAGATGAACCGACTATGCCTCAACTCGCGCGACGAGATGATAGTTATCCGCCTTGACCAGATAGCTTATTTAGAGTCAAACGGCAATTACTCAAACGTGGTTATGATTAGCGGCATGAAAATAATGCTCACCTTCGGTCTCGGGAAAATGGAGCAATTCATCACCAACAGTTTCCGCGACAAAGGACGCAGCTATTTCGTGCGCTTGGGACGCAAGCTCATCATCAACCAAATGTATCTGTTCCAGATAAGCATTCCCCGTCAGCGTTTAGTGTTAAGCGATATGGCCGGACACAATTTCTCGCTCTCTGTGCCAAAAACGCTGCTGAAGAACTACAAGGAACTGATGCGCAATGGTTTTGAACAAAAACCGGCTAACAACCAACCGACTCCTGAATCATGAAGAAGATTTTAATTTCATTTCTGTTAATAATTTTATGTGCTGCCGGCCTTGAGGCACGCACTTATGCTCTCTGCACGGCAATCAGCACTTACAATCGCCCGGGTCTGTGTCAGCTTGGCCAAAGCACCAAGGACGCAAAGGCCTTCTCCCTGATGCTGAAGAAAAGGGCGAAAGATGTGTCGCTGATTACCGGCCAGAATGCCACGGAAGCAAAAATCAAAAGCACGCTGGGCAAAATAGCCTCGGCGGCAAAACCCGATGACCAGATTATATTCATGTTCTCCGGACATGGAGGCAAGAATTTTTTCTGCGCTTACGACAAGAATATGTCTTACTATGACCTGCTGGCGATTCTGTCAAAATCCAGATGCAAGAACATCCTTGTGCTGATTGATGCCTGCAACTCGGGCTCGCTGGCCAATGCTGTGACGAATCTGAAGAAAGATGGCTTGTGGAAAGCCAATATAGCCTCCATTGTCAGCTCGCGCTTAGTGGAGAATTCCATGGAAAACGGCCTTGTGGGAGCCGGTTTGCTCGCCCAGGGTGTGATGAAAGGCATGAGAGGCAAAGCCGATGCCAACGGCGACCGCCAACTGACCATCCGCGAGCTCTTCAAATACGTCTACAACGACGTAACCGTACATGCAAAAAAAATGAACCATAGCCAGCATCCGCAGCTCATAGCACCGGCCGCTATGCAGGACTATGTTATTTGGAGCTGGCAATGACCGACGAGATTTTCATCCAATAAATATTGCAATTCATCACGTTTATCCGCCTGTTCAACCAATACAGAGCCAAAAACTTGCAACGCGAAGACAGCAATATTAATTTTGCATTGTAGAAACAAGCAAATACACAAACCATGAATAAGCCTGAATATCAATCTCAGAACGAGACCAAATTATCGAATATGCCACCGCGTCCTCATCAGGCCAAAGGCAAAAAGAAAGTTAATCCGGCCGTAGTTGGAGGTGCCGTGGCGGGAGCTGCCGTACTCGGCGTTGGCGGCACTGCCGCCGCCATGAGCCTCAGCGACGACGATAATGAGGAGGAATTACCCGAAGAGGATATTCTGGATCTCGATTCTCAGGAAGAGGAAATAGTAATTGGCGACGGCTCGGGAGCAGGTAACGGCGAGAGCATCATCAGCCATATCTTCGGCGGCGAGTCAGCCGACAGCCCTGCCGCCACATCAGCTCAGGCAGCCAATGGTCCCTCTTCGCAGGCCGCACCTCACCGCCCGCAGCAATCGCATCATCATCAGCATCAGCCGCAGGCTCAGCAACACCAGCCGCAGCAGCAGGAACAGCATCAGCAAACACAGCAGCCTCAACAGCAACAACAACAGCAGCAACAGCATCAGGAGCAGCATCAGCAGGATAATACGCATACTCCCGACGATGTGGATGTGAACGAGGTTATCAGTGTTACAGAGGTGGACAACAACGACAATGATATGCCCGAACTGCTTGCCTTTGAAGAGCCGGATTACCAGACAGGCCCCGGCGGCAATGTTCAGGTAAGCGCCAATTTCACTCTCGAAGGTGAAAACTATACCATGATAGATGTGGACAACGACGGTGTGTTCGACGGCGTGGTAAGCGACGGTCAGGTCATCTCCACCGAAACGGGCGGCATGATGGTGTCGGATGTGGAACTGATGGTCAATGAGTCGAACGACGATTATCTGGCAGCAACCGAAACAGACAACAACGACGACGTGAGTCTGACGGGCGACGTCGCAGCCGACGACACCATTCTTGTCTGAGCAAATACCCACACAATACGAGGGGTGAGAAAGCCTCTTTTTCACCCCTCAAAAATTTTTTGTATCTGAATAAAATGAAGATTCTAAAAGTCATAATATTGGCGGCCGCGGTGATGAGCTGTGCCTCTCTCTACGCTGCCAAGCCTACAGGGCGCAAGCCTGAGGCCAACAAGCCGACATCAGGGCGTATTCAAACGTCGAATCAGATTGTAAGTCCGAAGGTAAAGCAGCTCATGGAGAGGGCACGCAAAGGTGATGCCGCGGCGCAAAACGAATTGGGAATGTGTTACTTTCGCGGCGACGGTGTGCCCAAAAACGACACTCTGGCTTATCGCTATTTCGGCCAGGCAGCCCTGCAGAAATATCCCAAGGGCATTCTCAATGTAGCCTACTGCGTGCGTAAGGGTGTGGGCGTAAAGGCAGACAGTCTTAAGGCTCGCGACCTGTACGTCAACGCCATTGGCATAGGCAAAGACTCAATATTAAACCGACTTGACGAAGCTTCAAAGAAAGACGTTTTCCTGGCCAAGACTCTGGCGTATGTCTACAACACCGGCAAAGGGGGCGTGAAACGGAGTCTTCAAGGCTGCAAAGTATATCTGAAGCGTGCCGTTGACCTCGGCGATAAAGCTTCACTCACTCCTTACGCCACATTATGTATGCGTACGCGCGACAATGTGTCGGCTCAGAAGGCATACAAGGCTGCATACGAGAATGGCGACACAGCGGCAGGATACTGGTATGCGCGCTATCTGATAAATGGTCTCGGCGGCGATTCGGACCCGGGAAAGGGATTCATCCTCATGAACAATTATGCTCAGAAGGGTATGCCGGGAGCCATGGAGATTTACGGAATGTGTCTGCTGGAAGGCAATGGTGTGGAGAGGAATGCCGCTCAGGGCTTTGAGTGGCTGAAGAAAGCTTCGCTGAAGGGTAATCTGCCGGCGCAATGGGAGCTTGCTGAATGTTATGCCACCGGCAACGGCACTGATCTCGATTTCCTTCAGGCTTTCAGATGGATGAGCCGCGAAGCCATGCACAGCTCCGTAAACCGCTTCAAGAACTGGTTGAAAAATGCCGAAGAGAATGACACCACAAAGTCTTATCTGCTCTTCATGCAAGGCTTAAAAGCGCTGCATAACAAGGACTTCGCCACCTCAGCCAAAATAGCTAAATTGCTGGGCAAACAGAAACTGACAAAGGAATCGAAGGTACTCGAGGGCCTTACGCTGCTTGCCTCCGACAACAAAGCTCGCAACGTAAAGAAGGGCTTCAAACTGCTCCAGCCTTATTTCGACACCGACCCTCTGGTGCTCTTCATAGTTGATGAAATGCAGCTCGACGGCAAACTCAATGACTTGGACAAAGCTCAGCAGCGTGATGTGCAGAAAGACCTCGAAAAACTTGCCGAGAACGGCTTCGGTCCGGCTTATTCAGTGCTTGGCGACCTGAGCTTCATTGCCGCTCAGAACATCCAGACCATCCTCAACTGGCGTAAAGCCATTGAGTTGGACGGCCTCTCATACAACTCGGCGCAGAATCTTGCCAAATGTTATGAGAACGGCGCATCCGGCTATAAGAAGGATGAAGCCAAAGCCAAAGCAGTGCGCAATTTCTATCTGATAAACCCGGTAGACAAACTTTTGGAATTGGTTCCGGAGTATACCGTAAAATAATATCTTTTTATCCACAACGAGGGTGCTGTCAAAACCGCGTGTCTGCGTGTTATGACAACACCCTCAAAAAGACTTTACGAGGAATATTTCTTATTCCTCGGGTGCATCAGGGAGCTGACGTTTGGCGTTGGCTCCCAGTGTTTTCAGCTTCTCAACTCGCGAAATCAGATTCCCTTTGCCCGAGCTGAGCTGCTTGACGGCTGTTTCATACTGATTTTGCACCGTGCGCAGATTTTCTCCTATTTTGTTGAATGAGTCCACGAAGATTGCGAGTTTGTCGTAGATTTTACCACCGGCTTCTGCAATTTCAAGCACATGCTTCTTCTGCGTATCCTGCCGCCAGAGCTGTTCGGCCAACAGCACTATGCTGTAAAGATGCACCGGCGTAACAATGGCCACTTTCATGGAAGCCGCATATTGCAGCAATCCGGGGTCCTGACTGAGTGCCAGTTGCAGAGCCCCCTCAATGGGTATAAACATCAGCGACTGGTCCAAAGCTCCGGTTATTGACTTCGGATAATCCTTTGTGCCAAGCTCGGCAATATGCTTCTTCACCGAGTCAAGATGACGCTTTGCAGCCTGTTTGCGCTGCTCCCTGTCGGCGGCTGCGTTATAATTGATATAAGCGGTGAGCGAGACTTTGCTGTCAATGACCAGGGTTCTGTTGTCGGGCAGGTTGAGAAGCACATCGGGGCGCAACTGTCCCCCTTCTTCCGAGCGTATAACCCTGCCTGTCTCATCGCGGGTAACCTGAGCGCGATAATGCACCCCTTGTTCCAGCCCTGCCTGCTGCAGAATCGACGTCAGCTGCATCTCACCCCAGTCGCCCTGCGCTTTGCCATTGCTGCGCAACGCGTTAGCCAGGTCGCGAGCCTCATCGCCCAACGAACGGTTTAGGTTTATCAGACTCTCAATCTGCCCTTTCAGCGATGCGCGGGCGGCAGTTTCGCGTTCCCCGCTTTCGCGCAACAGTCGGTCAAAATTATCGAGATGACGCCGCAGCGGCTCCACAATATTATTAATCTCTCGCTTGCTCTCGTCCTTGATTCTGTCGGCCTGCGTCACCGCTAACTTCTGCGACAGATTCTCCACACTCTGCAACAGCACCTTTCGCTGCATCTCCATCTCGAGCCGGTTCATCTCGGCGGCTTTGTCACGCTCGACAACCTGCTGACGCTGCAGCTCGGAGACAGTGGCCGTCAGCGACCGACGTATATAAGCTGTATAGATGCCGAAGCCAACCGCTATCAGGCAAACAGCCAGAAGACAAATTACAGAAACAATAGTCATTGTTGCACAGCTTGGTCAAGATATTTACTCATAGACGAAGAAATCTCTACACCTTTTGCAGTAACTAACAACACGGCCAGTTTCTGCTTCTCGGCCACCTGCAAAGCCCTTTTGCTACCCAGCACAACAAAAGCCGTTGCATACCCGTCGGCTTCCATTGAGCTGCCGGCAACCACCGTGGCAGAGAGGACGTCTGTCTTCGCCGGCCGCAGTGTCTTGGGGTCGAGGGTATGACCGAAACGGTTGCCGTCGGCATCGGTGTGGAAATTGCGGTAATTGCCCGAGGTGGCCAGACCGCAGTCCGTAAGACTGATAGTTGTGAGATAGTCATGAATCACCGAATCGCTGACCACCGGTTTGTCGATGGCAATCGTCCACTTGCCCCCGTCAGGGTTGGCGCCGCCCATCCTTATCTCGCCGCCAATCTCCACCATAAAGTCGGAAACACCGTTTCGCCGCAGCATTTCGGCCACAGCATCGCAGCCATGGCCCTTGGCAATGCCCGACAGATTCATCTCCACGCCGCTGTGCGCACGTTTCACCGTTGAGCCAGAGAGCACCCATTTGTCGAAGCCCACAAACTGCCGCATAGAGTCAAGACGCGCGGTGTCAGCCGTAGCCTCATGCCCCTTTCCGAAGCCCCAGGCACGAATCACCGGACCAAGCGTAGGGTCGAAAGCGCCGTCAGTGGCATTATATATATTGCGTGCCATGGTCAGCACCTTTACCAGCATTGCGTCAGCCTGCTTAGTCTCGCCCCTGTTGAGGCGCGAGAGATTGCTTGTGGAGTCAAACACATTCAGACACGCCCCCACGGCATTGAGAGTTGCCGTGATGCTGTCGTCGAGCTCTTCCGGACCATTATATGTGATATGATAAGTCGTATTCCACACCATACCCACCTTTGTATGATACCCTGAGGTATTTTTGCAGCCCGTGGTAACGGCCGCAGCCAGCAGAAAAACCGCCCACAAACACAGAAACAAATTTATTTTCCCTTTCATAGTGCAAATTTATAAACAAAGAGTCTTTCAAACAAAACTTTTTTTGTAATTTAGCGGTTGGAAAATAATTAAAGAATTTCTAAGTCTCGAAAAAATGAAAGATTCGTATTTGTTTCTTGCCAAAGGATTCGAAGAGGTAGAGGCACTGACGGCTGTAGACGTGCTCCGTCGTGCCGGTATACCTGTCAAGACCGTGAGTATCACCGACGTGCTTCAAGTAGAAGGCGCCCACAACATTACCGTAACCGCCGACTGTCTCTTCTCAGACACTAACTTTGAGTCGGCACCGTGGCTCATTTTACCCGGCGGTATGCCCGGCGCCACCAACCTTCATGAATATGCACCTCTCAACGAACTGTTGCTTAAACAAGCATCCTCGCATCGCGGCATAGCCGCCATCTGTGCCTCCCCTGCCATTATCCTGTCGCCGATAGGACTGCTCAGAGGCCGCAAAGCCACCTGTTATCCGGGAATGGAGGATAACGCCGGCGGAGCTGAATGGACCGGCATGCCCGTGGTTGCCGACAAGCATTTCGTACTGGGCAACGGCCCGGCAACGGCAATGCTCTGGGCACTGAACATAGTGGAACAGACCATAGGCGCCGAACAGGCTCGCGCCGTGGCAGCAGGACTACTCTTCTTCCCTCCCCAAGACTCAAACCTCGACTTCACCTTCGGTTAAGCATAATAGGCCGATCGGGTATCAAGTAAATACATGATATTGCGTCTCGAGTGTTCGCAAAATTGCCATAATATGTTGCGATGTAGCGAACACACGAGCTGCTTTTATCCTAATCAGCAATCATATTCCACAAATATTAATAATTCTCAAAGAAAATTCTCATCATGAAATACGGTATTAAATTTAATGATTTTTTAACTTTTAGCGTTTATTCGAGTTAATTAAAGTTAACTATCATTAATACCCCCCCCCAATTGAAAAAATATTTTTATCTTTGGGAAAAATTTTTATTAATATGAAGTTACCTAAATTCATCAAATGGCTTTTCGTTTGTGGCACAGCCATTTGCGTCAATGCTGCCTGCAGCGACGACCAAGAAGAACCCAAACCGGAACCGCCGATAGACACCACGATTCCGGGAGATCCGGGTGAGCCAACATCCTACAGCGGAGAGAATAAATTCGTCTGCGACACTGTCCCGCAGGGAGTAACCGGCGGCAATTACAGTTTAGCCGATCAATATCTTATCAGGATTTTAAACGAACAAGAAGAAAACCTGTTGGATAAAACCGTTGAAGGTAATGTTCGCGACAACAAATTCTATTTCCGGTATAATGGCAAGGAATACAGAATAGGCGATCAATTTCCTTTCAGCACCTATGCAATAGACTTCAAGCTCTATCCGCCATTTTCACAACCCAAGGCCAAAGATTATATCAATATGGGTCGTATATCAGGGATTAATGACGTAACTTTCCACTGGCCCGAGAAAAATCTGACGGTCTATATTCGCACACATTCTGAAAAAGTGCAGGGCATATTGTTGCCAAACACTCCTAAATGGCAGAAACATATAAATGCCGGGAATAAACTGGCAGATGTATACATAAACGGCATATACGTCAACGGACATGGAGGTTCAAGCCTAACTCTTACAGTGCTCAACAACGGCAATGTACGGATAGCCTGCGGCGACTACACGGCCGTTTCCAACCTGAAGTAATCATAACCCCAAACGGGGGTAATAGAACAAACGGATGTGTCAGTTGAAAAATTGGCACATCCTTTTTAGACCCCTAAATACTGTCGTGAGAAGGGAACCACACTAATTTGGCCCCAAAATTTTGCCGCATTGCAAAAAAGATATTACCTTTGCAGCGCGATGAGCAATAAGTCTCAGATGAAAGTACCGGAGAGTAATAAAGATGAAACAGCATCCGCGCAAGCGGGAGGGCAGCAATACCTGCCCAATATCATGCGCCAGCTCTTCTGGTCATTTTTTAAGATAGGCGGATTCACCTTTGGAGGCGGATGGGCCATGATTTCTTTAGTGGAAAGAGAATTGGTGGATCGCAAAGGGTGGATTCAACGCACCGAGTTTCTCGACCTTTTAGCCATAGCACAGGCATTGCCTGGCATCTTAGCAGTGAATATGGCCGCCATAATGGGCGACAGGCTACGGGGCAGCCGAGGAGCCGTATTGTCGGCTTTTGCCACCATCTTGCCGTCGTTCATCATCATCCTGCTCATAGCCATTTTCCTCACTCCCGACCTTATAAAGAACAATGCCGTGATTTCGTCGATATTCATGGGCATACGTCCGGCAGTTGTGGCACTCATCATAGCACCCGTATTGACATCGGCCAAAGCGGCCAAGATAGGATGGCGAACGGCCTGGATTCCATGCCTCACCGCCTTTATGATTTCCATTGACTTAGGCTTCATCTCCAACCCCATTTTGTACGTAATTCTCGGTGCGGCAGGAGGTTACGCCCATTTCTTAGTAACGAGGCGACATATCCGCAAGCAATAACGCCACTCAACATCAGTGAAAAGTCTGCAAAGTAAATGAATATCTATCTACAACTCATCTGGGCCTATCTGAAAATAGGGCTGTTCGGCTTCGGAGGCGGCTATGCCATGCTTTCGTTAGTGGAGCGGTTAGTGGTTCAGCCGGGCTGGATTTCAGAACAGATGTTCACCGACATTGTGGCCATATCGCAGATGACACCGGGTCCCATAGGCATCAACTCTGCCACTTACATTGGCTATACCGCGCCGTTGCAGTTTCCTGAGTTCAACGCCATTTACTGGGGCTTGTTAGGCGCCTGTCTGGCAACCTTATCGGTGGTGTTACCCAGCTTCTTTCTGGTGCTTTACAGCTCACACTTCATACGCCGGCATCAGGAGAGCGGAGTGATAAAAGGCATCTTCCGCGGCTTGCGTCCGGTGGTAATAGGCCTGATAGCCTCCGCCGCCATCCTGCTCATGAACAAAGCTAACTTTAATCCTGACGGCACTACACGTCAGCTGATAACATCTATAATAATCTGCTTGCTCAGCTTCTGCATGGTTTATTTCCCCATCCCCCTGCGGGGCAAGAAGATAAAGATTCACCCCATAAGTATAATCATCATTGCCGGCATTGCCGGCTTCCTACTCTATTACCCCTTCTAATGCAATATTCACAGGCACTCGATTATCTCTTCGGCAGTCTCCCTATGTTTCAGCGCATAGGCGCAGCAGCTTACAAACCGGGTCTCGAACGTGTACAGTGGCTCGACGAAGTCCTCGGCCACCCGCACCAAAAGTTTGCAACTATACACATAGCCGGCACCAACGGCAAAGGGTCGGTGAGTCATCTTATAGCCGCCTCGCTTCAGGCGCAAGGCTATAAGGTGGGACTTTACACCTCACCTCATCTTGTCGATTTCCGCGAACGCATCAGGGTGAACGGCAACATGATACCGCGTGGCGCAGTGGCCGACTTCGTGGAGCAATATGCTGTGGAACCTGGTCCTGACTCACCCTCGTTCTTCGAGCTGACCATGGGCATGGCATTCGATTTCTTCGCCCGCTCAAACGTTGACATCGCCGTGATAGAGACCGGCATGGGAGGCCGCCTCGACAGCACCAACATCATAACGCCGCTGCTGAGCGTCATCACCAACGTGAGCTATGACCATACTCAGTTTTTAGGTCGCACGCTGCCCGAGATAGCCTTTGAAAAAGCCGGCATCATAAAGAAGAATGTACCTGTGGTAATTGGCGAGCGTCATGCGGAAACGGCACCGGTGTTTGAGAAGAAAGCCAAGGAGATGGACGCGCCGCTGATTTTTGCTTCCGACAATCCGTTTGCTTTCAATGTGGAACGCGAAAAACGCACCGGCATGTGGCACATCACCCATCCCTTAGGCATAGAAGCCAGATGTCCGTTAGGCGGCGATTATCAGGCACATAACATCCTCACGGCGCTCCATGCACTGGCACGTCTGGAGAGCCATCCCACATCGCCCGAGGCCATTGCCCGCGGCTTCAGCCGTGTTTGCGAAATGACAGGGTTGATGGGCAGATGGATGCAGACCTCGGAGGAGCCAGTGATAATCTGCGACACAGGTCATAACATTGCCGGCATAGAAAGCAATTCTGCCCAGCTGCAAAACTGGCAGCTGCTGCATCCGGAGGGTCAGCTGCATGTCATCCTGGGCTTCGTCAGCGATAAGGACGTAGACCATATCCTCCCGTTGCTTCCCGCCGGCGCTCTCTATTACTTCACACAGGCGTCCGTGCCGCGTGCCATGCCGGTGGAAATGCTTGCCGATTTGGCGGCTCGCAACGGCATTCACGGATTGTTGTCAGGTTCAGTGCCCGAAGCCGTTGACCAGGCTCTCTCCTCAGCGGCGCCGCAGGATTTAATCTTCATCGGTGGCTCAACGTTCGTAGTAGCCGATTATCTGGCTTCCCTGCAGTAACTCACGCTTTACATCTAACTCACATATATACAACAAGATAGGCCGGTTTCACAACCAGCCTATCCTGCGTGTTTTACATAATACTTTTTCGAACTAACCTAACATCATGAAACGATTTGTCTTTCTTATTTGACTATAAAACGCCACCAATTCAAAAAAGGTTGCATCAGCCTGTTTATTTAACGTTAATTAACTTTGCCCGGTACTCCTAACAACGCTGTAACTCGTTGATATACAGCGTTTTATGTCAATTAATCAAAAGTTATTGCGTGAGCGGAAATTTATACTCCTCACATCTCAGCCCTAATCGGCATAAAAGGTATTAGCGTATTTATTAGCGTAAAAAATTTTGTTGCCCGGGGTCTTAAACCTTTGGGCCAATTCATTGTCAATAATAAAAATGAATAAAGAAGAAAAGATATATGCCAAGTTCGGACGCGATGCCGGCTTCAAAGCTCCCGACGGATTTCTCGACAAGGTTTATGCCGAGGTAGAGAAGAACCGCGGCGAGTTGCCCGCTTACCGTCATAACGTCAAAGCCACAGTATGGCAGAAGATTCGGCCATACGTGGCCCTTGCCGCCATGTTCGCAGGCATCTGGTGTATGATGAAAGTCTTCAATGTGGCTCAACAAACCACCATCTCCGAGCCGGTGGCAATAGATATGTCGCAACCGGTGTCGCTCGACAATCCGCCGCAAGCCATAGCGCAGGCTGTGAACACCCCGGAAATTCAGGCCGAGATGCAGGTTACTGACGCCGTGGTGGCAAGCGCTGAAACGGATATGGAGCTGGAGCAAGACATTCAGCAGTCGTACACCGACTTCTCCGACTTTGAAGAGGAGTTCAATTACGACTTCGACGAGGAATATGCCGATATGGACATAGATGCGTTGGTGGCCGACACGAAGCCCTGAAACCAAGCCCTGAACATTGGCAATAGTTAAAAGGTTAAACAAGTAATGAAACTTAAATACATCCTCATCACCCTGCTGGCATTGCTGGTCATCACCCCGGCATACGCCGACAAGCACAAGAAATGCGACCGCGAGAAATGGCGTAAGGATATGCGCGAGTTCAAGCTGCGTTTTTTAGCTCAGGAGATGGAGTTGCGCGATGACCAGCAGAAGCAGTTCATTACCCTCTACACTCAGATGACTGAGGAGAAAGAGGCCCTGATGAAACGCACCTGTCAGGCGGTGGAGAAAATTGAGAAGCTCGACTCCCCCACCGAGGCCGATTATAAAGCCGGCAGCGAGGCTCTGCTCAGAGCACGCGAGCAGGAAGTGGCCATTGACCGCAAATATGACGAAAAATTCCGCACCTTCCTCTCGGCCAAACAAATCTTCAAGATGAAAGAGGCCGAACGGAAATTCAGAGATAAATTAAATGAGATGCGTCATAAAAGACCACCTCACAGAGAATAGTTTCCGCTGTGAAAAGGGTATGGTCTTTTTGGCTATGCTCTTTTTTATTTAAAAGGGAAAATGTAATTTTGTAAACCAAATCCGATTGCTATGAAGAAAATCATAATTTTGCTGTTGGCGCTTGCGCTGCCTCTATTTTTTATGGCAGCAGCCAAGACGCCGGCAAAAGCACCGAAAAACACTTTCTATAAGCCTGATTTCGCTTTTCCGAAGACGGTGGAGAAAAATGCGCGCGCCATGCTCGACCGCTCTCTGCCGTCGGACCCGGAAACGGCTGTTAAAGCGCTTATTCAGATTATCGTGTCGCAGTCGGCCGTTTCCTCCGACAGCTTCAGCCGGTCGATGCAGCTGAGCGATTCAGTGGCTCGGTTGCTCCCTTCGCCATGGAAGAATGTGGTAAGGCTGCTGCAATCGAGGGCTTATTACGAATATTACAACTCCGAATTCACCTTCCGCGAACGCCGACTGCCTGCCGACGGACCTGTTCCCAACGATGTGGCTGCCTGGAGCGCCAATATGTTCGCCAACAAAATTATGCAGCTGACGCAGGAGGCTCTGTCGCCGGCCGACGAATTGCAGAAATGCCCTATCGCTACTATAAAAGGTGTGCTGAAGGGTTACACAGACCGCACTGAGAAGTATATGCCGTGGGTATATGACTTTTTGGCTGAACAGGCGCTGGAATATCTTTCGCCGTTTACCGACAGCCGCACTGTGATACCTTTCACCACCAATCCGGAGAATCTGTCAACAACGGGCGCCAAAGCGTCGGTGATGCGCAGCAATATCTACTCGTCGCTGCTCACCGCCAACGCCGGATATGACGATGCCTTAGCACTCAGCTGCCGGCAACAGGCTTCGCTGAAGGGCTCAGATGCCGGTCCGATTCTCTTTGACGCTCTGCAGAAGCTGAAGGACTCGCCCGCTTCGTTGATTATTCTTCAAGCTCTTGCCGGGTATGTAACCGACGATGAAGAAAGCATTAACCCTGACCAAAAATTCCGCCTCAGCCGCAAAGAGTTTTATGCTCTGTGCAGTGAGGCGGTGAGCCGTTTCCCGGACGCCGATTACACCAACGCCGTAAAACAGTGTCTGCTCAACATGAACCGGGTGAACATTCAAATCACCCCACAAAGCAACTACAAGGCAGGCGGCGATGTGAGGGCATTGCTCAAAAGTAGCAATGCAACCGATTTCTACGTGCTTTTGGTGAAGGTGGCTGACAGCGACGCCAAAACGTACGTCAACAACAAAGCCATACGCAAGGGGCAAATCATAGCCTCAAAACATATCAGCCTCAACGGCACCGTTCCCTTCACCGATACGCTGTCTGTGGTCTTTCCTGACGTATCTTCCGGTTATTACGCCATAGTGCCTTCCACCTCCGCGTCGATGGCTAATGTGTTGGGACTGCCGGCCGACGGCTCCTCCTCGCTTATTCGTGTGGGGAACCTCTCGGCGTTCACCACTTACTCCTCAACAGGCACCATGAAGCCCGTGATTTATGTGGTTGATGTGGCCACAGCCAAGCCCGCTCCCGGCATAGCGGTAAAACAGTATGCCGACTATTACCCCGATCGCGACAAGCTGATAAAATCAGGCAAAACCAACAATGAGGGGGCGGTGGAAATAGCTGACAACAGAACGCGCATGGTGATTGGAGAAGGCAATGAGAAATTCGTCATAGGCTCTTACTCATACTCCAACAACAGCACCCCCGTAACTAATGTATGTGCGCAGATTCTCACCGACAGGTCTGTGTATCATCCGGCCGACACCGTTGGCTTCTCGGTGATTCTGTACAAAAATACCGGCAATGACAACCGTCCGCTGCCCCGCAATGCCTTCAAGGTGAGTCTGCGGAATGTGAACAACACCGTGGTAGACACCCTTAGGCTCACCACCGACGAATATGGTCGTGCGTCGGGCAAACTGATATTGCCCAAAGACGGTGTGTTGGGCAATAACCGCATACTGATAGAGAAAGAAGGCCGATTCACAGCTTCGGAATCGGTGATGGTGGCCGAGTATAAGGCACCTACATTCTTTGTGGAGCTCGACAGTATAGCACCCGACTATCAGCCGGGTCAGGAAATCAGCATCGGCGGTTTTGCCCGCACATACAGCGGCATGCCGGTGGCAAATGCCAATGTGGATTTGCAGATTACTTACCGCCCGTTGCGCTGGTGGTTCTACGGAGGCGATGAAGCCTCATACGGCACGTCGGCTAAGACGGATGGCAACGGCAGATTCATCTTTACGCTGCCCACCGCCAATCTGCAGGGCACTCGTTTTGCCAACGGCGTCTTTGAGGTAAAAGCCACTGCCACCTCCCAGGCAGGCGAGAGCCAGGAGAGCGAGGCGGAGTTCTTCTGCCTCGGCAATGCTTACCGAATGGACATCAGCATACCCTCGCGGCTGCTTATCTCCGAAAAGCCACTGAAAGGCTCTGTAAAGGTGATGAACGCGGCCGGCACGCAGCAAGCTCTCAAGGTGAATTATGCGGTAACCAACACTGCCGACAACAAAGAGGTGGCCAAAGGCTCATTCCTCTCACCTGCCTTCGAGCTGCCGGTGGAAGCGCTGAAATCAGGCAAGTATAAATTCTGTTTTACCCTGGATGCCGACACCACGGTAAAGGCTCAGCGCGAAATTGTGCTCTACCGCACCTCCGATAAACAACCGCCCTTTGCCACCGCACTCTGGCTCCCCGAAACATCTGTAACGGCTTCTCTGCGTGCCAAGTCGGTGAAGATTACTGTGGGTGAAAGTTACAAGGGTGCTATTCTCTGTCAGATAGCCTCAGACAAGGGACTCATCTCGCGCCAATGGGTTTATCCTGCCGGGAAAAATATTCAGATAGAGGCTCCGGTGCCGGCCGATAACTCGCGCACGTTTGTCAGCTTCACCGCCACAAATGGTTTCAACATCACCACCAAGACTGTTACTATTGAGCCGTATTCGGCGAAGGAGGCTCTTGAGGTGGAAGTAGTTACCTTCCGCGACAAACTGGTGCCGAACACTCCGGAGAAATGGACTTTCCGCTTCCGCAACACGCTGCAAAAGGAAACGGGACACATACCGGCCTTCGCCGTGATGACAGACAAAGCTCTGAACGCCATCTGTCCGTTCAGCTGGAGCATGTATCTCTCGGAGGGTTACTATTCGCCTCTGCAGGTCAACTCCTACAACCTTCCGTATGCTTCCTGGAGCTATGCAAAGCGTGGTAAGTCGTTGGATGTCTTCCGCTTCAGCAATCCGCGAATCTATACCTACAATAGGTCCTTGTACTCAGCTCCGCGCAAATACTACCTCCGCGGGAAAATGGCTATGGCCACCGGCAGCGTTGCCAACCTCATGGCCGTTCAGGACGAGGCCAAAGAAGCCGAAGCTGCTCCGATGTATGATGCAGCATTAAATGTAGAATCAGCACACGAGGCCAATGACGAGGGACGTAAAATTGAGCCTAAAGCTGAAGTTCAGACCACTTCTCAGCAGGAAACTTGGCGTGCGGCGGAGTATCCGGTGGCCTTCTTCAAGCCTACTCTTCTCTCTGACTCCAACGGCAATCTCGACATATCTTTCCTTGTGCCCGATTTCAACACTACATGGCAGTTCCAGCTGCTTGGTTACGACTCTACGCTCAATCTGGCCCAAACCACGAAATTTGCCGTTGCCTCGAAACCCGTCATGGTGCAGATGACTGCTCCCCGTTTCTTGCGCACCGGCGACAAGGTGGAACTGCGCGCGACAGTATATAATAACAGTGAAGAGGAACAGAACATCAAGGCCTCGTTCAATGTGGTGAATCCGTTCACCAACTCTCTTGTGGCCGAGCCGGCAGGGTCGGAAATAACGCTGCCGGCAAATGGAAGCGGCATCATCACTTCAATCTTCACGGTGCCTGCCGATGTGCAAATGGTGATGTTGCAGGCGAGAGCCACAGCCGGTCGTTTTACCGACGGCGAACAGGTGGCTGTGGGTATTCTCCCGTCGTCGGAGCCGGTAACAGAAGCCACTGACTTTTACCTCGACCCGGCGCAGAAGGAATTCTCCATACAGCTTCCGCAGTATAAGGATGGGGAGGTAACGCTGCAATATTGCAACAACCCTGTGTGGTATTGCCTCACAGCGCTGCCTGAAATATCGGAGCCTAAATCAGACAATCTGCTTAGCCTCATCTATGCTTACTTCGGCAATGCTTTGTCGTCGGGTCTGGCCAACCAATATCCGGTTATCCGCGAGGCGCTGACGCTGTGTAGCAATGACAAAAGCAGTGATTCGCCCCTCATCTCAGCTCTTCAGCGCAACAGCCAACTCAAGACTCTGGCTCTTGAAAATACCGTCTGGCTGCAAAATGCTCAGGGCGAAACCATGCGAATGGCTCAGCTCATCAATCTGCTCGACACCGCCACCAACCGCGCCACTCAACAGCGCATCATCGCCAAGATAAAGAATCTGCAGACGCCGGAGGGCGGCTGGCAATGGATGCCGCAAATGGATCCGTCGCTCTATCTCACGTCGAATGTGTTGCTCTATCTGGGTCAGCTGAAGCAGATGAACTGTCTGCCCTCCGACGCCGCCATCAAACCGATGACGGAGAAGGCCCTCTCTTTCTGCGACAAGGAAGTGCTCGACATTTACAACCGGTCGGTGCGCCACAATGAGCCTTTCCCCCTCAACACTATGCTGAGTTATTTCTACATCCGCAGCTTCTATCAGCAACCTGCAAAGGGTGATTTGGCAAAGCTGTCGACCCGCACAATGCAGAATCTGCGCAAGAAATGGCGCATTCTCGACGTTTACGACCTTGCCACCGCTGCCATGTTGTTGCATCGTTCGGGCGATGACGCCACGTCTAAGCTGATTCTTGAATCGCTGCGTCAGCACACAAGCTCCAAACCCGGAAAGGGTATATGGTTCGACAATATCCGGTCGGCATTCAACAGCGGCGGCACTCTGTTGTGTACTGCTCAGGTACTGGAGGCTTTTGCCGAAATAGAGCCCAAAGCGGCTGAGATAGACGGCATTCGCCAATGGCTTGTAGTACAGCGGCAGGCGCAGGACTGGGGCGATAACCGCAATCTGTCAGAAGTTATTCATGCCATCCTCACAAGCGGAACAAACTGGACTCGCCCGTCTGACCCGGCTGTTGTGTCGTTGGACGGCAAAGTGCTTAAGCCCTCGCGGTTCCAGACTCTGACAGGTGAATTTGTGATGCCGCTTAATGCCGCTGAGGCTTCGGCAAAGGTTCTCTCTATTGAGAAACCGGGCGACAATCCGTCTTGGGGCGGTGTCATCAGCAAATTCATTCAGCCTGTGGCGGAAGTTAAAAATGCAAAGGTTGAGGACCTCTCTATTACTAAAGATGTGTATGTGATTCGTGTAACCGACGCGGGCGAGCAGGCGATAAGGACGGATTCGCTGAAGGTTGGCGACCGTGTCCGTGTTACGCTGACGTTAACCGCCGGCAGAGACCTTGAGTATGTGGCGGTAACCGACCAACGCGCCGCCTGCATGGAACCGGCCGACCAACTGCCTCATTACAGCTATCAGGATGGCGCCGGCTATTACTACGAGCCTCGAAATTCGCAAACTAACTTCTTTATAAATTATCTGCTACGAGGAGTGCATACTCTCACCTACGACTGTTATGTGCAACAGTCAGGCCACTTTGCCTTGGGCATCGCCACGGCTCAAAGCCAATATGCGCCGCTTATAGTGGCTCATTCTTCGGGTCAAACGCTTCAGGTCGCCGAATAGCAGGGTCTGCATGGCAGATTCAGAAATTGTGTGCCATAAAGGAGAGAGCGGCGTTTAAAGCACGCCTTCGACATCCTTTATGGCAAACCTTTTTTAATGTGCAGCGGTTAATACAGCGCTCTCCCTTCTCCCCAATCGGGCAAATTAAATGTTAAAAAAACTAACAATGTAAATGTTAAAGAAGTGAGAAATTTGAGTACGAATAGAAATTAGCCACAATCCACAATCCCTTATCAGGTTATGCCTCATTAAATTCATTGCAAATTGAATTAAAAATATGCTGTAAAACATATAGTTGCTATTTCAGGAATATTTGCATAGTCAAAAAAAAAGTACTAACTTTGCGGTGAATTTTGTGGGTCGTCATAGACTCACACTAAATCACGATAGAATCTAACCATAACAGAATAACGATTTTATGGATTTGTTGTTAAGAATTGGCAATGGCACTTTGGCCATAACAGCGGTGCTCACAGGCATCGGCCTGGTGTTCGCCGCCCTGCTGATTGCCAAGTTAATAGCGCCCCGGTCTTTCTCGTCAAAAAAAGCTGATCCCTACGAGTGCGGTATTCCCACGCGTGGTGACTCAATGGTTCAATTCAAGGCCGGTTACTACATATTCGCAATCCTCTTCCTCATCTTCGATGTGGAGACTGTGTTCCTCTATCCCTGGGCCACTATTACCAAAGGTCTGGGCACGCAGGGCCTTCTCTGCATCGGCATTTTCCTGTTAGTCTTAGTATTAGGCCTGGCTTACGCCTGGAGAAAGGGTGCTTTGAAATGGCAGTAAAGAATCCCCATATCAAGTCGATGAAGCATGAAGACTTCAAAGACAACGAATACATTGAGAAACTGGTAGACGAACTCAACTCAACCGGCGCCAACGTGGTTGTGGGCATGTTTGACGAACTTATCAATTGGGGGCGCGCAAACTCGCTGTGGCCTCTCTGCTTCGGCACGTCATGCTGCGCTATCGAATTCATGTGCCTCGGCGCTGCCCGCTACGACATGGCTCGATTCGGTTTCGAGGTGGCTCGTAACTCGCCCCGTCAGGCCGACTACATCATGGTGCAGGGCACAATCGTGCATCGCATGGCTCCCGTATTGCGCCGTCTGTATGAGCAGCTCGCCGAACCCAAATATGTGATTGCCTGCGGCGGTTGCGCTGTCAGCGGAGGCCCGTTCAAAAACTCATACTGCGTGCTCCAGGGCGTTGACAAAATTCTCCCTGTTGATGTATATGTGCCCGGATGTCCACCGCGTCCCGAGGCAATGTTCTACGGCCTGATGCAGCTGCAGCGTAAGATTAAGGTGCAGAAATTCTTCGGCGGCGCAAACCGCAAGGAAAAAATTCAGGAATTTTTTGCCCAGCATCCAGAGGACCAAAAAGCTATGCAATAACATTTACAGTTCACAAGGCATCATCAGCAACACAATCAGCCGATATGCAGCTTGTGAACTGAGAATTATTAGTTGACACAATGGAAATCCAGAAAGAGATAAAGACCATCTGCCCGGAAGCTGAATTTGAGCAGGGCGAATGTTTACTGGTCAAAGTGCCCGACAATAAATGGCATGCTTTGGCTCTCGAGCTGCGCGACCGTTACGGCTTCGATATGCTTACCGCCGTGGTAGGCATGGACTGGACCGAGACGCTCGGCTGCCTCTATTACCTGACTTCTACTGACCGCGATTGGGAAATGATTTGCGTCCGTGTTGAAACGGCCGACCGCACTCAGCCGCGTCTGCATTCGGTAAGCGACATCTGGAAGGTTGCTAACTTCCAGGAACGCGAGGTGTATGATTTCTTCGGCATCGAGTTCATTGGACACCCCGATATGCGCCGTTTCTTCCTGCGCAACGACTGGGTTGGTTATCCTCTCCGCAAGGACTATGACGCCAATCCGGAGCTGAACCCCATCCGTCTCGAAGATGAGAAGGACGAGGACAACACCTATACTCTTGAAGAGGATGAGAATGGCAATGTAAAACGCCGCGACTATAAAGTATTCCAGGCTGAGGATTACGTTGTCAACATCGGCCCGCAGCACCCGTCAACGCACGGTGTGATGCGTTTCCGCGCTGCCGTTGACGGCGAAACGGTGAAGAAGGTTGATGTGGTTTCGGGTTACATACACCGCGGCATTGAGAAACTCTGCGAAGGTCTCACCTACCCGCAGATGCTCCATTTCACCGACCGTATGGACTATATGTCGGCTCATCAGAACCGCCATTGCCTCTGTATGTGCATTGAGAAAGCTCTCGGCATAGAGGTACCCCGTCGTGCTCAGGTGATTCGCGTGATGATGGACGAGCTGATGCGTATATCAAGCCACCTTCTGTCATTCGGCTGCACCAGCATGGACCTCGGTGCAACTACCTGTTTCTTCTACGGATTCCGCGAACGCGAACGTGTGCTCGACATCTTTGAAAAGACTTGCGGCGCCCGTATGTCGATGAACTATAACGTGATTGGCGGTGTGATAGCCGACCTGCATCCTGACTTCCAGAAAGACGTCAAGGAGCTGTGCGCCATAATGCCCAAGGCTCTCAAGGAGTACCACAAGGTATTCTCGGGCAACATCATAGCTCTCAACCGACTGAAAAATGTTGGCCATCTGAGCCGCGAAGATGCCATCAATTACTGCGTAACAGGTCCTTCGGGCCGCGGCTCCAACTTCAGCTGCGACTGCCGCAAGAAGCACCCTTACAGCATCTATTCCGAGCTTGACTTCAACGAGGTACTGGCCAACGGTTGCGACTCATACGCACGTTACATGGTGCGTATGCGCGAGATTGAAGAGAGCGTGAAGATTCTTGAACAGCTGGTTGACAATATTCCTGAAGGCGACATCCGCGCTCAGGTGCCCCGCATCATCAAACTTCCCGCCGGACGCTGGTATCAGCAAGTGGAAGCCTCGCGCGGCACCTTCGGCGTGTTCATCGAATCAACCGGTGAGAAAACGCCTGCCCGCGTTCACTTCCAAAGCCCGTGTTTCAACCTGGTTGGCGTAATGGACCTCACTTGTGCCAACTACATGATTGCCGACCTCATTACCATCGGCGCAGCACTCGACTTCGTAATCCCCGATATAGATCGTTAACAACAGAAATTTTTCAGAAACTGCAAAACCTGTAAAACAGAGATTTCAACAGCCCCTTTCTACGGGTCTTTGCAATATGAATTAAAAACGATAACCAATGTACGATTTTGGAAACATAACAAGCTGGTTCAACAACTTGCTGACATCTACCGGAATGGCCGACTGGCTGGTCGTTCTTATAGAATGTGTGATAATCGCCGTTCTGGTACTTCTGACGTACACCGTACTGGCACTCTTCTATATTCTCTACGAGCGTAAGCTTTGCGCCTGGTTCCAATGCCGCCTCGGTCCTATGCGTGTGGGCAAATGGGGTGTGCTGCAGGTGTTCGCCGACATGTTCAAGATCCTTATCAAGGAGCTGATTTGCCTCAAGAACACTGATAAGTTCCTCTTCAAACTGGCACCCTACATTGTCATCACCTCGTCGGTAACAATGCTGGCTTGTCTTCCCTGGGGCAACGGTCTGCAGATAATTGATTTCAACATCGGCATCTTCTTTGTGCTGGCAGTGAGCAGCGTCGGCGTGCTCGGCATCCTTCTTGCCGGCTGGTCATCGAACAACAAATACACCCTCATCGGCGCTATGCGTTCAGGCGCACAGATGGTCAGCTATGAGCTGTCGCTCGGTCTGGCAATCCTCACAATAGTGATTCTGTCGGGCACCATGAGCATCAGCGAGATTGTAGAGCAGCAAAATTACGCATGGTTCATCTTCCAGGGTCATATCCCGGCTCTGATAGCTTTCATCATCTATATCATTGCCGCCACAGCCGAAACAAACCGTGGACCGTTTGACTTGCCCGAGGCTGAACATGAGCTTACAGCAGGTTATCACACGGAATACTCCGGCATTCACTTCGGCTTCTTCTACCTGGCCGAATACCTCAACCTCTTCATCGTGTCGGGTATCGCCAGCCTTATGTTCCTTGGCGGTTGGATGCCGCTGCATATCCCCGGATGGGATGGCTTCAACGATGTAATGAACTATATACCCTCCATAGTATGGTTCCTGCTCAAAGCCTTCTTCGTAAGCTTTGTAATCATCTGGTTCAAATGGACATTCCCCCGCATCAGAATTGACCAGATGCTCAGCTTTGAATGGAAATACCTCATGCCCTTCGCGCTGGCTAACCTCGTATTGATGGCTGTTTGCGTGGCTATGGACTGGTACTTGAAAGTTCCTCAAAACTTTATCGGTCAGTAATCTGACCATCCGAATCGAATAAAACAACACCTCAAATAAATTACCACAGAGAAAAAAAATGAGCACCCTCACAGGCACAGTAACCCAGGTCATAGGCCCCGTGGTTGACGTAATGTTTGAAGGCGACAACAACCAGGTGCCCCCTATTTACGGCGCTCTGAAAGTTGACCGCGAGAACGGCGAGACTCTGATACTCGAGGTAGAGCAGCACATAGGCGAAGACACAGTGCGCTGCGTAGCCATGGAGAGCACCGATGGTCTGCGTCGCGGTGTAAAAGCCGATTATCTGGGCCGCGGCATAGCCGTGCCGACCGGCGCACAAGTAAAAGGACGTTTGCTGAATGTGATCGGTGAACCTATCGACCACCTGCCCGACCTGAATCGCGAAAATCTGCGCCCCATACACCAGCCCGCTCCCGAATTTGACGAACTGGCTATATCTACCGAAATCCTTTTCACAGGTATCAAGGTAATCGACCTGCTGGAACCCTATTCAAAGGGTGGCAAGATTGGTCTGTTTGGCGGCGCCGGTGTAGGCAAGACGGTGCTCATCATGGAGCTTATCAACAACATTGCCAAAGGCCACAACGGCTTCTCTGTATTCACCGGCGTGGGCGAACGTACCCGCGAAGGTAACGACCTGCTCCGCGAAATGATTGAGAGCGGCGTAATGAAATACGGCAAGAAGTTTGAAGAGGGCATGGAAAAGGGCGAATGGAACCTTGCAGATGTTGACATGAAGGAAGTCAACAACTCGCAGGCCACGCTGGTGTTCGGCCAGATGAACGAACCGCCGGGTGCCCGTCTGCGTGTTGCCCTTTCAGGCCTTACGGTGGCTGAACAGTTCCGCGACAATGAGGGAGGCGGCAAAGATGTGCTGCTCTTCATCGACAACATCTTCCGTTTCACTCAGGCCGGCTCCGAGGTATCGGCACTTCTCGGCCGTATGCCTTCGGCAGTAGGTTATCAGCCTACGCTGGCTTCGGAGATGGGTGCTCTGCAGGAACGTATCACCTCTACAAAGAACGGTTCAATCACCTCAGTGCAGGCTATCTACGTGCCGGCTGACGACCTTACGGACCCGGCTCCCGCCACCACGTTCTCGTTCCTTGACGCCACCACAGTGCTTAGCCGTAAGATTTCGGAGCTTGGCATCTACCCGGCAGTTGACCCCCTGGACTCAACATCTCGAATCCTCGACCCCAACATCATAGGCGAAGAGCATTACAATGTGGCTCAGGAAGTTAAACAGCTTCTCCAGAAATACAACGACCTGCAGGACATCATCGCCATCCTGGGTGTTGATGAGCTCAGCGACGAAGACAAGCTCACGGTAAATCGCGCACGTCGTGCCCAGCGTTACCTGTCGCAGCCCTTCCACGTTGCAGAACAGTTCACCGGCCTGCCCGGCGTCATGGTACCCCTGTCGGAGACCATTCGCGGCTTCAAGATGATTCTTGCCGGCGAAGTAGACGAATATCCCGAACAAGCCTTCCTCAACGTCGGCACCATTGACGAGGCCATAGAGAAGGGCAAGAAGATGCTTGCCGAAGTAGGATAACAAGAAGAATACAAACCTCGCCGCCGGAGTCCCGCCGGACAAGGCAGCGCGAATTAGATACAGGATGACACTACGCATAATCTCGGCACAGGAAGTGCTCTTCGAGGGGTCGGTGAAAGCCGTTACACTGCCCGGTTCGGCCGGCAGCTTCACGGTGTTGCGCAACCATGCGCCCCTTATAGCCGTCCTTACTCCCGGTCGGGTCAGATACCTCGACGACATGGAACAAGAAAGCCATATTGACATAAAAGGCGGTCTTGTGGATGTGGAGAATAACAAGGTTGACGTATGCGTGTACTAACCGTTGCCTGACACAATTATGATATCAAAGTCAAAACTTCTATACATCCTTACGCCTCTGCTGATGTGTCTGGCAGTGCCTTCCACAGCTCTTGCCGCTCCCGAGCAGGCAGACTCAGCTAAAGAGGAATCGAGCCTGGACGTTAAGGAGATAATTTTCCACCATCTCGGCGACGGTTATGGCTGGGAAGTGCCTTTCGCCCACATCTATCGCATTCCGCTGCCGGTGATTGTTCGTGCGCAAGACGGAACCTGGCATTCTTTCTCATCGTCGAAGCTCACCGATGTGGAAGTAATCAAGGAATCGAAGCTCGACAAAGACGGCAAGGTTAAGACTTCGTACAGAGAAGAACTGGTGCCGGTGATTCATAAAATCACCAAAGGCGACAAGGAATATATGTTCCTCATTGCCCACACCTCGCAGCATAAGAACAAAGTGGTGGAGATTTTCCCGCTCGACGCTGACGAGGAAGCATCGGTATTCAAACAGGCCGAAGACCTTGCTAAGACTGAAAAGGTTGAAAACGGCGAACATGTGGTTGTGCCCGGTTATGTATATTACGAAGCCGACGGCAAAGGCACATATTACCGCGAATACAAGCCCATCGACATCTCCATCACAAAGAATGTTTGCGCCCTGTTCATAGCCGCATTCATAGTTTGGCTGCTGTGTCGCATTCTGGTGCGCCATTACAAGAAGTATGGCTTCAAGACACCCCGCAAGGGTATGGGCTTCTTCGAGCTTCTGGTTGATTTCATCTACACTGGTGTAATCCGCGACACTCTGAAGGATAAAGCAAACAAGTTTGCACCCTATCTGCTCACCTGCTTCTTCTTTATCCTGATAATGAACCTGCTCGGACTGGTTGTCATCTTCCCCGGTGGCGCCAACCTCACGGGCAACATAGCCATAACGCTGGTACTGGCGTTCCTTACCTTCATTATGGTAAACATTCATGGCAACAAGCATTACTGGAAAGAGATATTCTGGCCCGATGTGCCTATCTGGCTGAAATGTCCGCTGCCCATAATGCAGGTTATAGAAATCTTCGGTATATTCACCAAGCCGGCAGCCTTGTGCGTCCGTCTGTTTGCCAATATGATGGGCGGCCACATGATAGTAATCACTCTTACGGTGCTTATCTTCATCTTCGCGGTCTTCGGCGCCGCTGCCACAGGCAGCTCGGTGGTAATATCCATCCTCTTCTCAATCTTCATGCTTGCTCTCGATGTGCTGGTAAGCTTCATCCAGGCATACGTGTTCACCATGCTGTCAACCATCTTCATCTCGCTGGCAGTGCTGGAAGAGCACCACAAGAGCATAGATGACGAAGTAGCAGAAGAAATCAAGAGAGACGAAAATCCGCAACACGCCGGACTCGCATAAAGAAAAAACAATAAACAAAACATAAACCACTAAACTCTAACAACACACCATGTTATCAATGATTCTCGTAGCCGAACTGGCACTTGGCGCTCTTGGCGCAGCCCTCGGCGCAGGCATCGCAGCAATAGGCGCCGGCTTCGGCATCGGCAAAATCGGTTCGTCGGCCATGGAGGCTATCGCACGTCAACCGGAAGCTGCCAGCGACATCCGTAGCAACATGATTGTAATCGCTGCCCTTATTGAGGGTGTGGCACTGTTCGCCGTCATCGTATCGGCACTCGCCCTGTTCCTCTAAAAAAATCAGCTATTCAGCATTAACAAGAAAACAACCCTACCCACCGACTAAAAAGTCTTCATTATGGAACTCTTCACGCCCGATTTCGGACTGGTCTTCTGGATGTTCATCGCATTCCTGGTATTGTTTCTGATACTTGCCAAATGGGGATGGCCCATGATAATCAAAACCATGAATTCGCGGGCCGACCGCATTGACCAGGGCGTAGAATATGCCCGTCAGGCCAAAGAACAACTTGACTCGGCACGTACCGACGCTCAAAAGGTAATAGATGATGCCCGTAAGCAACAGGCCGACATCCTGCGCGAAGCTGAGAAAATGAAGACCCAAATAATAGACGAAGCCCGCACAGAGGCTTCCAACGAGGCTAAAAAGGTCATGGACGCCGCCAAGGTGTCCATTGACCAAAGTCGCAAGGAAGCTGAGCGTCAGCTGCGTCAGGAAGTGGGTAAATTCTCCGTTGCAATCGCCGAGAAATTAGTACGGCAGCAGATGGCCGACGACAAGCAGCAGCAGGCTCTGGCCGACAAACTGCTCGACGAAATGGAGAAAAACAAAAACTAAGACCACAGTTGAATCATGGACAACGGCCTTATAGCCCGGCGTTATGCCAAAGCCCTGTACAAGATCGCGAAGGAACACGACAAAATCGCGGCAGTGTATGAGGAGATGAAGGCTGTGGTAAAAGCCTTTGCTGACAACCCGACGTTGCAGCGCACTCTCTCCAACCCATACATTGCAGCCTCCGATAAGCTCCTACTTATGAAAGAGGCCGCCGGAAACCTTTACGAAGACGACTTCAAGGCTCTGGTAAAGCTCGTAATTGACAAACACCGCGAGGAATTCATGTATGCCATCTGTCTGGCTTACTGTGACATCTACAGAAATGAAAATCACATTTCACGCGTGCGAATCATAACAGCCAAACCCCTACCGGACGACCGCATGGAAAGAATCCGGCATCTGGTGCAAAAATCCTTCCCCAACCGTACATTTGAGTATTCCATGGAGATAAATCCGGAACTCATTGGAGGATTCCAGGTGTTTGTGGACAATGTCAAGATGGACGCATCCATCAGCAATGAGTTACAACAGTTACGTCAAAACCTTATAAGCAGCAACTAACAAGATGCTCAACCCAAGCGAAATATCCGACATTCTGAAACAGCAGCTCGAAAACGTCAACAACAAGGTCAAATTCGAGGAAGTGGGCACCGTGCTCGAAGTAGGCGACGGCGTGGCTCACGTCTACGGCCTTGAAAACGTACGTGCCAATGAGCTTGTAGAATTCGAGAACGGCGTTAAAGGCGTTGCCCTCAACCTTGAGGAAAGCAACGTAGGCGTGGTGCTTCTCAACAACATAAACAGCGTAAGCGAGAATATGACAGTGCGCCGTACCGGCGAAATTGCCTCCATTCCGGTAGGCGAAGGCCTCCTCGGCCGTGTCATCAACATTCTCGGCGAACCCATCGACGGCAAAGGGCCCATCGACGGCAAACAGCTTCTTATGCCTCTGGAGCGCAAAGCTCCCGGCGTTATCTTCCGTCAGCCTGTGAAGCAGCCTTTGCAGACCGGTCTGAAAGCCATCGACTCAATGATACCTATTGGCCGCGGACAGCGTGAGCTCATCATCGGCGACCGCCAGATTGGTAAAACGGCAATTGCCATTGACACCATCATCAACCAGCGTGCCAATTACGAAGCCGGCAAACCCGTATATTGCATCTACGTGGCAATAGGCCAGAAGGCTTCTTCAATAGCTTCAACAGTGCACACGCTCGAGAAATTCGGTGCAATGCCCTACACCGTTGTCGTAGCCGCTTCGGCCTCTGACTCGGCTTCCATGCGCTATTACGCACCGTTTGCAGGCGTTGCAATCGGCGAATATTTCCGCGATACCGGTCGCGACGCCCTTATCGTTTACGATGACCTCTCAAAGCAGGCTGTGGCCTATCGTGAGATTTCTCTTATCCTGAAACGCCCGTCAGGACGTGAGGCTTATCCCGGCGATATCTTCTATCTGCACAGCCGTCTGTTGGAACGTGCAGCAAAGATTATCGACAACCAGGAGGTGGCAGCGAGCATGAACGACCTTCCCGAGGTGCTCAAGCCCATAGTGAAAGGCGGCGGCTCACTCACCGCTCTCCCCATCATCGAGACTCAGGCAGGCGACGTTTCGGCATATATCCCCACAAACGTAATTTCAATTACCGACGGTCAGATCTTCCTTGAGACAGCCCTCTTCAACCAGGGTATCCGTCCGGCCGTAAACGTAGGTATCTCCGTTAGCCGTGTAGGCGGCAGCGCCCAGATTAAGCCTATGAAGAAGGTGGCCGGTACGCTGAAGATTGCTCAGGCTCAGTATCGTGAGCTTGAGGCCTTCACCAAATTCGGTGGCGACATCGACCCCGTAACTGCCGCAGTCATCGACCGTGGCCGCAAAAACCAGACTCTGCTTGTGCAGCCGCAGTATCATCCCTGGGCTGTTGAAAACGAGGTAGCTGTAATCTATTGCGGCGTCAACGGTCTGCTCAAAGACGTGCCCATCAACAAAGTGGAAGAGTTCGAGCGTCAGTTCATACAGATTCTTGAAGCCAGCCATCGTGCTGATGTGCTCGACCAGATAAAAGCCGGCAAACTAACGGATGAGGTAACAGCCATACTCGACCAAGTGGCAGCTCAGGTATCAGCAGGCCTGGCACCGGCAAAAGCAAGCAAAGCAACCGGCAAATAATATACAACTAAATGGCTACACTGAGAGAACTCAAAACGCGCATCGGCACGGTTGCCTCGAGTGAAAAACTCACAGGCGCCATGAAGATGATTTCGTCGGCCAAGGTCCGCAAGAGCGAGCAGGAGCTGAAACGCCTGTCGCCCTTCAAAGACCAGATAAAGCAGATAATGGGTCATCTGCTCAAGGCCGGTGAAAATTATTCTTCGCCGCTGATGACAACACGCGAAGTCAAACGTCTTGGCGTGGTTGTTTACGGCAGCGACGACGGCTTATGCGGCGCTTATAACGTGAACATCTTTAAGTTTCTTCACGAAAATGTGCGTGCCTGGCGTACTGCCTACGGATCCGATTGTGTGATAGAGCTTTATCCCGTGGGCCGGAAAATGCGTCGCATAGTTGAGAAATACGCCGAGGAAACCGTTAGTGTGGAATGTACCGTGGTTGACGGCGTAAACTCCAAGATGGAAGGCGAAGTGGTGAACGACTTCACTCTGGGTCTGCAGAAAGACTTTGAGGAAGGCCGGCTCGATGCCGTGGAAGTCGTTTATATGAAGTTCTACACCATAGGACGCCAGCGCCCCAAGGTGGAACAGCTCTTCCCGGTAAACAGCGACGACCTTGCAGGCGAGGCCATGCAGCAGCAGAAGGGTCTTCACTCAGACATCATGTACATCTTTGAACCGGACGCCAACAGCATTTTCGGCCAGGTTCTGCCCATGTTCGTGCTGTCGCTGATGCAAGAAGTAACCATTCAGAACAGAGCCTCCGAACAAGCAGCCCGCATCATGGCCATGCAGGCAGCCAATGATAATGCCAAGAAACTGCAGGAGGAACTGCAGCTTGAATACAATAAGCTGCGTCAGCAAGGCATCACCACAGAACTGCTCGACATTCTGGGTGGCCAGGTTGACAAATAGTGTTAGAGTATAATCGACATCATGAGTAGTATAAAAGAATATTTCCAGGGAGTTGGTCAGGGCTTGAAAAGCCTTGTCAAGGGTATGGAAGTTACGGGTAAAGAGCTTGTAACCAAAAAGATTACAGAGTGCTATCCCGAAAACCGTTCCACACTTGACATAGCAGACCGTTTCCGCGCCGAACTTACCCTCAAATATGATGAAGAGGGCAGGCATAAATGCATCGGCTGCGGCATATGTCAGATGAATTGCCCCAACGGCACCATTCATCTCACCACCAAAATGGTTGAGACACCCGACGGCAAGAAAAAGCGCAAACTCGACAAGTATACGTACGACTTGGGTTCATGCACCTTCTGCATGCTCTGTGTAACATCGTGCCCGCAGAATGCCCTTGAGTTCAGCAACGACTTCGAGCAGGCCACATTCAGCCGCGACAGCCTTGTCAAGACCCTCAATTATCTTCCCGAGAAAGAGGATGCACCGGCACCCAAGCCTCAAGTTGATCCGGCCATTATAGCCGCCGCCAAGGCTAAAGCAGCCCGCATAAAAGCCGAGCGCGAAGCCGCCGCCAAAGCAGCTGCCGCTCCCGAAGCTAACGCTGCTGATAAACCGCAGGAACAGGCTGCTGCTCCTTCCAACACTGAAAATCAAAAATAAGATATGGAAACGCCAGGATTTATCGTACTTTACTTTGTGATTGCGATATCGGTGATAGTCTTCAGCGTGCTGACAGTTACCACCCGTCGCATTCTCCGGGCAGCCACGTATCTGCTCTTCGTGCTCCTCGGCACGGCAGTCTTTTATTTCCAGCTTGGATATCAATTTCTCGGTGCGGTGCAGATAGCCGTATATGCCGGCGGCATCATGGTGTTGTTCGTGTTCGCTATCCTGCTCACCACCAAACCCGGAGAAAAGGCTCCTCTCATAGCACATCACCGCAGAGTGGTGGGCGTCATAGCTTCCCTGATAGGCGTCGTAGCACTCGGATGGGCCCTGTTCCATATGCCGTTGCTCAATGAGCAGTCAACACTGGCAAGCATAGCAGAACACCCCATTGATATGCACGCCATTGGCAAAGCCATGGTAGGGACCGAAAAATTTGAGTATCTGCTCCCCTTCGAGGCAGTCAGCGTATTGTTGCTGGCATGCATCATTGGCGGAGTTACCGTAGCACGTAAAAAATAAGCATCGAGACATGAATATAGATATGTTATGGTACCTGGTGCCGAGCGTAGTGATGTTTGTCTGCGGTCTCTTCGGCTTTATCACGCGCCGCAACCTCATCGCCATGCTCATTTCGCTTGAGCTGATGCTCAACTCTGTAGACCTCAACTTCGTGGTCTTCAACAGATTCCTTTACCCCGACCACATGGAGGGCATGATTTTCACATTGTTCGCCATAGCCATTGCTGCTGCAGAAACAGCAGTTGCAATAGCCATCATCATTAACATCTACCGTGCAGTGGGCAACACCAATGTACGCGAGATAAATAAATTGAAATTCTAAGGCCATGGAGATCACATTACCGCTCTTGATTCTGGCCATTCCCCTCTTCAACTTCCTGCTCTTAGGACTGACGGGAATGAAAATGAGCCATAAGCTGGCCGGCCTGATAGGCATCTTTGCCATGGGCGTTACCACCGTGCTTGCCTATACAGTGGCATTCACATACTTCTTTAGCGGCTCGCCTGACTTTATCGTAGACGGCGTTCGTCAAATCTACACTGTATTCAATGTAGAGTGGCTTGCCTTTACCGACAAACTGATAGTGCATCTGGGCTTCCTGCTCGACCCCATTGCCGCCATGATGCTCGTGGTGATTACCACCATCTCGTTTATGGTGCATCTCTACTCCTGGGGCTATATGGAGGGCGAACAAGGCTTCCAGCGCTATTATGCCTTCCTGTCGCTGTTCAGCTTCTCAATGTTAGGACTGGTGGTTGCCACCAACATTTTCCAGATGTACATCTTCTGGGAGCTTGTAGGTGTCAGCTCATATCTGCTCATCGGCTTCTACTACAAACTGCCGAGCGCTGTCTCAGCATCGAAGAAAGCATTCATAGTAACACGTTTTGCTGACTTAGGCTTCCTCATCGGCATACTCATACTCAGCTACTATACCAACACATTCAACTTTGTTGAGCTTACCTCCAATCCGAGTCAGGTACTCACTCAGGCAGGCGGCGCAACCTTCATGGGCGCTTCCGTAATCACCTGGGCCATGGTGCTGATATTTGTAGGCGGTATGGGTAAATCGGCAATGATGCCTCTGCACATCTGGCTGCCCGACGCCATGGAAGGCCCGACACCCGTGTCGGCCCTGATCCACGCTGCCACCATGGTAGTTGCCGGCGTATATCTGGTAGCCCGCATGTTCCCGGTATACTGCGTTGTAGACGCCTCCATGACGTTCATAACATGTGTGGGTGCCATCACAGCCTTCTACGCCGCAGCCGTGGCTTGCGCGCAGATAGACATCAAACGTATTCTCGCCTTCTCCACCATATCGCAGATTGCATTCATGATGGTGGCCCTTGGCGTAGCTTACACGGGCGAGGTTAACGGTCATTACGGCGGTCTCGGCTACATGGCCGGCATGTTCCATCTCTTCACACACGCAATGTTCAAAGCATTGCTCTTCCTCGGTGCAGGCGCCCTGATTCATGCAGTTCATTCAAACAACTATACCGCCATGGGAGGCATGGCCAAATACATGCCTATCTGCCATATCACCTTCCTTATAGGCTGTCTGGCCATTGCAGGTATCTACCCCTTCTCGGGCTTCTTCAGCAAAGACGAAATGCTGGCAGCCATGTTCCAGCGCCACTGGTTCTGGGGCACCTGGATGACCATGGTAGCAGGCCTCACCGCCTTCTATATGTTCCGCATGTACTTCCTGGTATTCTGGTGGAAAGAGAACCCGCATTACAAAGAGCATCGTCCGCACGACGCACCCTGGCAGATGTCGGTACCTCTTATCTTCCTGGCAGCCGTGAGCTGTGTAGCCGGTTTCATACCTTTCGGCGAACTGGTTACCTGGAACGGTCTCCCCTATCACATCCACATTGAGGCATCGGTGGCAGCCACCTCACTTATCGTAGCCGTCATCGCCATAGCTTTCGCAGCCTGGATGTATTATAAAGAGAATCCGAAGCCCGCACGACTGAAAGCCGCATTCCCCGGACTGTGGCAGGCAGCCAACCGCCGCTTCTACTGGGACGAGATGTATATGTTCGTAACGCACAAATTCATCTTCGGCATCATCTGCAAATCCATCGCATGGTTTGACCGCCACGTCATCGACGCCACCATGGACGGTTTCGCCAAGATTACTCAGAAAACATCGTTTGCCATCCGCGGCATGCAGTCAGGCAGTATCCAGACCTACGTATTGTGGTACTTCCTTGGCGCCGTTGCACTGGCAATAATAACCTGGATAGCATTACTCTAACACAAGCCACCTTACTCACGCCTCAGGGCGCGAGTAAGATCTAAAAAACCTGAAGACAAAGAAACGATTATGTTTGAAAATATTCTGATTTGGTTTGTAGTCATTCCGCTCATCATGCTTGCGGGACTCGGCCTGTGTAACAACCGGGGCATGAATGCCATACGCACCGTAATGGTGGTATGCTCAAGCGCACTGATGATACTGGCCATAGTGCTTGTAGTTCAGTTCCTGCAAATGCGCGGCGCCGGTATTGAAGATGAAATGCTGTTTACCGGCAGCTGGATGTGGTATGAGCCCCTTAACATACACCTGGCAATAGGTGTTGACGGCATCTCCGTATTCATGATATTGCTGTCGGCAGTCATAGTATTCGCCGGAACATTCGCTTCGTGGAAAATAGATCCGCTGCCCAAGAACTTCTTCCTGTGGTTCGCTCTGCTGAGCATGGGTGTGTTCGGATTCTTCATCTCCATCGACATGTTCACCATGTTCATGTTCTACGAGATAGCCCTTATCCCCATGTATCTGCTCATCGGCGTTTGGGGCACGGGACGCAAGGAGTATTCAGCAATGAAGCTTACCCTGATGCTGATGGGTGGTTCAGCTCTGTTGATGCTCGGCTTGTTCGGCATCTACTGGCACTCGGCCACCGACCCCTCGCAGCTCACATGGAACATACTTGAGATTTCTCACAACAATGCCATCAGCCATGGCTGGCAGACGTTCCTGTTCCCCTTCACCTTCGTTGGCTTCGGCGTACTCGGCGCCATGTTCCCCTTCCACACATGGAGCCCCGACGGCCACGCTTCGGCGCCCACGGCAGTATCAATGCTTCACGCCGGCGTACTGATGAAGCTTGGCGGCTACGGCTGCTTCCGTATTGCCATCTTCCTGCTGCCTCAGGCAGCCAACGAACTGGCCTGGATATTTATCATCCTCACCGGCATCTCAATCGTCTACGGCGCCTTCTCAGCCTGCGTACAGACGGACCTCAAATACATCAACGCCTACTCATCAGTGTCGCACTGCGGCATGGTATTGTTCGCCATTCTGATGCTTAACGCCACTGCAATGACCGGCGCTATCCTACAGATGCTCAGCCACGGTCTGATGACGGCCCTCTTCTTTGCCCTCATCGGTATGATATACGGCCGCACGCACACCCGCGACATCCGCCAGATGGGAGGTCTGATGAAAATCATGCCTTACCTCGGCGTCTGCTATATGATAGCCGGTTTCGCATCGCTCGGTCTCCCGGGTCTCAGCGGTTTCGTTGCCGAAATGACCATCTTCTTCGGTTCGTTCCAGAACGCCGACCTCTTCCACCGCATCTTCGTTATTGCCGCCACAACATCAATCGTCATCACCGCAGTTTACATCCTGCGTGTTGTTGGCAAGCTGCTGCTGGGCAAAGTACAGGATGAACATCACCTCGCCCTTACCGACGCCACATGGTTTGAGCGCGTAAGCACTGTTACGCTCATAGTCTGCATCGCCGGCATAGGCTGTTTCCCCAACTGGATAAGCGAAGCTATCGAATTTAGCTTCGGTCCTATAATCAAAGCACTTGGAGTTTGATAAATTAAAGAATTGCTAACCAGATTTCAACAGAATCCAGAAAGCCAATTCGATACTCAACGATATGGACATTAACTATTCACAGTTCGTAACCATGTACCCAGAGCTTTTAGTGCTCGCGGTATTCATAATAGTTCTGCTTGTCGACATATTCTTCGGCAAGAAAGCGCAAAAAGCGCTTACGCCCATCACCCTTGTGCTCTTCGGGCTTATCACAGTAGCGATGTGGTTCATACCCATTCAAAGCACTGAAGCCTTTGGCGGCATGTATGTGAACACACAAGTTTGCGTGGCCATAAAAGGCATACTCAACTTAGGCGTCTTCCTGGTCATACTGCAATGTCAGCAATGGATAGACAGCGAGGAAGGCTCCATACGCCGCGACGAGTTCTTTGAGCTGTTGCTGGTAACACTCTTCGGCATGTATCTGATGATTTCGGCCCGTCATTTCCTGCTCTTCATCATCGGCTTGGAAAGCGCCTCACTGCCCCTGGCAGCAATGGTTGCCTTCAACAAAAACCGCTATGAGAGCCACGAAGCAGCCATCAAATACATAATGACGGCAGTCTTCTCATCGGCCATCCTGTTGTTTGGCGTCAGCTTCACATACGCCCTGAGCGGCGGCAGCCTCTATTTCAACGACATCGCCGCCCAGATTGTCAAAGGCTCACACTCCTCCATGCTTATCATAGCAGTTGCCTTCGTCATCTCAGGCCTCGGCTTCAAACTCTCGCTGGTACCCTTCCATCTCTGGACAGCCGACGTCTATCAGGGAGCTCCCACAGCCGTAACCTCTTATCTGTCGGTAATCAGCAAAGGCTCAGCAGCCTTCGCCTTTCTGGTTATACTCTGCCAGGTGTTCGGCACCGTTTATTCCAACGTTTGGCAATGGATGATGTATGCCGTAATAATCCTCACCATCACAGTAGGTAACCTGTTTGCCATCCGTCAGCGCAACATGAAGCGCTTCATGGCCTTCTCCTCAGTGTCGCAGGCCGGATACATCATGTTGGGCATCATCGCCGCCAACACCATCGGCCTGGCGTCCATGCTCTTCTACATCATCGTCTATGTCTTCAGCAACCTTGGCGCCTTCGCAGTAATCTCCGCAATAGAGAACAAGACCGGAAAGGTAGACATGAACGACTACGACGGCCTTCACAAGACCAATCCTTGGTTGAGTTTCGCCATGACCCTGGCACTCTTCTCCCTGGCAGGTATACCTCCCTTTGCAGGATTCTTCTCGAAGTTCATGATCTTCACCGCCGCTACCTCAACCGGCAGCATGGCGCTATACATTCTCGTGCTGATAGCGTTGGTGAACACCATCATCTCCCTCTACTACTATCTGCTGGTAGTGAAGGCAATGTGGATTAACCCCAGCGAACCTGTCATTCCTCAGTTCCGCAGCGCCTGCACCGAACGTGTGGGAATGTGGCTCTGCATTGCAGGCATCCTTGCAATGGGTATCGTAAGCTGCTTCTATGGCGAGCTGAGCCATGTCAGCGAAACGGCCACCGACCTGTTTGCCATGATTCGATAAACAGAAGCCTAGCTTCACTTAGAGAAATTATCACTCATAATATTAGGCTGCGCCGGATGCTTGGCGCAGCCTAAATTTTTGCTTTTGCCGATGAAAGGGAGCAAAATTGGGGCGAAAAACCGGGCGTCTGAAGCTTCTTCCGTATCCGTCCGAAAAAAGCCGACTTGATTTTTTTGAACACAGGTCGGCTTTAGCTTTGGTAATTGTATGGAAGGAGTTTGATAAGGTCGGCTTCGTCCATGTCGGGGCGTATTCTCTCCAATATGTCTTTCAGCCATTGGTAAGGATTGACGCCGAGTGTCTGGCAAGATACCATGAAGGTGTAAAAGATGGCATTGTCCTCGGCGCCACGGTCGTTTTGGCTGAAGAGGTAATTCTTGCGCCCGAGAACCGATGGACGCTGACCCTGTTCGACGGGATTGCTGTCGATGTGATAGTTCCCGTTTTCGGTATACCGTTTCACCCGAGGCCAAAGTGACAAGGCGTATTTTATGGCGACGGCGAGCGGATCTTTGGGTGTGCAGGTCATCAGGGCTGTCTGCATCCACACTTCAAGGCCGTCAAGCATGGGCAGGGCCAGGCGCTGACGTTCGGTGCGGATTTCTTCTGCTGTAGCGCCGGCGGCCTTGAGGTTTTCTTCGAGGGTGTAAAGCGTGGCGATGTGTTTGACGGCCTCGCCGGCCAATGGATTCGATTTCTGGGCGTCGACAAATTTACGGCGTATGTGTGCCATGCACGCCAGAGAGGTTATTCCGGGTACATTCTCAAATTCGTTGTATACTTTGTAGCCGTCGTTTTGTATGGCACCTTGATATCCTCTTAATTGTGTCCTGGGGATTTCTCCGGCCCGGCTGCCTTTGTGATAGTAGAACCACGTACCCCGGGGATGCTCGCTGACGTCGCGGAACTGCCAGGCGTATCCCTTGCGGCAGCTCTGCCCTTTGCGGTCGGCTATGTTCCACGGAACTTCGTCTATCTGGACGTATCCTCCGGCCAAGACAGCCTCGCGCTGACTTTCGTAGAGGGGAAAGAGGACGTTGGCCGTGGCGTGTATCCAGTCGTTGACTGTCGAGGTCGGCAGCTTCAGTCCCAGTTCGGCAAACATTTTCACCTGGCGGTACTCGGGCAGATGATGATTGTATTTGTTGTCCACGAGCGTGGCAAGCAAATCGGCTCCGACATGACCGCCGCCTATGATGCTGTGCTGACGCGGAGCCTGGACTATCGCCTGTTCAAGCGCATCCTTGTCGGCCTTGCGGCGCAACACGGGGGTGATGACCTTTTCCACCCAAAGGCGCTGCGGCTCCAGATGCAGCACGTTGGTCTCGTCCTGACCGATGACGTCATATTCCTCCAGGTTGATGCCCTCGGGATACACTGTCTTTTCCTGCACGGGCAGCCCATACGTGTTGTATTTCTCAGGGCGTTTCCCTCGGCCTCCGGCCTGAGCACGGGCTTCGGCCCGACGTTTCTCTGCGGCCTCATCGACCTCTTTCGAGACCTTCTCCATTTCCTTGGCCGCCTCGAGCTTCGCCTGCTCGTCATATTCCTCGAACAACGACGGGCCGTCATATTTCATAGCCCGGTCCTTGAGCGAGCCGCCGTAGGCGCGACGCTGCAACTTTTCAATCAGCCTGGCCTGACTGATGATCAGCTCATGGCAAGCCGGTATCGTATCTGGTAGTATCAGCGTCTTTTTCATACTGCTAAATTACTAAAATTTAGCAATATACACAAGTTTTTCCAGTAAAATTCTTCAACTTTTTTCATACCTGTGGCGAC